>JGI26263J51726_1000017_pt1 | contig 113491 bp, 102 predicted proteins | sample SaaInlV_200m_DNA_2_FD_51726 | JGI IMG/M metagenome (IMG submission 51726)
GAAAACAAAAAGATTAAAACTGCAAGCAAGCTGATCTTCTGTGACACTAATATTTCAACCACGCTTGCCTGGTCTAAAACTCATTTTGATGGATTCTGTGATCCTTGGCTTTTGAGTCAGTCAAAACTTTTAAAATATGACTACTATTTACTACTAAATACAGATGTTGCTTGGATAAAAGATGATCTAAGAGATACTCCAAACGATCGTGAAAAGATGTTTTTAGCACATAAATTTGAACTTGACAATCTAAATGTTAATTATGATATTATTGAGGGATCAGATTTTGATAAAAGACTAATACAAGCAGTGGATTATATTAAAAAAAGTATTAATTTCGAATAGAATTGGGGTGCTTAAAGTAAGCTGAGATTACACCCACAGAACTTAGACAGGTAATACTGTGAAAGGAATTTATTATGAAAAAATACATATTTTTTGTACTGATTACTACAACAATTTACTCCCAAGACCTTCAAAATAATCAAAATTTAGACTCACTTGCTGATATTTTTAGTCTTGAAGAAATTACTGTAGACGCAATTCGTGCGAAGAATGACACACCAGTTCCCTTTATTAATATTTCCAAAAAAGATATAGAAAAGACTAATTTAGGCCAAGATCTTCCCTCACTTCTTAAAAACACCCCTTCAGTAATAACTACCTCAGACTCTGGTTCAGGAATTGGATACTCGTCAATAAGGGTTAGAGGCTCTGATCAATCAAGAGTTAATGTAACAATCAATGGAGTCCCTTATAACGATTCTGAGTCAATGAGTGTATATTGGGTTAATCTTCCTGATTTTGCTTCATCAATTGAAAGTATTCAAATTCAGAGAGGAGTTGGTACTTCAACAAATGGTTCTGCTGCTTTTGGAGGAAGTGTAAATATTCAAACAAACGCTGCATCAGAAGAAGCCTCATTTGAAATAAACAATACTTTAGGTAGTTTTAATACAATCAAAAATTCTGTTGGCTTTTCAACTGGTTTTATTAATGATAAATTTGAATTATCAGGAAGATTATCTAGAATAAAATCTAGTGGATATATCGATAGATCTGGATCAAGATTAAATTCTTATTTTTTACAAGCAATATTCAGAGATTCAAACACTTTAGTAAAACTGTTAAATTTTGCAGGACATGAAATTACAGATCAGGCATGGTTTGGTATTGATTCCTCAAAACTAAATACAAACAGAAAGTATAACTCTGCTGGGGAATATTATGATAGTAATGGAGACACTAAATACTATGATAATCAAGACGATAATTACAAGCAAGATCACTATCAATTTCATTGGAATCAATCCTATGGTAGTGGATGGATTTCAAACTTTGGACTTCATTATACATATGGAAGAGGGTTTTTTGAAAATTATAATTTAGCTTATGATAGTAGTTCTTATGACAACATTGATAGAAGATGGCTAGATAACAACTTCTATGGACTAATATTTAGTTTAAATAATAAGTCAGATAATTATAATACTATAATTGGGGGATCATATAATAATTATGAAGGTGAACATTATGGGGAATACTTATGGAATGCCCAATCAAATCAATTGACTAATTACAAAGAAAGGTTTTATGATGATTTTGGGGATAAGTCAGAATTTAATTTCTATGTAAAGGTTGACTATTACATATCAAATAAGTTATCCATTTATGGTGACCTTCAGTACAGGAGTATAAATTATGATGCTATTATTACACCTTATTCTGTTATTTCAGGTCGCGTCGGGAAAGGGTATGATAAAATAGATGAAAATTTTAATTTTCTTAACCCTAAAATTGGTCTTTTTTATAATCAGAATGAAAGTAATGATTACTACTTATCATATGCAAGAGCCCAAAGAGAGCCAACTAGAGCAGATTATGCAAATGGAAGTCCAAATCCTGAAAAATTAGATGATTTTGAATTGGGATGGCGCAGAAAGTTCAAAAACTTTTCATTTAATTTAAATGCTTTTTACATGCTGTATGATGAACAACTTGTGTTAACTGGTGAAAGGGATATCAATGGTTATGAAATTAGAACTAATGTTGGAAAATCATACAGGATGGGATTAGAAATTGAATCTAAGTTATTTCTTAATTCAAAATGGAATATTGAATCAAATATTTCAATAAGTGAAAATAAAAATAAAAACCTATTCTTTAGTTTCGATGGAGAACTTAAAAATTTTGGAAACACTGAGATAGCTTATTCACCTAATTTTATTGCTAATAACATAATTAATTTCTATACAAATGATAACACTTTACTTTCTTTAAGATCTAATTACATAAGTGAACAATTTTTTGCTCAAATCAATTCACCTATTTCTAAATTAGATTCATTTTTCATCAATGATATAAATTTTACTCATGAAATCTCAATTCCAAACTTTGTAAATGAATTAAAAATTAAAGTATTAGTTAATAATATTTTTGATGTAAAATATACAAGCTATGGTGGATATTATACATATGATCTTCCAGATGTTGAAAGTGTAAAAACATATGAGGGTACATATTACTACCCTCAATCTGGTATAAATCTTTTAGTAGGAATAGATATTAAGTTTTAAATAAAATATTTTGTAAATTAGAGGTACATATCCCCTCTAACTAGGGGATTTTTGCATTGAACATGGAAAAGATTTCATACTATACCGAAAAAGGCTTAAAAGAGCTTAGAGAAAAACTAGATCATCTTAAGGATGTTGAAAGACCTCGTGCATCCCAAGCAATTGGTGAAGCAAGAGATAAGGGTGATTTAAGCGAAAATGCAGAATATGATGCCGCAAAAGAGGCACAGGGAATGCTTGAGATGGAGATATCAAAACTTGAAGAAATACTTTCTAATGCAAGAATTATTGATGAGTCTAAATTAGATTCTTCTAAAGTTTTAGTTCATTCTAAGGTAAAAATTAAAAATCTTATTAATTCTGCAACAATGGAGTATATGCTTGTAGCTCAAAGTGAGGCTAATTTAGCTCAAGGAAAAATATCAGTTGATTCTCCAATTGGGAAAGGCCTTCTTGGTAAAAAGCTTGGAGATATAGCAGAAATTGAAATACCAAATGGAAATGTTAAATTTGAAATTCTAGAAATTTCTAGGTAATGGCATCAATTTTTACAAAAATAATATCTGGGGAAATACCATCATTTAAGATTTATGAAGATGATAATTATCTTGCTTTTCTTGATATAAATCCCAATGCTTTAGGACATACTTTGTGTATTCCAAAAAAAGAGATTAATGAGATATTCGATTTAGATGATGAGACTCTTTCAGGATTGATGATTTTTTCAAAAAAAGTTGCTCACGCAATAAAAAAAGCTGTAGTTTGTAAAAGAGTTGGAGTAAGCATAATTGGACTTGAAGTTCCGCATGTTCACGTTCATTTAATTCCAATTAATAAAATGAATGATATGTCTTTTGAATCAAAAATTAATTTAACACAAGATGAATTCATTGAGATTATGAAAAAAATTAAATCTTATATATAATGGAAATATTAGGTAAAATTAAACTTATTGGAGAGGTTAAAACATTTGGAGATAATGGCTTTCGAAAAAGAGAATTAGTTGTTACAACAGAAGAACAATATCCTCAACATATACTGATTGAATTTGTTCAAAACAATTGTGAATTATTAGATAATTATAGTCTTGGGCAAACAGTTAGAGTTGGAATAAACATAAGGGGTAGAGAATGGGAAAGTCCAGATCAAGGAGTAAAGTATTTTAATTCTATTCAAGGGTGGAGAATAGAGTCATTAGATGATCAGGTTATGGACTCAGCGCCTGCTGATTTGCCAATGGAACCAGATTCATCTTCACCTGCAGATGATTTAACAGAGGATGATTTACCTTTCTAGAAAATTAAACAAGACCTACTCTAGAGAAACCTGTCACTTTAGCAGAATCTGAATGTGACTTTAAGTATTGTGAAATACTCAGCTTGCTATCCTTAATAAATTGTTGATTTACTAAAGTGTTTTCTTTAAAAAACTTTTTAAGTTTTCCTTTAGCAATATTTTCAAGCATTTCTTCTGGCTTACCTTCTTGCCTTAACTGATCTTTAGCAATTTCAATTTCTTTTTCAATAACATCTTGACTAACTCCAGTTTCATCAATTGCAACAGGATTCATCGCAGCTATTTGCATTGATAAGTCTTTACCTACATCTTGTGCATTGTCAAAATTTTCAGATAGTCCAACTATTGAGGCAATTTTATTTCCAGCGTGTATGTAAGAGCCTACGAAATTTGCAGATATATATTCAAAAGATCCAATCTCAATTTTCTCTCCAATAACACCAGTCTGTTCTAAAAGCTTTTCAGAAACCTTCATACCATCAAAATCTGAATCTAAAAACGATTCTTTATCAGAGAAATTTAGTGCATGATCAGCCATTTTTTGAGCTAACTGAACATAATCATCATTTTTGGCAACAAAGTCAGTTTCACAGTTTAGTGAAATAATGATTCCAGAGGTATTATCTGTATTTACTTTAGCAAGGACAACACCTTCAGAAGAATCTCTGTCTGCTCTATTTGCAGCAACTTTTTGACCTTTTTTTCTAAGAACTTCAATAGCTATATCAAAATCTCCATTGGATTCTTCAAGTGCTTTTTTACAATCCATCATTCCGGCTCCTGTGGATTTTCTTAACTTATTTACATCAGATGCAGTTATTTTCAATTTGGTAAAATTTAAATGATTATTATTCAGAGTCAGAACCTTTTGCATCTTCAGATGCTACAGCTTCTTCTAACTTTTTTTGTTCAGCAATCTCTTTTTCTTTTTTTCTTTCTTCAAGAGATTCTTGTATTCCATTACACACAATATCTAATATTTTTTCAATTGATTTTGAAGCATCATCATTAGAAGGAATTATAAAGTCAATTTCATTTGGATCAGAGTTGGTGTCGACCATAGCAAATATTGGTATATTTAGCTTTTGGGCTTCTTGAACTGAAATTTTTTCATTAAGGGTGTCAACAACAAAAATTGCCCCAGGCAGTCTTGTCATTTCAGATATAGAACCTAGATTTTTTTCTAGTTTGGCTCTCTGTCTATCTACTTGAAGTTTTTCTTTTTTTGACAAAGTTTCAAATGTACCGTCAGCCTTCATTCTATCAATAGCATTCATCTTTTTTACAGCCTTTCTTATTGTAACAAAATTTGTAAGCATTCCCCCCGGCCATCTTTCTGTAATGTATGGCATATTTACAGAGTCAGCTTTTCGAGCTACAATATCTTTAGCTTGTTTTTTTGTAGCAACAAAAAGAATTTTCCTTCCTGATAATACAATCTTTTTGATTGCATTTACAGTCTCTTCAAGCTTCGCAGCAGTTTTGTATAAATTAATTATATGAATCCCATTTCTTTCCATATAAATATATGGAGCCATATTTGGATTCCACTTTCTTGTTAAGTGTCCAAAGTGAACACCAGCATCCAATAATTCTTTAACGTCTGTCTTTGCCATATTTTTATCTTTTTGAGAACTGGAATTTCTTTCTTGCTTTCTTTTGTCCAAATTTCTTTCTTTCAACCATCCTTGGATCTCTAGTCATTAATCCTTCAGATTTAAGAACAGGCTTGAACTCCTCATTGAATTCAACTAGAGCTCTTGAAATAGCTAGCCTAATTGCTTCAGCTTGTCCATTTATACCTCCACCTTTAACAGTTACTAAAAGATCAAATTTATCCTTAGTTTCAGTAAGACTAAATGGTTGTTGGATTTTGTATTGTAAAATTGCTGTGTCAAAAAAATCAGAATATGATTTTTTGTTTACTGTAATACTTCCTTTTCCTTTTGACATGTAAACTCTAGCAACAGATGTTTTTCTTCTTCCTATTTTATGAATTACTTCCATTATATTTTACTATTAACATCAATTAGTTTTGGTTTTTGTGCTTCATGGTTATGTTCAGATCCAGGAAAAACTTTTAAGTTTCTATATAAATCAGCACCTAACTTGTTTTTTGGAAGCATTCCTTTAACAGCTTTCTCAACAAGTTTAATATTATTTTTTTTATGGAGTTTATCAGCAGTTACGATTCTTTGACCCCCGGGATAACCTGTGTGACTTATATACTGCTTTTGATTCCACTTATCACCTGATAATTCAATCTTTTGTGCATTTATAACTATAACATTATCACCACAATCAACATGAGGTGTAAAATTAGTTTTATGTTTTCCTCTTAGAAGAGTAGCTACAATTGATGCAGTTCTACCTAAGGGTAGTTCAGCAGCATCAACAAGAACCCATTCCTTGTTTACTGTCTTACTATTAGCTGATATAGTTTTATAACTTGTTTTAGTCATATAGATTAAATCTAAGCGTGCAAATGTACAATTATAAAAATTTTTAAAAAAACTTTTTTTTAATTAATGTGCTTCTAACCAGTTTTTTCCAAATTCTATATCAACTTTTAGTGGAACATCTAGCTTAACTGCTGATTCCATAGTGTTTTTCACAATCTCTTTGACTAATTCTTTTTCTTGATTTCTGACATCAAAAACAAGTTCATCATGAACTTGGAGTAGCATTTTTGACTTTAAAGATTGTTTTTTGAATTCATTATGTATTCTAATCATCGCAATCTTAATGATGTCTGCCGCACTCCCTTGAATAGGAGCATTAATGGCATTTCGCTCTGCACCACTCCTTATCATGTTATTTTGAGAATTAATATTTTGAAGATACCTTCTTCTTCCCATTATTGTTTCGACATACCCTTTATTTCTTGCAAAATCAATCTGACTAGACATATATGTTTTCAAACCAGGGTAATTTTCAAAATAATTATCTATCATCACTTTAGATTCTGATCTTGAAAGATTTGTCTGTTGACTAAGTCCAAAAGCAGAGACTCCATAAATAATTCCAAAGTTAACCGTCTTTGCATTACCTCTTTGCTCTCTAGTTACTTCAGCAGGATTAATATTATAAATTTTTGATGCAGTAATAGTATGTATATCCTGATTCTTAATAAAGGCATCAATCATATTAGGATCTTTACTCATTGAGGCTATTACCCTTAGTTCAATTTGAGAGTAATCTGCAGCCATAAGTTCAAAATTATTATTTCTAGGAATGAATGCTTTTCTAATTTTTTGACCATTCTTTGTTCTTATAGGTATATTTTGAAGATTAGGATTATTACTGCTTAAACGCCCAGTTGTAGTTACTGTTTGATTGAATTTTGTATGAATTTTATTTGTTCTATTACTTACCTCATTTGGCAAGGATCTAACATATGTATTTTGAAGTTTATCTAAAGATCTCCACTCTAAAATACTTCTAATAATTTCATGATCATTTGCTAAACTAGATAAGACTTCCTCTGAAGTAGAGTATTGTCCTGTTTTAGTCTTTTTAGGTTTTGATACAAGTTTAAGTTTATCAAATAATATATCACCAAGTTGTTTAGGTGAATTAAGATTAAATTCTTCACCAGATTGATTATAAATTTCTTCCTTTAGTTTGTTTAGATCCTTTTCGAATTCTTGTTCTAATTGATTTAAATATGAACTGTCTATATTAATCCCTTCTTTTTCCATATCAGAAAGAACATTTATAATAGGAGTTTCAATATCATAAAAAACAGCTTTAACTCCATTTGATTCTAGTTCTTTATCAAAAACATGTTTTAACTGAAGTGAAAGGTCTGCATCTTCTGAAGCATAGTTAGTTACCTGCTTTACGGGTATATCTCTCATTGATTTTTGATTTTTACCTTTTTTACCAATTAAGGATTCAATAGAAATAGGGGTATAATTTAGATAAGATTCTGAAAGAGTATCTAGATTATGTCTCATGTCAGGATTTATGAGGTAATGCGCAACCATAGTATCATATAAAGGTTCTGAAACAACAACATCATATTTATATAAAACTTTAATGTCAAACTTAATATTATGCCCAACCTTAATAATATCTTTATTATTGAAGAAAGGTTTCAAAATATTAAAATATTCTAATTGAATAGATTTATCTTTTTTAATAGGGACATAGAACCCTTTGTTGCTGGCCCAAGAAAACGAGATGCCAACAATTTCTGTTTCTAAGGAATTTAAACCTTCTGTCTCAGTGTCAAAAGCAACTATTTTTTGTTTCAGCAACTTATTTGTGAGATATTCTAGCTCATCACTAGAGTCTATTCTTTGATAGTAAGATTCAGTTTTATTAAGATTTAATTTGGTTTCATTTACAATACTATCTCCAAATAAATCGCCTTGAATATATTCTTGACTAGAGTCATTTTTTTTAGATTTATCAATGCCAAAAATTTTAAAAAATGTTTCTTTTATTCTTCTAAATTCTAGTTCATCAAAAACTTTGAAAACACCCTCATTGTCAGGTTTTGATAATTCAAATTCATCAAGATTATATTCTATTGGAACGTCAAGAATTATTCTAGCTAATTTTTTTGATAAAACACCTAAATCTTTATTATTAGAAATTTTTTCTCCAAGTTTTCCTGTAATTTCATGTGAATTTTGAAGTAAATTTTCTAAACTTCCATATTGTTTAATGAATTTTTTTGCGGTTTTATCTCCAACTCCTGGTAAACCAGGAATATTATCAACGGAGTCTCCCATCATCCCTAAGTAATCAATAACTTGTTCAGGATCATCAATTTCAAATTTATCTTTGACCTCATTAACCCCCCATATTTCCATACTATTACCCATTCTAGCAGGTTTACATAAAAAGATATTATCAGAAACTAACTGAGCAAAATCTTTATCTGGAGTGACCATAAACACTTTAAAATTATTGTTTTCAGCATCTTTGGCAACTGTCCCTATCACATCATCTGCTTCATAGCCCTCCTTTTCTAAAATTGGAATTTTCATCGCAGTTAGAATGTCTTTAATATATGGAATTGCAACAATTATTGGCTCAGGAGTCTTGTCTCTATTACTTTTATATTCAGTAAACATTTCAGATCGAGTAATTGAACCACCCTTGTCAAATGCAACAGCTAGATAATCCGGATTTTGAGTTCGTATAATCTCTAACAATGAATTCATAAACCCTAATATTGCAGACGTATCTGTACCTTTTGAATTAATTCTAGGATTTTTTATAAACGCATAATATCCTCTGTAAATCAGAGCATATGCATCAAGAAGAAAAAGCTTTTTGGAACTTTCCATTAAATTTTTTTGAAAAATTTATTTCAATATACAAAGATATACATTCGGTATTTGAAATGCAGCTATTTTGTAATTTAGCAAAATGAATAAAGATCATATTCATTTTATGAAAAAAGCATTTGAAGAAGCTAATTATGCTTTCTTTAAGAATGAGGTACCTGTTGGATGTGTAATAGTTAATGAAAATGAAATAATCTCTAGATCGTCAAACATGGTTGAACTTTTAAATGATTCAACAGCTCATGCAGAATTGATAGCAATTACATCTGCACAAAATTTCTTAAACAGTAAAAATCTTGATACGTGTATATTGTATACAACTTTAGAGCCCTGTTTAATGTGTTATGGAGCAATTTATTGGTCAAAAATTAAGACAATCGTATATGCAGCTTCGGATAAAAAAAGAGGTTTTTCAAAACACTCTTTAGAAACAGACAGAAAAGTAAACATCATTAAGGGAGTTATGGAAAATGAATCTAAAGAACTTTTAGATAGCTTTTTTAAGAAAATTAGAGATTAGTATTTCTAGAATTTTCTTTCATTTTTTTCAAATTCTCTGCACTAAGCGTATAGTCTTTTAATTTTTTCCCCTTCCATCTGTAAGCTAAAAACAATGGCATAAAAATCAATGCTCCTACTAGTACAGAAACCCCTATAATTATATCACCAATTTTATCACCAATTATTTCTTTTGAGAAAATTCCAAAAAAAATCCCTATAAAGACCAGGTAAGAAAGTATTTTAATTAAAATTTTCAAATCAGTTAATTTGATAGATCCTTTAATTGTTCCTTAGTTAGTTTAGATGGGGCATCAATCATAAGATCTTTACCGCTATTATTCTTTGGAAAGGCAATAAAGTCTCTTATTACATCTTTGCCCTTTAATACAGCAGCAAGCCTATCTAAACCAAAAGCAATACCACCATGAGGAGGAGCTCCATATTTAAGAGCTTCAATTAAAAATCCAAATTGACTTGTATACTCTTGTTTGTCCATACCAAGTAACTCAAAAATCTTCATCTGAGTATCAAAATCATGTATCCTAATCGAACCCCCACCTATTTCATTTCCATTTAGTACTAGGTCATATGCGTTAGCAATAACCTTTATGGGATCGGATTCAAGTAAATCAAGAAATTCTTGTTTTGGAGAGGTAAAAGGATGATGCATCGAAAAGAATCTTTTTTCATCTTCATCCCATTCAAAAAGAGGAAAATCTGTTACCCAAAGTGGGCACATTTTATTATGATCAACAAGATCAAATCTTTTAGCTAACTCAACTCTCAATGAACCCATTTGTTCAAGTGTATTTTTTTTATCACCTGACATAATAAATATAATATCCCCTGGTTTTGATGATACTTTATCTAAGATATATTTCAAATCCGATTCACTAAAAAATTTATCAAAAGATGATTTAATAGATGAGTCGGTATTGTGTTTAATCCATAAAAGCCCTGTAGCACCAATTTGAGGTCTTTTAACCCAATCAGTTATATTATCTATTTCTTTTCTAGTTATTTCAGATTTATTTTCAATTAGAATACAAGATGTGAAATCATTATTATCAAAAATTTGAAACCCTTTACCTTTAACTTCATTNGANANTTCTTTAATCTTTAACCCATATCTTAAATCTGGTTTGTCAATACCATAATTTTCAATAGCAAATTTATATGTCATTCTTTCAAAACTGATATCAGTCTTATTTAAGAATTTTGAAAATAATCTTGACATTAATCCTTCAAACTGTTGAAAAATATCTTCTTGATTAACAAAAGACATTTCACAGTCAATTTGAGTAAATTCAGGCTGTCTATCAGCTCTTAAGTCCTCATCTCTAAAACATTTAACAATTTGATAATATTTATCAATTCCACCAACCATTAATAATTGTTTGAAAATTTGAGGTGATTGAGGTAAAGCGTAATAATGATCTGGATTAAGCCTACTAGGAACTATAAAGTCTCTTGCCCCTTCAGGTGTTGATTTAATCAAATAAGGAGTTTCAATATCAATAAAACTATTTTCCGAAAGGTAATTTCTTACTTCAAGAGATAATTCATGTCTAAAGATCAAATTTTCTTTTACAGGTTCTCTTCTAATATCAAGATACCTATATTTCATTCTTAATTCCTCGCCTCCATCTGATTCGTTCTCAATTGTAAAGGGAGGTGTTAAAGATTTATTTAGAATAGTTAGACTAGATACAAGAATTTCTATTTCGCCAGTCTTAATTTTTTCATTAGCATTTTTTCTTTCNATAACACTACCTTCGATTTCAACAACAAATTCCCTACCAAGCCCTGATGCAGCGGAAAAAATTTCTTCGCTTGACCTTTCTTTATCAAACACTAATTGGGTTACACCATACCTGTCCCTTAAATCAATCCAAATTATAAAGCCTTTTTCTCGTATTTTGTTTACCCAACCAGAAAGCTTGACAGTTTGGTTTAAATTAGCTTTTGATAATTCTCCGCAATTATTAGTTCTATTCATCTTATTAATTTGTAAATATAACTAGATATTTTTTAGTTTGATTCTGCCAAGATGTATTATGTAGTACATAGAAGGCACAATTATTAATGTTAAGAATGTTGCAAATGTAATTCCAAAAATAACTGTCCATGCAAGAGGCCCCCAAAAGATAACATTATCACCCCCTAAATAAATATTTGGATTCCAATCAGCAAAAAGAGTAAAGAAATCAATATTTAATCCTACAGCTAATGGTATTAATCCAAATATTGTTGTGATTGCTGTTAAAAGAACNGGTTTAAGTCTAGCTTTTCCCGCAGTTTTAACAAGATCTAATGCTATATTCTTGTCTATTAAATCCTCTTTTGAAAGTTTTAAATCTATTTTTTTTCTATCAAAGAGCAATTGAGTGTAATCTAAAAGAACAACGGCATTGTTTACAATTATTCCTGTTAAAGAAATTATTCCAAGCATTGTCATCAGTATGCTAAAAGTTAAATTAAAAACTATTATTCCAAGAAATACACCTGTAAAACTTAGAATAATTGAAGCAAGAACTATAAATGGTTTAGAGATTGAATTAAACTGAAAAACAAGTATTAGAACAATTAATGCAATTCCGGTCAAAAGAGCTCCAGATAAGAATGATTGATTCTCAGCTTGTTGTTTTATTTCACCTGTAAATTTAAAATCTACACCTTGCGGGGTTTGAAAGCCAGAGAGAGAAATTTCAGCAGTATTTACTATTTCATTTGCATTTGAACCAGCTAATATTGAAGAATAAAGCGTTACAACCCTTTGAAGATCAATATGCTTGATTGCACTAAATGAGGTTATGTTTCTTTCGTCGACTACTGATGCAATTGGAACCTCTTTTGTTTTTCCGGTAGACTGATCTCTAAAAACTATATTTTGATTAATGATAGTATTAATATTATTTTTATACTCTTCATCAAGCCTTACATTGATTTGATAATCTTCACCTTTTAATTTATAGACTCCAGCTTTAGAACCAATTATAGAATTTCTAATTGTCTGCCCGACAAGCCCAGTAGGAATACCTAATTCACCAGCTTTTTCTCTATCGACTCTAAATTCTAAACCAGGTTTACTTCTACTTACATCAATTTTAAGTTGCTCAATACCTTCAATGTTTTCTTTATTAAGGTAGTTTTTCATTGAGATTGCAGTTTCAATTAATTTCTCATAATCATCGCCATAGATTTCAATATTTACAGGATACCCGCCTGGAGGCCCTTGAGAATCTTTTTCAACAGAAATAGCAATTCCAGGAAATCTACCAATAAGTTCTAATTGTATTTCTTTTCTTAGTTCTTCACTAGACATTCCCCTTCTGTATTTAAATTCTCTCATTGTCATTGTTATAAGAGCTTTATGAGGTATTTCTCCAGTTCCCCCGGCATCAGTCTCAGGATTACCAGCACCTTCTCCAACTTGAGAAATTGCAGACTCAACTAAAAAATTATAATCTCCGTCAAAATACTTTGAGTTATTTGCAACTTTATAGATCTCAGATTCAATTTGTTTAGAAGTCTCATTGGTCTTTTCAATATCAGTGCCTTCAGGATATTCTATATAAACAAGTATTTGCTGTGGTTCATTGTCAGGAAAAAACTCAATTTTTGGAGGAAAGATACCCATAAGCACAATTGAGATGACAAATAGAGCAATTGTACCGGCTAAAAATAAAAACGGTTTGATTCCTGATAAAGCAAAAGACAAAAAGTCATTATAAGTATTTTCAAGTCTAACCAAAAAAGTATTTTGAAATCTAATGGCTTGATTTTTAACAAAGTATTTGTAAGACCAAAACAGAAAACATATAAAAGCTAAGAGTGATCCTATAGCCCTCGTATCATTAAATAAAACAAAAATAATAGCAAAACCTCCTAAAACATATGTCATCCTCATTAAGTTTTTTCTGCTTATTTCTCTTTCACTTAGGTCCATAAAACTTGAAACTAGCATTGAGTTAAAAAATATTGCTACTATAAGTGAAGAACCTAAAATTGCTGATAATGTAATTGGAAAATATATCATAAATTCTCCAAGNGTTCCNGGCCATGTTCCTAAAGGAATAAATGCAGCAATTGTAGTAGCAGTTGAGACAATTATAGGAAGAGCAACTTCTCCAATTCCAAGTTTAGCAGCCTGAATTCTGGGAAGACCTTCTTTTGACATTAGTCTATAAATATTTTCAACAACAACAATTCCATTATCCACTAGCAGGCCAAGCCCCATAACTAATCCAAACAACACCATTCTATTAAGTGTAAATCCAAAGGCAGATAAGATAACTAAGGACATAAACATTGACATTGGGATAGCAAATCCAACAAATAATGCATTTCTCAGTCCAAGAAAAAAAGTTAAAACAGTTACAACTAAAATTATACCAAAGATCAGATTATTCATTAAGTCATTTACTGAATTAATAGTATACTCAGATTGATCATTTTGCACTACAACATCAAGNTTTGCNGGTAAAAANNTTTCTTGAGCTTCCTGTATTATTTCTTGAATTGAGTTTGAAGCAAATATTGCATTTTCACCTCCTCTTTTCACTACTTCAAGCATAACTGTTTTTTTGTCAAAAGACCTTGTGTAGGATGTAATTTCTTTTTCTTTAAACGATACAGAAGCAACATCTTCAAGATATACAGGCCCATTGTCGCGTTTAACAATAATTCTGTTTAACTCAGTTGGATTTGACACCTCTCCTATTATTTTTACATTTCTTCTTTGACCATCTGAAATTAGACTTCCTGCGGAAATAGTAACATTTTCTTGAGCAATAGCATTAATAACATTACTAAAGCTTGTTTTTGTTGCTTTCATCATATAGGGGTCTATAGCAACTTCAACTTCAAAGTCTTGAATACCACGAATTTCTACTGTTTTTACTTCGGGGAGTCTTTCAATCCTGGTATCTAAATATTCAGCATATTCTTTGAGTTCCTCAACTTTATAATCTCCAACAAGACTAATATTTAAAACTGGAAATCTTTCTGCAATATCAAACTCAAAAATATTAGGATCTACCTTAGCATTATTAAATGTTGGCCAGTCATCTCCCACAGTGACATTATCAACTAAATCTTTTACTCTCTGCCTAGCAAGTGCTGTTGGAATTTCATCATCAAACTCGATATTAATAATTGAAATTCCTTCACTGGATGTAGATTCAATTTCAATTAAACCAATAACACCTTTTATTTCCTGTTCAAGAGGATCAGTAATTAGTTTTTCCATTTCCTCAGCATTATTTCCTGGGAAAATTGTTGTTACAAAAATATTTGATGAGTTTATTTCAGGAAAAAGTTCTCTAGGCATTATTTTATATGCAGTAATTCCTGAAACAAGAAATATTATCATAAGAACATAAATAATAGTCTTATTATTTATTGCCCAACTTGACAGAAAAAATTCTTTATTCTTTTTATCCATTTTAATTTATAAGTTTTACTCTTTGAGAATCTTCAACAATACTAGCTCCTTCTAAAACAAGCATATCTCCAATTTTTAGACCTTCAATGATTTCAACATCAGTATTATTTTTATTTCCTAGTGAAATAAAAGTTTTGACTGTAATGTAGACTCCTTCTTTGATGTCTTTGTTCATTACGTAAACAAATTTTTTGCCAGAAGCATCCTCTCTCACAATTCTTAGCGGAATTACAACAGCATCTTTCTTCGAATAGATGTTTATTTTAATTTTTGCATCTAAATTCTGTTTGATTTTGTTATCAATATTTTCGACAGGAACTTCAATTCTAAAGGTTCTATTACTTGGATTTATAAAATTTCCTGTTTGTATAATTTTCGAATTAATTTCTTTTCCAAGAAGTGGAACATGAACTATTGCTTCAGTTCCTTCATCTATAAATGAAATGTATTTTTCTGAAACAAATGCCTCAGCATATATTTTATCAAGATTAACTAATCTTAGAATTTGAGAAACACCTGGAATTAAATTTGATCCTTGATTTGAAATAATTTCATCTACCTCTCCGTCGAAGGGAGCATAAATTTTAGTCTTAGCAAGTCTGTCTTTCATTTGTTCTACCATTTTTTGACTAGATTCAAAATCAGTTTTACTTTTTAGAAATTGTATTTCAGAACCTATATTATTATTCCAAAGTCTTTCTGTTCTTTCAAAATTTTCTTTTGCAAAGTTTGCCTGAATAGTTAATTGTTCAAGCTGCTCCTTTAGGCCTGAATCATTGATTTCTGCTAGTAGTTTCCCTTTCTGTACATTCTGACCTTCATCCACAAAAATCTGTTCTAATGTACCTTGAAACTCAGGAAGTATTAAAACATTTTTTCTAGTTTTAAGATTTGCTTGTGCCTCTATGTAACTATTAAATACTTGTTCTTTGATTTCATAATTTGAAACAAGCGTGAGCTTTTCATTTTCATCTAAAAAAGAAATTCCATCATTAATTTCATTCAGCTCAATTTGCATATTATTCATAGTATCCACATATTCCTTTTTTCTTTTTATGAGCTCTTCTAAATCTCCGTTTTCAATTAAAGAGTTAATGTTTAAGCTTCCCGATGAGTTACAGCTTATTATTATTAGAGTGAGTATTGATATATAAAATTTCTTCATAATTAATTTGTATTGTTATATAGAGTTTCTAATTCTGTCTTTATTGATATTAATTGTAAAACAGAATTCAAATATTTTTGTTGAGAGTCAAGTAATTGAAGCTGAGCTTGTCTTAACTCAAAAGAAGATGCAATTCCTTCAAAAAACTTAATTGAATTTTTCTCTTCAATTGACATAGCTAGATTCATATTTTGTTCACTAACATTTAAAGTTTGAATTGCTAACTGATAATCATTTAACTTTTGTTGAACTTCAGCTTGAGTTTTTTCTTCTTGATCTTCTAGATTTGTCATTGCTTGATTCATTGCAATTTTAGCTTTTTGTGATGATACATTTAGTTTAAAAGCATTAAAAATAGGGATCTCCAAATTGACACCTAGGACAGAAGATCCAAACCAGTTTTGAGTTTTATTTGTGAAATCAAATTCATTATTATAGCCTGTATATGTTCCGCTGAGGAATCCTGAAACTTTAGGAAGTTGTTTTGATTTCTCAAGTTTATATTCAATTCTTTTTGTGTCAAAAATATTTTGAGAAATCTTGACATCTATGTTTTTACTTGTATTAAAATCTTCAAAAGAGTTTGAAAAAATAATATTTTCTGCAATAAAGTCATCAATCGATGTTGACAATAGTATTTCATCTTCAATACTAATTCCAAGAACTAACTTTAATAGGTTAAGTTGGTTATCTTTTGTTTTCTTTGCCTGAAGTAATGAGAGCTCAGCTTGAGCTAATGTTATTTTTATTTGCTCTACATTTTCAACCTCTTCAAATCCATTTTTATACAACTCTGTAACTTCAAAAAGATCCTTTCTAAAGTTTTCAAGATTATTTTCCAATAAAATGATACCTTCATTAAGAATCGAGACAAGACTATAAAGTTTAACTATGGATTCTCTGACTTCAAGTAAAGTTTTTTCATAAAAATTCTCAGAAGCTGCCAAGTATATTTTACTATACTCTAAACCAACTAGCCAAGACCCATCAAACAGAAGTTGTTCCATTCTAACCGATCCAATAGCAGATTGTTCAGTACCAAATTGTATTTCAGAAAACTCACCTTTTTGACCTCCAAAAAATTCGGCAGGAATTAAGGAAGTTGGAAGTTCAAGATAGTTAAGATAGTTAAGATCTAGAGTGACATTCGGCAATCCTATTGCAATAGTTTTCCATCTTTCTTTATAAGCCATCTTTATTTCTCTTTCAGCATTCATTAATCTTCTGTTGTTTTCAATTCCATATTCAATAGCATCATCTAAGCTTAGGCTAGTTATTTCGCCTTGTGAAAAACCATAACTTGTGAATACAATAAACAATAATATCTTTTTCATTTTTTTATCATTTGAATTATCCATTTAGGAATTAATTTTTTTCTTTTATTCATCATTTCGATAAAATCATTTTTTCCTAATTTTTGCATTTTAATTATAATGGGACTACTTATAAAAGGAAAAACAATTAAGCTTAGAATATTTGTAACAAAGTGAATTGGCTCTATTTTTTTGTATAATCCCTTTTTAACCCCATCATTGTATTGAGCTACAAGTTTAGATTTCATAATCATTTTACCTTTTAATATTTTTAAAAAGGAGGAAGGGTCGTTTTTTAATTCATTAACAACAAAAGTTGGGAGGTGGGGCTCAGCAATCATCATGTCAATATATTTTGAGCTAGTTAATTTAAGTTTCTCCTCAAGTGTTGTTTTCTCATCATTATAAACTTCAACCATCTTACTCAAAAAATCATGTAATGTTTCAAGCATAATAATTTCAAAGAGCTTTCTTTTGCTTGTAAAGTAATAATTTAATAGAGCAAGATTTATATTAGACTCTTTTGCAATTTCTCTAGTTTTAGTAGCACTAAATCCTTTTTTTAAGAAAAGGCATTTAGCTGCATTTTTGATTTTTATTTCAGTATCTGAATATTTAGTATCTGACGGTATGTTCATAATACAAAGTAAATTTAAACAGATGAATTAAACAAATGATTAATAAAAAATTAACAATAAATTAAATAGTATATTTATTTTGAATTATAGGAAATGACAGATTATATAAAAAATTTTGAGGAATTTCTGAAAAAAGAAATAGATCATGATAATCCAAAAAATCTTTACGAGCCCGTAAAATACTTATTGGATTCAGGAGGTAAAAGATTAAGACCTTTAATAACATTATTTGTATCAGACCTTTTTACTGGAAATATAACAAATGCACTTCCTGCCTCTGCAGCCCTTGAAATTTTTCACAATTTTACTTTAGCTCATGATGATATAATGGATAATTCAATAATGAGAAGAGGAAAGAAAACAATAAACTCTAAATGGGATAACAATACTGGGATTTTATCTGGAGATGTGATGCTTATAATCTCTTATGAAATCCTAAATAAATATGATGACTCTAAGTATTTACTTCTATCTAAGCAATTAACTCAGACGTCAAGGTTAGTTTGTGAAGGTCAGCAAAATGACATGGACTTTTCGTTAAAAAAAGATGTATTGGAAGACGACTATTTTGAAATGATTGAAAATAAAACTGCTGTTTTAATTGGATGTTCATTTATGTTTGGAGGCATTGTTTCAGATTTAAATACTAAAAACATCAATATATTATATGAAGTTGGTAAAAATCTAGGAATAGCATTTCAACTTGAAGATGATTTGTTAGATTGCTTTGGTGATGAAACTAAATTCGGTAAAAAAATTGGAGGAGATATTTTAGAAAAAAAGAAAACACTACTTTTTATATATACTCAAGCTAAATTAGATAATGATAAAAGAGTAGAATTTGAAAGTATATTTTTTTCTGACAATATTGAGGAATCAATAAAATTAGATTCAATCAAAAGGTTTTATGAGACTTCAGGAGCAGTAGATTATCTAAAAAATAAAGTTCAGGAATATTCAAATAATGCAAAGAAATTAATTAATCAAATGCTAATTGATAATAATAAAAAGCTTGGGTTGAATAAATTCTCAGAAAAACTTTTAAATAGACAAATTTGAGATTCTTTTCATTAATGACTTAACAAAGGTTATTATGTTAACAGATAGGAAAATAGATAGTTCCTCACCAAGTGATGTTTTTTCATCAAGAAATTTAAAAATTTTAATAGGATCATTATTTTTAAATAAATCTGAAAATACTTTTGAGCCTTCACCTTTAGAGTCAATTAAAACATCTAAAAAAATTAGATCATAATACCAAAATCTATTTTTAAAGTTAATTTTTGAAAGAGGTTTCCCCTTTTTTAAGTAATTAATAATTAAATCAATTTTGTCTATAGAATTTTTCACAGTGTAACCAGTGCTAGGTTTAGTCCAGCCACCAGCAGTTCCAATTTTAAAATAATTATCTGTATTTTTTTGAAAGAAAGGATAACAAGTCATAGGAATCAATCCTTTTTCTTTATCTAAAATGGTATAATCAGTTATATTTTTTTCTTTTAGATAATTCTGTATTTCATTTTCATACTCATTATCACTAATTATAGATTTAGAAAAAAGAGTGTATTCAACTAGTGCCTTATTTTTTGAGAAAGGCAATATATACATGAATCTAATTTCATTTTTTTGATCAACACTAAAATCCATAAATGTAATTTTATTATCATCAAAAGATTCATTTTTAGTTTCTATTGTCCAACCAATAAAGTGTTGTTTCAGTAATGGATATTTTTTAAATTTAACTTTTTGATCATCATAAATACTCGAAAAAATAATAGATGATTGAAATTCTCCATTATCTGTTTTAACTAATTTATTTTCTTGATCAATACTCTTAATATTTGAATTTAAATATGTAAAATTTGAAGCCTTTGAAATTTTTTCGCCTATATGAGAATAAAATTTACTTGATTTTATCATTTTATACTTAAAGGGCTTTAAAAGAAAAGAATTGTGAAATTTAGAATCTTTAAATTCTGCATACTCCCATTCTTTAAAAACTAATTCATCTAATAAGCTCTCTTTACTTTCCCAAAAACCAAAAGTTTTATCATTTTGAATTTTTTTGTCTTTTTCAATTATCAGAATTTTTTTATCATTAAAAAAATCATCATTTATTATTGAGTATGAGAGTAATAAACCAGATGCACCAGCTCCACAAATTATATAATCATATTTATTCTTTGAAATCATTTGATTTTACAGGGCTTTTAAGTATTTTCGCTAGCTAATTTGATTGCCTAATATACAAATATGGAACAAATTATTGAATATTTTGCAGGACTGAATCCTATCCAAGGAGCTTTATATGCTACTCTGTTTACATGGGGAGTTACAGCTCTGGGAGCATCTACTGTTTTCTTGTTTAAAACAATGAGTAGAATGGCACTAGATGGTATGTTAGGATTTACAGGTGGAGTTATGGTGGCTGCTAGTTTTTGGAGTTTATTATCTCCTGCGATAGAAATGAGTGCTGGAGAAGGTTTTGTTAAAGTAATGCCTGCAGCAATTGGATTTGGATTGGGAGCATTATTTATTTTTGCAATTGATAAAGTTTTACCACACATTCATATAAATTTTAAAGAAGCGGAGGGTATAAAAACCCCATGGAGAAGAGCAACACTTTTAACTTTAGCTATAACTCTTCATAATATACCTGAAGGACTTGCTGTTGGAGTTTTATTTGGTGGAGTAGCAGCGGGTATACCAGAAGCCTCTATTGCTGGAGCTGTTGTTTTAGCTTTTGGAATTGGTATTCAGAATTTTCCAGAAGGAATAGCTGTTGCTATGCCTTTAAGAAGATCTGGAGTTAGTAAATTTAAAAGCTTTTGGTATGGACAATTATCTGCAATTGTTGAGCCAATAGCAGGTGTGATTGGCGCTTTAGCTGTAACATTTTTTACTCCATTATTGCCTTATGCATTAGCATTTGCTGCTGGGGCTATGATATTCGTTGTTGTTGAAGAAGTGATACCAGAAACACAGCAAGATAAATATACCGATATAGCTACCTTAGGGTTTATAGGAGGTTTTATAGTTATGATGACATTGGATGTAGCTCTAGGCTAGCCTATTTGTTAAAAGAATCCCAGCCAGAACTATTAATATTAATCTTTTGTCCCAGACTAGTTATCATACAATTATCATCTTTCTTTTTTATACACGATCCAATAACAGTTAAATATTCAGAATTCTCTATTTTCTTTTCATGTCTCTTTGAAACTGTAAATAGAAGTTCATAATCTTCTCCTCCATTTAGGTATGCAACAGATTGACTTAATTTAAATTCATCACAAACCTTTTTTGTCTCTTCTGAGACAGGAATTTTGTCTTCATAAATATGAAAAGATAATCCGGATGAGTTCGATAAATGATTTATTTCAGTAGACAATCCATCACTAATATCTATCATAGAGGTTGGAGTAATCTTAAGTTCTTCTAGATGATTGATAATATCAACTCTAGCTTCTGGTTTTAACTGTCTTTGAATACAATAAGTATAGCTGCTTAAATCAGGTTGTGAATTAGGATTTACTTCAAATACATTTTTTTCTCTTTCTAGAACTTGAAGCCCCATATATGCTCCACCTAAATCCCCTGAAACAACAAGCAAATCATCTTCTTTTACCCCTTTTCTTTCTGTTATTTTTTTACTTTCAGTATTTCCAATACAAGTAACAGAAATCATTAACCCTTTGTTTGAAGAAGTTGTATCTCCGCCAATTAAATCAATTTTATAATAAGAGCATGCTAATTTAATACCTTCATATAATTCCTCTAGTGCTTTAATTTTAAATCTATTAGATACTGCAATTGATACTAAGACATGAGACGGCTTAACATTCATAGAAATTATATCTGAAATATTAACCACAACACTTTTATAACCTAAATGTTTGAGAGGGACATAGGATAGGTCAAAATGAATTCCTTCAACTAAAATATCTTGTGAGATTGCAAGATTAGTTTTATCAAATTTCAATATAGCTGCATCATCTCCAATATCAAGAATTGTAGAGTCATTTTTATTTTTAAATGATTTTGTTATTCTCTTAATTAGATCTACTTCACTAATATTTTGAAGTTCATTTTCATTTTGATTTTCGTTATCATCCATTATTCAAAAATAACTTAATTGAACTATTATTTTAACTAATAAATCATAACATAATTATAGATTTATTAACATGTTTTATTATTTTAAAAAGCTTGATTTATATGTATATTTGCAAAAAGTTATTAAGGTTTAATTCTTATGGCATATACTGAAGATGAGTTAAAAAAAGAACTTGAAACCAAAGAGTATGAATATGGTTTCTATGCAGACATAGATTCTGAAACATTTCCTGTAGGGTTAGATGAAGATATTGTTAAAGCAATTTCTAAGAAAAAAAATGAACCTAAATGGATGACAGAGTGGAGATTGGATGCTTTTTCAACTTGGAAATCTATGAAAGAACCTGATTGGCCAAACCTTAAGTATGAAAAGCCAAACTTTCAAGATATTTCTTATTACTCTGCTCCAAAGAAAAAACCTAATTTAAACTCTCTTGATGAAGTCGACCCAGAATTAATAAAGACATTTAATAAACTTGGAATTTCTTTAGAAGAGCAAAAAAAATTAAGTGGAGTTGCTATGGATGTAGTTGTTGATTCAGTATCAGTTGCTACTACTTTCAAAGACACTCTCAAAGAAAAAGGAATTATTTTTTGTTCTATTTCAGATGCAATTCAAAATCATCCAGATTTAGTTAGAAAATATTTAGGAACTGTTGTACCAAAAAAAGATAATTATTATGCTGCTTTAAATTCTGCAGTTTTTTCAGATGGATCTTTTTGTTATATACCAAAAGGCATTAAATGTCCAATGGAATTGTCCACTTATTTTAGAATAAATCAGGCGGGAACAGGACAATTTGAAAGAACCTTGGTAATAGCTGATGAGTCAAGTTATGTTAGTTATCTTGAGGGTTGTACTGCACCATCTAGAGATGAAAATCAACTTCATGCTGCTGTAGTTGAACTTATTGCACTTGATGATGCTGAAATTAAATATTCAACTGTTCAAAACTGGTTTCCAGGAGATAAAAATGGAAAAGGAGGTGTGTTCAATTTTGTTACAAAAAGGGGAATTTGTCATGACAGATCTAAAATATCATGGACTCAAGTTGAGACTGGATCTGCTATAACATGGAAGTATCCATCGTGTATTTTAAAAGGAAACAATTCTATAGGTGAGTTTTATTCAATTGCTGTTACTAATAATTTTCAGCAAGCTGATACTGGTACTAAAATGATTCACATTGGAAAAAATACAAAAAGTACTATTATTTCAAAGGGTGTCTCTGCTGGTAAATCTCAAAATAGTTATAGAGGGCTTGTTCAAATATCACCGCTTGCAAAAAATGCTAGAAACTTTTCTCAGTGTGATTCACTGTTAATGGGAAATGATTGTGGGGCACATACATTCCCATATATTGAAGTACAGAATAAGACTGCTCAAATTGAACATGAAGCTACAACTAGTAAGATAGGTGAAGATCAAATATTTTATTGTAACCAAAGAGGTATCGATACAGAAAAAGCAATTGCTCTAATTGTAAATGGTTTTAGTAAAGAGGTACTTAATAAGTTACCAATGGAATTTGCAGTTGAAGCTCAAAAATTACTTGAAATATCTTTAGAGGGATCAGTAGGATAAATTTATAAATATGTTAGAAATCAACAATTTACATTGTAAAATAGAAGGTAAACCCATATTGAAGGGGATAAACTTAAAAATCAATAAAGGTGAAATTCATGCTATAATGGGGCCTAACGGTTCAGGAAAGAGTACACTAGCTAATGTTATATCAGGACATGAGGACTATGAGGTTATAAAAGGAAGTATATACTTCAAAAATAAAGAAATAAATGGATTAAGTCCAGAAGAAAGAGCTCATGAGGGTGTTTTTTTATCGTTTCAATATCCTGTTGAAATTCCAGGAGTCACTGTTACTAATTTCATCAAAACAGCAATAAATGAATCAAGAAAATCTAAAGGGTTAGATGAAATGCCTTCAAGTAAAATGTTAAAAAAAATAAGAGAAAAAGCATCACTACTTGAGATAGATTCTAATTTTTTATCTAGATCTTTAAATCAAGGTTTTTCAGGAGGAGAAAAGAAAAGAAATGAGATATTTCAAATGGCGATGATGGAACCTGAACTTGCAGTTTTAGATGAAACAGATTCAGGACTAGATATAGATGCTTTAAAAATAGTAGCAAATGGAGTAGTTAAATATAGTAATGACGAAAACTCTGTACTAATAATAACTCATTACCAAAGATTACTTGATTATATAGTTCCAGATTTTGTTCATGTAATAATGGATGGTAAAGTTGTAAAGTCAGGAGATAAAGATCTTGCAAAAAAGATTGAGGAAGTTGGATATGATTGGTTAAAAAAAGATAATTCTTAACATGAATTTTCAAGAAAAATTATTGGATTCTTTCATTGCTTTTGAACAAGACGTGGACTTGTTAAATCCTGTTCACTCTGATAGAAAAGAAGCATTAAAGCGATTTGAAAAGCAAGGATTCCCATCTAAGAAAGACGAATCATGGAAATACACTTCTCTAAAATCAATTACGCAGAAAAATTATAGTTTATCTTCAAAGAAAGACGAATCAGTTGAATTAAGAGATGTAAAAGAATATTTCCTTAACGATCTTGATTCTTTTAAAATTGTTTTTATAGATGGAGTTTATAGCCCATTTTTATCTAAAACCACTCATGATGGAATGGATATATGTGTTCTTTCTGCCGCTCTTTCTAAAGAAAAGTATAATGATACAATTAAAAAATATTTTAATAAGATAGTTCCAAAAGATGAAAGTTTAGCTTCATTGAATACCTCATATACTAAAGAGGGAGCCTATATATATATTCCTTCAGGGGTATGTCCAGAAGATCCAGTTCAAATAATGCATATTTCTACAGGTAATCAAAAATCTATTTGGCTACAACCAAGAAACCTTATCATAGCAGATAAGAATGCAAAAGTTGAGATTATCGAAAGACATCAAAGTTTAAATGAGCATTCAGTTGTAACAAATAGTTTAACTGAGATTTATGCTGAAAAAAATGCTTTTGTAGATTATTATAAAATTCAAAATGATTTAAATACTGCAACTCTTATTGACAACACGTTTATAAGTCAACAGAGAGATAGTAATGTTAGCGTTCATACTTTTTCTTTTGGGGGTAAATTAATTAGAAACAACTTAAATTTTTACCATAAAGGAGAAAATATTCAGTCAACATTGAAAGGCATTACGATTCTTGAATCAAATCAACATGTTGATCATAATACTTTAGTTAATCATGCTCAACCAAATTGTGAAAGCCACCAAGACTATAAAGGAATTTTCTCAGAAAGATCAGTAGGTGTTTTTAATGGCAAAATAATAGTTGACAAAATTGCCCAAAAAACAAATGCCTTTCAACAGAACAATAATATTTTGATAGACAATAAATCAAAAGTTAACACAAAGCCTCAACTAGAAATTTTTGCTGATGACGTAAAATGTTCTCATGGGTGTACTGTTGGACAGCTTGATAAGGAGGCTTTATTTTATTTAAAAACAAGGGGTATTCCTGAAAAAGAGGCAAAAGCACTTTTAACTTATGCCTTTGCTAATAATATTTTAGAGAGTGTTAAAACACCTAATTTAAAAAGAAGAATTAATTCACTAATTGCAAATAAACTAGGAGTAAACCTTGGTTTTGATCTGTAGATGCTAGATGTATATAAAATAAGAGAAGATTTTCCAATACTCAGTAAAAAAATAAATAATACTGATCTAATCTACTTTGATAATGCAGCAACATCTCAAACTCCAATTCAAGTAATTGATGCAATTTCTGACTATTACAAAAATTATAACTCAAATATTCATAGAGGATTACATTCACTTAGTGTAGATGCAACAAATAAGTTTGAAGAAACTAGATCAAAAGTAAAAGAGCATTTTGGAATAGTACATAATCATGAAATAATATTTACATCGGGAACCACACATGGAATTAATATTATTTCTTCAGGACTTGAAAAAATTATTTCTTCTAAAGATGAATTAATTATTTCTGAAATGGAACATCATTCAAATATTGTTCCATGGCAAATGCTTTGTGAAAAGACAGGCTCTAAACTTAAAGTAATACCAATCAAAGATGATGGAACTTTGAACATTGATGCATATAAATCTTTACTTACTCCAAATGTGAAATTTGTTTTTGTAAATCATGTTTCTAACACTCTGGGAACAGTAAATCCTATAGAAGAAATAATTAATCTTGCACATGCTAATAAAAGCCAAGTCTTGATAGATGGAGCTCAGGGTGCAGCTCATTTTAAAATTAATTTATCTGAATTAAATGTTGATTATTACGTAGCTTCTGCACACAAATTATGTGGACCTACAGGCGTTGGATTTCTTTATGGTAAATCAGATTTGCTTGACTCACTTCCACCTTATCAAGGCGGTGGAGAGATGATATCAAATGTAACATTCAATAAAACAGATTATGCCGATCTTCCTCATAAATTTGAGGCAGGAACTCCAAATATTGCAGGAGTGATTGCATTTGGAGCTGCACTTGACTATATGAATTCTATAGGTTTTGAAAATATTGAAACTTATGAAAGAAGTCTTTTAGATTATGCAACTGAAAGCTTAAGAAAAATTGATAATATCAAAATTTACGGTGATATAGATGAAAAAATTTCTGTAATATCATTTAATATAGCAAATCATCATCCCTCTGATATAGGATCAATTCTAGATCAGTTTGGCATAGCTGTAAGAACAGGTCAACATTGTACACAGCCAATAATGGATCGTTTTAATATACCAGGAACAGTTAGAGCATCTTTTTCATTTTATAATACTAAAAGTGAAATAGACTTATTTATTGATGCAGTCAAAAAGGCTGTAAAAATGTTAGGATAATTGATTAATTTTAAGTGTGGAAAGTATTCAGCAAAAACAAGATCAAATAATTGATGAATTCAATTTCTTTCAAGATTGGTCAGAAAAATATCAATATTTAATAGATTTAGGTAAAAATCTCCCCGAATTTGACCAATACAATAAAATTGATTCAAATCTTATTAAGGGTTGTCAAAGTAAGGTATGGCTTAATTCATCTTTTAATGATAACATAGTTATATTTGATGCTGATAGTGATGCAATAATTTCAAAAGGCATAATATCTCTTTTGATAAGAGTTTTTTCAGGACATAAACCAAAAGATATTTTAGATGCTAATATTGATTTTATAGAAAAAATCGGATTAAATAGTCACTTATCTCAGACAAGAGCTAATGGATTACTTTCAATGATAAAACAAATAAAAATTTATGCTTTAGCATACCAAGTAAAAAAGTAAAAAAATGACAAATAATAATAATACGGAAGATCTAGGAGAAAAAATTGTTAAGGAATTGAAATCAATTTTTGATCCTGAAATTCCTGTAGACATCTATGAATTAGGATTGATTTATGATGTTTTTGTGAATGAGGATAATGAAGTAAAAATATTAATGACCCTTACAACACCTAATTGCCCTGTTGCTGAGACACTTCCTCAAGAAGTAGAAGAAAAAATTAAATCAATAGACGAGGTAAAAACTGCTGAAGTTGAGATTACATTTGATCCACCTTGGACCAAAGATCTTATGAGTGAAGAAGCTAAACTAGAATTAGGATTTTTGTAATCAGTTGATGAGATATTTTATTCTTATTCTTATGTCTTCGATAAACCTCTATTCTCAGGAAATAGTTGAAAAAGATTCTCTTTGGACTTCTAGAGGAAATATTGCGGTTTTACTTAATCAAACAGGATTTAGTGATTGGGTTGGAGGAGGTACTAATAACTTTTCAGGAACTATAAAATTTGATTATGAATGGGAGTTTAAAGAAAAGGGTTGGGACTGGTTGACTAATGTTGAATCAGCATTTGGTTTGGCTAAATATAAGAATGCTCCCTTTGCAAGAAAGATTGATGATAGAATTTTAATTCAGTCAATTGTTGGTAAAGAATTTACAAGAAATTTATCTTTCTCTGCTTTTTTTAACTTCACCTCACAAATTGGAAATGGATATAAATACAAAAAAGATTCTAACAATAATGAAATTAGAGAACTAACAACTAAACTTCTTTCTCCAGCATATTTTCAACTAGGTTCAGGATTTTTATGGAAGAAAGATGAAAAAATTTGGGTAAACTATTCTCCCATTGCAACAAGGTTAATTCTAGTAAATAAAAAGTTTACATCTAGTTTACCTGATAATGATTCATACTTTGGTGTTTCCCAAAATAAATCTTCTAGATATGAGCTTGGTGCTAACTTAACATTTCACTCTGAAGGAACCCTGCTTGAAAATGTAAATTATAAGCAAGACTTGAAATTATTTTCCAATTATATAGAAGAGACATCAAATATTGATCTTGACTATCTAGCACAAATAGAAATTGATGTTAACCAACTTCTTTCAACTCAATTAATATTTCAACTAATTTATGACGATAATGCTATTTCTAGATTACAAGTAAGGGAAGTGTTTGGCGTAGGAGTTCAACTAAATTTAAATTAGTTTGAAAAAGTTAAACATACTAATTATTTCATATTATTGGCCACCATCTGGTGGTTCAGGTGTTCAAAGATGGATGTATTTTGCTAAGTATTTAAAAAAACTAAACTGTAACCCAATTGTTTTAACTGTAGACCCAAAATATGCTTCATACAATTTAAAGGATTCATCACTTTTAAGTCAAATTGAAGATATTGAAACTCACAAAACATATAGTTTTGAAATTCTTAGCTTATATTCTTTAATTAAATCAGGCGATAGAACTAAAAGTATTCCACAATCTTATATTCCTCATAAATCAATTTTTGATAAACTTTCATCTTTTATAAGATTTAACTTTTTTATACCAGATTCAAGAATAGGCTGGAATTATTTTGCTTTTAAAAAAGCAAAAAAAATTATCAATAATAATAAAATTGATTATGTAATTACGACCGGCCCCCCTCACTCTTCTCACTTAATTGGTCAGAAAATTTATAATAAGTATAAGTTAAAATGGATTGTAGATCTTAGAGATCCCTGGTCTGAACTTTTTTATTTAAAAAGTAAGTTTAGTTTTACTTTTTCCAAAAAATTAAATTATCAACTTGAATCTAAAGTCCTTGAAAATTCGGATGCTATTATAACAACTGTAGGAGATAGATATCATAAAATTCTTAGTAGTAAGATTTCAAATCCAAATAAAATCCATAAGATTTATAACGGATATGATAAATTAAATTATGATAAAATTGAAGAAAAAAAACCAAATAAATTCAATATTGTTTTTACTGGAGTTCTTTCACAAAATCATAATTATGAAGTTTTTCATGAAGTTCTAAAAATACTTAGTGCAAAGAAAAAAAATTTAAACCTAATTTTTAGTTTAGCTGGAAGAATTGATAATAAGATTATTAAAATTTATTCTAATGAAATTGAATTGATAAACAATGGATATGTTGATCACGATATTGCAATCAGTATTATTAAGTCATCCCATTTATTAATTAATTTTAATTATAAGGAAACAGAGGAAACAGATATGGTTTCAGGGAAACTTATAGAGTATTTAGCATCAGGTTCACCAATTATTAATTTTTCAAATTCAGCTAAAGAGTCAGAAAATGTATTAAAATTATCTCCAAAATCATTTAATGCAAATTCTAATAGCATTAATCAAGTTGTTGACTTTATAAGAAGTGAATATAATGATTGGATAGAGGGTAGGTACAAGAAGCAAACTCTTCCAAATATTGATTCTCTTTCAAGAGAAAGTTTGACTAATAAACTATTTGATATAATTACAGGAATTAAGTGATAGATTTAAAAAAACCTAAAACCTCTTTTGGAACTAAACTATCAATTCTTTTATTAGACTGGATTAGCTCTCTTATATGACTACTTGAAATTTTTATTTTAGGAGCGTCAACTAATTTAATATTGTTATTAGATAGAATTTCATCGGGGATCTTTTGGTTTGTATCTCTTGGATATACATAAACTTCGGCAATCTCAATAATTTTCTTATAATCCTTCCACTTATTAAACCCAACTAGATTATCCTCACCAATCAATAAAATTAATTTATTGTATTTATGTCTTTTTTTAAATTCCTTCAAAGTATCAATTGTAAAATTTGGTTTTGACATCTTAAATTCAATGTCAGAAACACGAACATTATTAAACTTTTTAAAAACTATTTCAGCCATCTCAAGTCTTTCATAGTCATTGACTAATCCTTCTTCCTTTTTCAAAGGACTCTGAGGACTTATAACTACTAATACTTCATCTAATTCTGGTAATTTCGAAAAATATTCAGCTAAAGTAACATGGCCATTATGGATAGGATTGAAAGTGCCTAAATACAAACCAACATTACTCATTTTCTATAAATTCTTTGATTAATGAAAACGCAATTTTTTTTGATTCGTTAAGATCACTATTAATTATAATATTATCAAATTTTGAAGCAAAATCTAACTCATTTTCTGCTTTTTTTATTCTAGTCTCAATTTCATCATTTGAAATATCACCCCTGTCAATTAATCTTTTTTCTAATATCTCAAGACTAGGCGGCATAACAAAAACTGAAAGAGTTTCTTTAGGGAACATTTCCTTTATGTTAAATCCTCCAACTACATCTATATCAAAAATTACAATTTTATTGTCTTCCCAAATTCTTTTTAATTCTGATTTAAGTGTACCATAAAAATATCCACCATAAACCTCTTCATACTCAACAAATTTTTTCTTATTAATCCTTTCTTTGAACTCTAAATCAGTTAAAAAATAATAGTCTACACCATCTTTTTCTTTACCTCTTGGTTTTCTGGATGTAGCAGAAATAGAAAATTCTATTTTATTGAACATAGAAAGCAAATATTTAACTAAAGTTGTCTTACCCGCTCCAGAAGGTGCTGAAAAAACAATAAGTTTTTTACTGGTTATCATAGTATATTAAAAATATTTTCTTTAATCTTTTCAACTTCTTCTTTCATATTAACCACCATACTTTGGATTTTAAAATTATTTGCTTTTGATCCAATAGTATTTATTTCTCTTCCTATTTCTTGAGAAATAAATGACAGTTTCTTTCCCCTGATATCTTTTTTCTTCATTTCTGAAGTGAAAAAATTTAAATGATGCTTTAATCTTATAAGTTCTTCATTTATATCTATCTTTTCAATATAGTAGATAATTTCCTGCTCTAATCTAGACTTATCATAATCCCCCTCAATCTCATTAAAATAGGATTTAAACTTATTTTTTTTATCCTTAATTCTAGTTGATTCAAGAGTAACTACCTTTTTTAAATTAGTCTCAATTGTGGAAATACTCTTTTTTAAATCTTTAGTTATAGTCACACCCTCAATCCTTCTATATTCTATTAGTTCATGAATAACGTTATCTAGAAGATTTTTAATTTTTTGTTTTTCAGCCTTAGTGTAAGAGATTTTGGGACTAATAAATTTATTATCACTTAGTAGATTAGAAATAATTTGAGTTTCATCAATTTTAAAATCTTTCTTAAGTTCTTCAACATATGATTTGATTCTTTTTTTGTTAAATGGAATTTGATAGTCCTCGTTTAAATCAACTATATCTATAGTAACGTCAATCTTACCCTTTATAAGTCTGTCTTTTATAGATTTTCTTACATATTCTGTGATAAAATAAAATGAGTCATTAACTCTAAAATTTACATCAAGAGACTTTGAATTGAGACTTTGAATTTCAATGATAATTTTTTTATCATTTACATCCAGCTCTTGTCTTCCAAAACCTGTCATTGAAAAAATCATAATAAATATTTAAAATTCTCTGATTTTAATATTTCTAAATTTAACATTATTTCCATGATCTTGAAGTGAAATATTGCCAGTTTTATAAGTTCCAAATGTTGGAGCATATGTAGCATCGGGTCTTGTAGTTTCAGGGTTAAATTTAGATTTAGACACTAATTCATCCCATTCGTTACCTGATAAAGGATACGTATATGCTATCTCACCATTGATTTTTATTGTTCCAAGATTATTAGAATGATCAATTTTTATTAAAACATGATTCCAATTCCCATGAGTTTTTACTTCTAAGTTTTTGTTATCTGAACTAACTAGATCAAAGAGTGAGGGAGCTTTGTGCAGATCTGTTGAGGTATAATAATTTTCATTATCCAAAATTTGAACTTCAGGTCCAGTTTTAAATGGTGCATCGAACTCAGGAAGTTCTTTAACCCCATATAATATTCCACTATTTCCATTTCTTGAAATATTCCATTCAAGTGAAAGTTTAAAATTAGTATACTCTTTATCTGTTACTAGATCTTGTCCATATTCTTCGTTGTTTGTAAATATTAACTCACCATTATTAATTGACCATTCACTTCCAATTGATTCAGCATTATAGACATGCCAACCATTAAAAGTTTCCCCATCAAAAATGTACTCCCATTCAGAATCTGATGTGTTATTACAGCTTATTAATTGAATTAGGATTATAGAATAAATTATTTTTTTCATTATAGTAATATTTGAAACTATATTTTTTTGATTTTAATATTTCTATATCTTACTGTTGCACCGTGATCCTGAAGCCCAATACTTCCAGTTTTAAATTTACCAAAAAATGGAGCATAAATAAAAAATGGGTGATCAGGCCTTAAGTTTTCATAATAACTATCACTACTAAACTTTGATCTTGAAACCATTTTTTCCCATTCTTCACCATACAGGGGAAATGAATACACTTTCTCACCGTTAAAAGTAATTGAAGCAATATTATTTTTATGATCAACTATTAGAAGAAGATGATTCCATTCACCATGTTTATTATATTTTATTTTCCCAATTGGCTTTAGATCATATAAAGCAGGGGCTTTATGATATCTGTTCGCAGAAAAATTATCATTATCTAAGACTTGAATTTCTGGTCCGGTTTTATATGGTTGATTTACCTCAGGAATTTCAACAACCTTGAAAAAGACTCCACTGTTTCCACCTTTTGAAATATTCCACTCAAGTGATAATTCGAAATCTGTAAACATCTTATCTGTTACTATATCATTTCCTCTACTTAGATTATCATTTTTTGAAGCCAAGACAAGTTCTCCGTTTTGAACTGACCATGCATCCCCCACATCAGTTCCATTATATTCATGCCAACCATTTAATGTTTTTCCATCAAAAAGATAAGTCCATTCATCCTGCTGAGATTGAACTGAAACAACAGTAAAAAGAATTAATGTGATTATATAAATAAATTTTCTCATAATTATATATTTAAAATATTCCTAAGATCTTCTTCATTAGTATTTCCCCCTGCAAAATCATCAAATTTTTTGTCAGTGCAATTAATTATCAAATCTTTAATAAATTTTGCACCTTCAGTTGCTCCTTGTTCAGGACTTTTTATACAACACTCCCATTCCATTACTGCCCATACATCACAACCATATTGAGTAAGTTTTGAAAAGATAGTTTTAAAATCAATTTGACCATCACCAAGTGATCTATATCTTCCAGCTCTTTCAGACCAATCTAAATAACCTCCATAAACTCCTTTTTTCCCATTTGGATTGAACTCTGCATCTTTGACATGAAATGACTTTATAAATTCATGATAGTGATCTATATATGATATATAATCAAGCTGTTGAAGAATAAAGTGACTAGGGTCATATAATATGTTTACTCTTTTATGATTGTTAGTGGCTTTTAGAAACCTTTCAAAAGTAACTCCATCATGAAGATCTTCACCTGGATGTATCTCATAACAAACATCAACTCCATTTTCGTCAAATACATTTAGGATTGGAGTCCACCTTTTAGCTAATTCCTTAAAACCCATTTCAACAAGACCTTTAGGTGCTTGCGGCCATGGATGCCACGTGTGCCATAATAATGCTCCTGAAAAAGTTGCATGAGTCTTCAGCCCCAACCTTTTACTGGCAATTGCTGCTTTTTTAACTGTTTCAATAGCCCATTTTGTTCTTTCCTTTGGATTCTTCTTTAAATTATCTGGCGCAAAATTATCAAACATTAAGTCATATGCTGGGGAAACTGCAACTAACTGACCTTGAAGATGAGTTGATAATTCTGTTATCTCAAGTCCATAAGATTTTACTTTTCCCAGTAGTTCATCGCAGTAGTCTTGACTTTCAAATGCTTTATCTAAATCAATAAGTGAACTTTCCCAAGTTGGAATTTGAATACCTTTGTAACCAAGTCCTGAAGCCCATTTACACATTCCATCTAAAGAATTAAATGGTGCAGATTTATCTACAAACTGAGCTAGAAAGACTGCTGGTCCTTTTATTGTTTTCATGTTAATCTCTTTTTAATTTGACCCAGGTATTTCCATTATTGTGAGATTCAACAGCTTTCTCAATAAAAAGCATTCCTCTTAATCCATCGTTTAAAGTAGGATATTCTCCTGTAAATTCTTTTTCACCTCTAATTTCTCTTGCTACACCATAATAAATATTTGCCATTGAATCAAAAACCCCCTCAGGATGACCAGGTGGAAGCTTTGAAGAAATTTTTGCAAAATCAGAGTTATAATCGTGACCAGGTTTTAAAACTTTAAGAGGTCCATTTTCATTTAAGTGGTGAAGATAATTAGGATTTTCTTGTTGCCATTTAAGGCCTCCTTTACGTCCATATATTGCTACTGTAAAACAATTCTCTTCACCTGTTGCAATTTGACTTGCTCTAATAACACCTTTAATTTTATCAGAGAATCGGATTAAGATAGTACCATCAACATCCAGAGGATTATCATCATAGACATAATTTAAATCAGACAAAAGTTCTTTCACTTCCATACCAGTGACGTATTCCAGCATATCAAAAGCATGAGTCCCAATATCTCCAATACAGCAACTTATTCCGGATTTACTCGGTTGAAGTCTCCAAGTTTGAGATCTTTTTGTTTTATCATGAATTATAGGATTAATCCATCCTTGATAATACTGAAGATCAACACGCTGAATCTCTCCTATAACATCGTCATTAATCATTTCTTTCATCTGTCTTATCATTGGATACCCAGTGTAAGTGTAGGTTACAGCAAATGTTAAATTTTTTGATTTATATAATTTTTCCAGATCTTGAGCTTCTTCAAAAGATGTTGTCATAGGCTTTTCACAAATGACACTAAAATTATTTTCTAAAAGTTTCTTTGCCATAGGGTAGTGAAGAAAATTAGGAGTCAAGATAGACACAACTTGCATTCTTTGACTTTCATCTAATTTTAATTCTTCTTTTATCATGCTTTCATAATCCTCATAGATTCTATTTTCATCAAGACCTATTTCTTTTGCAAATTTTAAATTTTCTGAAAAGCTAGGATTAAATACACCGCCAATAATTTCATAGCTATCATGCATTGAAGAGGCTATTCTATGAACAAGCCCAATAAATGAGTCTCCACCCCCTCCAAGAATTCCTAATCTAATTTTATTTTTCAATTTCTATTTTTTCGTTTTTAAAAGTTAGAATAAAAACAACCAATACAACTGCAGCAAAAATCGCTGGATAAGTCCAAATTTGAGTCCAATCATGCCCTGAATCAATTGCAAATTGGTCAGTAATTCTACCTGCAAGTCTAAAACCAATTAACATTCCAATACCATAAGTAGCAAGTGCGATTAGTCCTTGAGCAGCACTTTTATATTTTTTTCCAGCTTTGTAATCAGTATAAATTTGACCGGAAACAAAGAAAAAGTCATAGCATATTCCGTGAAGAACAATTCCAAAAATTAACATCCAAATATTTGAACCAGTATCTCCAAATGCAAAAAGAACATATCTTAAACTCCATGCTAACATTCCAACAATCAAAGTTTTCTTAATACCATATTTATTTAAAAATAAAGGCAATAAAAGAATAAATAATGCTTCAGAAATTTGACCTAAAGTCATAACTCCCGCTGCATTTTGCATACCAAGTTCATTTAAAAATAGATTTGCATCTTGATAGTAAAATGCTAAAGGAATACAAATTAGAATTGAAGATATGAAGAATACTAAATATCGAGAATCTTTTAAAAGTTTTAACGCATCAAGACCCAGAATTTCTCGAAGACTTGGACTTTCATTTGTTGCTTGTGGTGGAGTTTTGGGTAAAGAAAAACTAAATAAACCAAGTATAACAGACACTATAGCTGCTAGATAAAATGTGTATTCCAATGTTTGACTTGCCTCCCATCCAACGCCATAACTAATAACAAGGCCAGCGACAATCCAGCCAATAGTTCCCCAAACTCTAATTTTTGGAAACTCTTTAGATGGATTTTTCATTTGTCTAAATGCAATTGAATTAACTAATGCTAGAGTAGGCATATAAAGAATCATATAAATTAAAATATATGGATAGAACTTATCAAAACCTAGAGCAATAGAACACATAAATAAAAGCCCACCTCCTAAAATATGAATAAGTGCAAGAATTTTTTCGGCATCAAAATATCGATCAGCTATCAGTCCAATAATAAATGGAGCAATTATAGCTCCCCATGACTGAGTCTCATATGCTAGAGCTATATCTCCACCTGAAGAGCTAAAAGCTTGAGATAAAAAAGTACCCATTGTTACAAACCAACATCCCCAGATAAAGAACTCAAGGAACATCATTATACTTAACTTTAAGTTTATTGTTTTAGTCATCTTAAATTAAATTGATTGACCAACTTTAATTAATAGATCTCTAGTTGCTTTAATCCCTTCAACTTCAGATAATCTTTCACCCTCATATTCAACTCCAATATAACCAGTATATCCAAAGCTTTTTACAATCTTCAACATTTTCATATAATCAATAGTTTTTTCATCACCATTTTCATCAAAGTCATTAGATTTAGCACTGACAGCAAATGCCTTTGGCATCATCTCCTCAACTCCTTTATAAAAATCATAAGCTATTTCACACGTTCCATCAAAAACAGAACCATACCCTTCATCAGCCATACAGAAATTTCCAAAGTCAGGAAGTGTTCCCACATTATTCATATTAACACCATTAATAGCATTCATCAGCTCAGGTATATTAGATGTTATTCTACCATGATTTTCGACAATTACATTTATACCAGTTCCCTTTGCATGATCTCCTAATTGAGATAGACTTTCTATAGAAAGAGCTTTCCATATTTCAACATCCTTCGAACCATATAAGTTTAATCTTACAGAAGAACAATTCATTTCAGCAGCAGTATCAATCCATAATTTATGGTTATCAATTGACTTTAGCCTTTGTTGTTCATCTTCATTAGCTAGATCTCCTTCTTCGTCAATCATTATTAATACATTTTCCATTCCATTATCAGTAGCAAGCTGATTATTCTTTGCAATAAATCTCTTTACACTAGTAGACTTATCATCACTTTTCATTACATCGTCATAAAGTTGATTTACATATTCTAAACCAGCGAATCCAAGTTCTTTAGATTTTTCAGCAAAAAGATAAGGTGACATTTCCCCTCCCTGTATTGCTTTATGAAGTGACCATTGCGCAAGGGATAACTTAAAAAAAATTTCTTTTGGACTACCACAGGATAAGTATCCTAATGATGACATTCCAAGAGCTCCTGTTGAGGCTAACTTTATAAATTCTTTCCTTTTCATATTTGTGAGGTTTATATATTACTATAAATATAAATTTAAATAATTAATTACGATTTAAATTATTTAATGTTTAAATTAGAAATGATTTCTAATTTAGAAAAAATGGAAAACAAATTTGATGCCATTGTTGTAGGTACTGGAATAAGTGGAGGATGGGCTGCAAAAGAACTTACGGAGAAAGGGTTAAAGACTCTTGTGCTTGAAAGAGGAAGAATGATTAATCATATTGATGATTATCACACAGCAAATATGGATCCTTGGGATTTTAAGGGTGGAGATACTATAACCCAAGAGGCATATAAAAGACAACCAAAACAAAGTAGAACAGGATATGTTAATACAGAATCATCCAGACATTTTTTTGTTGATGATATGGAGCATCCATATAATGATGATGAAAATAAATTTAACTGGATTAGAGGATATCATGTTGGTGGAAGATCATTAACATGGGGAAGACACACGTATAGATTAAGCGAATTTGATTTTGAAGCAAATTTAAAAGATGGAATAGCAGTTGACTGGCCGATACGATATAAAGATATATCCCCATGGTATGACTATGTTGAACAATATATTGGAGTTCAAGGAAGACCAGAAGGTCTTGCACAATTTCCAGACGGAAAATTCTTAAAACCATTTGATTTGAATGTTCTGGAAAATCATATGAGAAAGAGTATTGCTAATAACTTTAATGATGGAAGAATACTCTCAAATGCTAGAACTGCCCATATTACAGAGGGAACAAAACCAGGTCTGGGTAGAGTTACTTGTCAATATAGAAATAGATGTATGAGGGGTTGTCCGTATGGAGCATACTTTAGTAGTAATTCATCTACTTTGCCAGCAGCAGAAGCTACGGGTAATATGACTTTAATGCCAAATTCTATTGTTCATGAAATTATTTACGATGATGATAAAAAAAGAGCAACAGGTGTTAGAGTAATTGATGCAGAAAACAATCAAACCTATGAGTACTATGCCAAAGTAATTTTCTTGTGTTCATCATCCATTGCATCTACTTCTATTTTAATGCAATCAAAATCAAATAGATTTCCTAATGGTATGGGAAATGACTCTGGAGAATTAGGGCATAACTTAATGGATCATCACTTTCAAACAGGTGCTTATGGAACTTTTGAAGGATTTAAAAACAAGACAACTTATGGAAGGAAACCAGCAGGGTTTTTTATTCCAAGGTTTAGAAATATAGGAGGGATAACAAATAGAAAGGATTTCATAAGAGGTTATGGATATCAAGGTGGTGCTTCAAGAGGATCTAAGAGTATTGCCAACAGTAAAGAGGAGCTAGCAGCTTATGGTAAAAAATTCAAAGATATTATTGTTCAAGAAGGAGAATGGTCTGGATCTATGGGTGCATTTGGAGAAATATTACCATACCATGACAATCAGATGACTCTAGATTATAATAAACTTGATAAGTGGGGTCTCCCAACCGTAACTTTCAATGCGAAAATTAGAGAGAATGAAATTTCAATGCGAAAAGATATGAAACAACAAGCAATTGAAATGCTTGAAAGATCAGGTTTTAAAAATGTAACTGGCACAGGATCTGACAATAATTATGTTTTTGGAAATGGAATTCATGAAATGGGAACAGCTAGAATGGGAAGAAATCCAAAGACTTCAGTTCTTAATGGCAATAATCAAATTCATAGTGTCAAAAATGTTTATGTAACAGACGGTGCTTGTATGACATCATCAGGAAATCAAAATCCATCTATAACATATATGGCTTTAACTGCAAGAGCTGTAAACCATGCAGTAGACGAATTAAATAAGCAAAACATCTAATTATGAATAGAAGAAAAGCATTAAAAAATATTGGAATTTCATTTGGATCAATAACCTTTTCAACGAGCATTCTATCTATTCTTCAATCCTGTCAATCTAATGAACTTGATTGGTCTCCTGATTTTTTCTCATCAAAGCAAATAAGTTTTGTCGATAGAATGTTTGAAATTATTATCCCAGAAACTGATACTCCTGGAGCTATATCATTAAAGTTATCAAAATTTGTAGACGCATATATTTTTAAAAACACTCCATCAAATGATAAGTCGGAGTTGAATCAAGAAATAGAGGAATTTATAAATGTGATATTAAGTAATGAAAATCAAAAATCTATACATGAAATTGATGATGTGATGTTGGAGAAATATCTAACAAATCATTTAGATTCAAATAATTTCACTGAATCTAACAATAAAAATTATTCTCAACTATGTGGTTTGTTTAGGCAAATGGCAGTTAGATCATATAGATTAACAGAATATGTAATGACAAATAAACTTGGTTATGTTCCAATTCCAGGATATTATGATGGTAATGTAGATGTTTAATCTAGCGTTCTAAAATATTCAATAATTTCTCTTGCTTCTTCTTCAATTAAATTCTGATTATACATATACTCATTATTATATTTTGTCAACAGTTTTTTTGCTATCGGATCTTTTTGAAGCATCTCAGTTGGATTGAGAATCATATTCATTATCCACTCAGGGGAACGCCTATTAATTACTCCTTTAATTGCAGGTCCTAAAGATTCCTCATTAATCATATGACAAGAGGAGCAAAGTTGATTAAACATTTTTTCACCAGACTTAGCTTGATTTTGATTTATTTGTTCATCAAATATTACTTCACTAACTGGACCTATGCCTTTATTATTTGTATTAGAATTTTTTGATTGAGAGTTGCACCCAATAAGAATGAAGAAAAGTGAAATTAAAATTTTTTTCATCCAACTAAGTTAGTAAATCATTTTTGCTTTTAATGGTCTGGTATATGGGCCGTTGTAATCCCACTTATACTTTGTTGGCTTCTTTTTATTTTACAATAAATTCACCCATCATAAGTTGATAGTGACCTGGAAATGAGCATATGAAAACATAGGTTCCAGGCTCAGGAGAATCAAAAGTTATAGTATCAGATTCCCCTCCACCTAACATTTTTGTATAAGCTAACTCATTATCTCCCTCAGGAATATATTCTGAGTTTCTTGCACCTGCTGCACTTAGAGCATATTCATTTATATCTATATCTTTTTTTAGTAGAACAAAATTATGGCCCATTGAACTTACAGGAAATCTTCCAGTGTGGTTTAGTGTAAGTGTTACTTTCTGATTGGAGTTTACCTTAATAACCTTTTTGTCAAACTTCATTTGATCGTTTGAGTTAAGAGTGATAATGTTTGAAACTGAATTGTTTTGAACAACTGTCTTATCCTCTTTAACTCTTTCATATTGAAATTCTTCCTTTGAGTTATTTATATTATTACAAGAGAAAACAAATAATGATAATGCTAGTATGAGTTTAATTTTCATATACTTAATATTTATTATCAAATTTATTACAGAAAATTTAAATTCACTATGATTATCGATGATTATTTATTATCAAATAATTAGTTATTTCTATTTTTTACAGAAACTAGATATACACCTATAAATATAATCAAGCAAGAGAGTAATTTAATAGAATCTAAAGTGTCATTTGCTGTAATTAATGCAAATACAATTGTTATAATAGGCTGAAGATAAATAAATGAACCTACTGTAGTTGGTGATAAAGTTTTTAAAGCATATATATTAAATAAATATGTCAAGAATGTTGTTCCAATTACAACATACGCCATTCTCCATATAGCAAACCATGGAAGTTCAAGCCAATTAACCTCAACAAACTGGTTATAAGTTATAGGTGCAGATAAAATTAATCCAATTAAAAACAGCCATTTCATTATAGTGAAAATATTATACTTACTAGTCAAAGGTTTAACTACAATTAGATAGCCTGCATAAGCTGATGCATTTAGTAAAAAAAATGAATTTCCAAGTGGAATATTTGGAGCATTCATCCCAGTTTTACTTGTATTAAGTATTAAAAAAACTGCACCTGAAAATCCAATTATAATTCCAAGTATCTTTTTAAGAGTTACCTTCTCCTTTAAAAAAAAGTAGGATAATATTAACACTAAGATAGGTGACAAAGTAATTATAACACCGCTATTAATTGGTGTAGATAATTCAAGACCTCTAAAAAAAGCAAGCATATTTATACACATTCCTAATACTGCAGCAAATATTATTTTTAAAAAATCTCTTTTTTCAATTTTCTCATAGGGTGTAAATAAGCTAATCAGCCAAAAAATTAAAGTCGCACCTAATAATCTTAACATTATAAATCCGGATGACCCAATATAAATAGGCATAATTTCTTTTGCTAGAGTATGATTAATGCCATATATGCTAGTAGCTAAAAAAGCGGCTATTAATGCTAAATATCTTTTACTCATCCTTAATTTTAAGGAACAAAGAAAATCATTTTAATAGAATCTTACACCTAATTTCGAATATCTTTATCTTTGTTATTATGAAGAAAAAAATGAAGTTTAATACAAGAACAATTCACGGTGGTCAAATTCTAGATCCAGCATATGGTTCTGTTATGACTCCGATATATCAAACGTCCACATATGCTCAAACTTCTCCAGGGAAACACAAAGGATATGAGTATAGCAGGACACACAATCCAACAAGAACAAACTTTGAAAGATCTATTGCATCATTAGAAAATGGAAATCATGGGCTTGCCTTTGCATCAGGGTTAGCAGCAATTGATGCGATTATAAAAACATTAGGTCCAGGTGATGAGATAATATCTACTAATGATTTATATGGTGGAAGTTACAGATTGTTTAAAACAATATTTGAGAAATATCATTTGAAATTCCATTTTGTAAATATGGAAGATATAAAATCAGTTGAGGAAAAAATAAACTCAAATACTAAATTAATTTGGGCTGAAACTCCTACAAATCCAATGATGAATGTGGTTGATATTAAATCAATGTCAACTCTAGCAAAAAATAATAATATTTTACTGTGCGTAGACAATACATTTGCCACACCTTATATTCAAAGACCTTTAGATTTAGGAGCAGATATTGTCATGCATTCAGCAACAAAATATATCGCTGGTCATAGTGATGTTGTAATTGGAGCTGTAGTTGTTAATGATTCAATTCTTCATGAAAAATTATCCTTTATTCAAAATGCTTCTGGTGCAACTCCAGGTCCAATGGATTGTTTTCTTACATTAAGAGGAATTAAAACTCTTCATTTAAGAATGCAAAGACATTCTGAAAATGCAGAAAGAATAGCAATGTATTTAAAAGATCATAAAAAAATTTCAAAAGTATATTGGGCAGGCCTAAAGGATCATAAAAACTATAAAATTGCAAAAAGCCAAATGGATGCTTTTGGAGGAATGGTTTCGTTTATTCCTGTTAATGATAACTTTGAAACTTCAAAAAAAATTGCAGAAAATCTTAAATTATTCACATTAGCTGAATCATTAGGAGGAGTTGAAAGTTTATGTTGTCATCCAGCTAGTATGACTCACGCTTCAATACCTCCAGAAGAGAGGAAGAAATCAGGATTAGTTGAATCATTATTAAGATTAAGTGTTGGTGTTGAAGATGTAGATGACTTAATTGATGATTTAAATCAAGCTATAGGATAAAATTTATGGAAATACCAAAAGATAAGAAAATATACTTCAGCTCTGATAACCATCTTGGTTCTCCCACAACAAAGGATAGCCATGAAAGAGAAAAAATATTTGTTTCATGGTTAGAATCTATTAAACATGATGCTGATATAATCTTTCTACTAGGAGATCTATTTGATTTTTGGTTTGAATATAAGGAAGTTGTTCCAAGAGGATTTACAAGAGTTTTAGGAAAGCTTGCGGAATTATCTGATTCAGGAATAAAAATTTATTTTTTTATTGGTAATCATGACTACTGGATGACAGATTATTTTGAAAGTGAACTAAATATTAAAGTATTTAAATCACCTGAGTTATTTATTTTTAATTCCAAATCATTTTTAATTGGTCATGGTGATGGTTTAGGTCCTGGAGATTATGGATATAAAAGAATGAAATTAGTTCTTTCTAACCCATTTTTTATTTGGTTATTTAGGTTATTGCATCCAGATATTGGAATAAAACTTGGAAAATATTTATCACAAAGCAATAAGCTTATGTCAGGAAATGAAGATAAAGAGTTTAAAGGGGAAGATAAAGAGTGGTTAATTCAATATTGTTTAAAGAAATTGTCTCAAGAACATATTGATTATTTTGTTTTTGGTCATAGGCATTTGCCAATTGTTCATCAGTTAAAACCAAAATCTAAATATATAAATTTAGGTGATTGGATTACCCACTTCACCTTTGGTGTTTTTGATGGAAAGACATTTAATCTAAGAAATCATCTAAAGAAAAATGATTGAATCGAAAAAGTCAAATTTTGAGAAAACTGTCCTTGTTGGAATAATAAACGATTCACAAAATGAAGAAAAGTTAAACGAATTTCTAGAAGAGTTAGAATTTTTATCTGTAACAGCAGGAGGTAAAGTGATTAAAAAATTCAAACAAAAAATAAATACTCCCAATCCAAAAACTTTCATAGGGAAAGGAAAAATTGAGGAAATTCAAAAATATATCAAGAACAATGATGTGTCAATTGTTATTTTTGATGATGAACTTTCACCCACCCAACAATCTAATATAGAAAAACTATTGAAGTGTAAAATTTTAGATAGAACAGCTTTAATCCTTGATATTTTTGCCCAAAGAGCAAAAACAAGTTATGCTAAAACACAAGTTGAATTAGCTCAATATGAATATTTACTTCCTAGATTAAAAGGTCTTTGGACTCACCTTGAAAGGCAAAAAGGGGGAATTGGTATGAGAGGTCCTGGAGAGACGGAAATTGAAACAGATAGAAGAATTGTAAGGGATAAAATATCATTACTAAAAAAGAAAATATCTACAATTGATAAACAAATGAAAGTTCAAAGAGGTAACAGAGGTTCATTGGTTAGAGTTGCACTAGTAGGATATACCAATGTTGGAAAATCAACTATCATGAATTTGTTATCCAAAAGTAAAGTTTTTGCTGAAGATAAATTATTTGCCACTCTTGATACTACTGTTAGAAAAGTAGTAATTAACACATTACCGTTTCTTTTAACTGATACAGTTGGGTTTATTCGAAAACTACCAACACAATTAATAGAGTCATTTAAAGGCACTCTTGAAGAAGTTAAAGATGCAGACATTCTTCTTCACATTGTAGATATATCTCATCCAAGTTTTGAAGATCACATAACTTCAGTAAATAAAATACTCAGTGAAATTAATTGTCATAATAAGTATAGCCTTATGGTTTTTAATAAAATTGATAATTATACTCAGGTAGATTTTAATGATTCTTATTCTAAAAATAATAGCCATTACTCATTAATGCAGTGGAGAAACACATGGATGAATAAAACAAATGGTAAGGCATTATTCATATCTGCAAAAAATAAAATTAACTTTGATAATCTTAGAAAGGAGATTTATGAAATAGTTAAAAATGTTGACATGAGTCATTACCCTAAGAACGATTATTTATACCCCGAATATTTTTCTAAGTGAGTTTTTTGTTAATTTTCAATTTAACCAATTATTAACAAGGATTTTACTAATAAATTTTGAAATTTGAATAAATAAATTCAGTAAATATGAATGATAACAAAACTAATGTAGATTTAAATAAGAAAGATGAATTAATAAAGCAAGAAAGCGCTTTTGTAGATCTTCTTTCACTGGAAATAAATAAAAAGATTATAGGTCAAAAGAAAATGATCGAAAGATTAATGATTGGTCTTCTGGGTAAAGGTCATATTTTACTTGAGGGAGTACCTGGTCTTGCAAAAACACTTGCTATAAATAGTCTAAGCAGTGCGGTTAAAGGATCATTTAGTAGAATTCAATTTACTCCCGATCTACTTCCTGCTGACGTAGTAGGTACAATGATCTATAATATGAAAGAAGGTAACTTCTCCATAAGACAAGGGCCAGTATTTGCTAATTTTGTTTTAGCAGACGAAATTAATCGAGCTCCAGCAAAAGTCCAATCAGCATTACTTGAAGCAATGCAAGAGAAACAAGTCACAATTGGAGATAAAACTTTTAAATTATCTGATCCTTTTCTTGTAATGGCAACTCAGAACCCTGTGGAACAAGAGGGGACTTATCCTTTACCTGAAGCTCAAGTAGATAGATTTATGCTTAAAGTTGTAGTTGATTATCCTAAACTTGAAGAAGAGCAAAAGATTATAAACATGAACCTTTCTTCTTCGCAAGAAAAAATTAAACCAGTTGTTACAACAAAACAAATTACCACTGCACAAGGAATTGTTAACGATGTATACATGGATGAAAAAATTGAAAAATATATTCTTGATTTAATTTTTTGTACTAGATATCCTGAAAAATATAATCTTAAAAATCTATCTCCACTTATTTCATTTGGTGCATCTCCTCGTGGAAGTATAAATCTTGCATTAGCTTCAAAATGTTATGCTTTTATTAAACATAGAGGTTTTGTAATACCTGAAGATGTAAGAGAAGTTGTCACTGATGTATTAAGACATAGAATAGGGTTGACATACGAAGCTGAGGCTGAGAATGTGTCTACTGAAGATATAATTAAACAAATTGTAAATACTGTTGAAGTACCATAATTAATGGATTCTAAAGAATTACTCAAGAAAGTAAGACAAGTTGAAATAAAAAGTAGAAGGCTAAGTGATAACCTATTTGGAGGAGAATACTTAAGCACCTTTAAGGGTAGAGGTATGACTTTCAGTGAAGTAAGGAAATATGAATATGGAGACGATATAAGGTCAATTGATTGGAATGTTACGGCAAGATATAATGAACCTTTTATAAAAATTTTTGAAGAAGAAAGGGAATTAACATTAATGTTACTAATTGATGTAAGTGGCTCAAAAAACTTTGCAACAAGAAATAAATTAAAAAAAGAAATTGTCACTGAAATTGCAGCAACTCTTGCATTTTCTGCTCTTAAAAATAATGATAAAGTAGGCGCAATATTATTTACTGATACTGTTGAATTATTTATTCCACCAAATAAGGGGAAAAGACATATTTTAAGAATCATTAGAGAACTTCTTGAATTTAAACCAAAAAGTTCCAAAACAAGTATTGATTCATCTCTTAAGTTTTTATTAAGTGTTATTCAAAAAAAAGCTATAGTTTTTGTTTTATCTGATTTTATAGACAGTGAGTATGATAAATCTTTAAAATTAGCAGCCAAAAAGTTTGATTTAACAGGAATTAGAATTTTTGATCAAATGGAAACTGTTATTCCTAAACTAGGTTTTGTTCCAATGATAGACGCTGAGACAAATGAATTAGTTTGGGTTGATACATCTTCCAAAAAAATTAGAGAAAATTATTTATCAAATTATAATTCATCAATAAAAAAGTTTAAAAGTTTATTTAATAAAAATGGAGCAGGTGTGATTAATTGTATGGTAGATGAAAGTTATGTAAAGAAACTCTTAGGTTATTTTAAACAAAGAGCTTAATGAAGAAAATAATATTTCTTTGGATTTTGTCTATGACCTTTTTAATGAGTCAATCAGCTAATTTTGATTCAAATATTGATATTTCAAGTTCAATTGATACTATTCAGGTCAAAATTGGACAAGAAATTAAATTTAACATTGATATTTATTCAAAAAATAAATACAATATACGTTTTGATGAAAATCCAAATTTCATACCTTTTGAGGTTTTAAAATCTTATCCCTCAGATACAGTCATTGAATCCTCAAATATTTCTAAGAAGTATTCATTAATTAATTTTGAACCTGGAGAGTATTGGATTCCTCCTCAAAAAATATATTTCAATCAATCTATAAAATTTAGTGATTCATTACGGGTTATAATAAATGACGTTGAAGTAGATACCATCAAACAAAATTTATTTGATATAAAACCCATAATTCCTGTTAAGAGAAATTATCAAAAATTAATTAATAGTTTAATTATTGGATTTTTGATTTTAACTCTCATCTATATAATTCTCAGATTTCGATTATTTAATAAAAAGAAAAGCTCTTTAGATGAGATGAAATCACTTTATCAAATTGCTATTGATAAATTGGGTGATTTAGATAATTTAGCTCCTAATTCTCAAATTGAATTTAAAGAATACTATACTATTCTGATTGATATATTTAGAGATTATTTAGAATCTCAAGTTAAAATTCCAGCAATGGAAAGTACATCAAGAGAGCTTATTGTAAGAATAAATATGCTTAAAGACAGTGGAAACTATGATTTTGAATTAAAACAGATCAATGAACTAGAGAGCCTTTTCACAAAATCTGACTTAATAAAATTTGCTAAGTCTTTACCAACAAAAAATGACATCAATATTGACATCTTAACGATCAAAGATTTTATTGATTCTACTGAAAAAATTTATAATGAAAAATATAAAATACCTGATGAAGAAGAAGTGCCGGATGAAGAAAGATCTGTATTAGACAACCTTAAAATGTTTTTGAAATACTCATTCTTAATAACATCTACATCAATTATCATATGCATAGTAATATTTGGCTACTACCCAGTAAGAGACACAATATTATTAAATCCAACAAAACAACTTCTTTCAAAGGATTGGTATACAAGCCAATATGGATCTCCTCCAGTAGAGCTTAAAACACCAAATATTCTTGCTAGGGTTAATGATAGCATAGAAAATAATAAATTTGAAATGGGAAATTTTGAAGACTCTTTCTTCCTATCGCTTGATTTTAAAGATATTATTCAAAGTGAAAATCCTGCAAATATTGACAATTTAAAAAATGAATTAATAAATCAATTTCAAAACTTAGGTTCTAAAAANATACTTGTTAAGGACGATCAATTCTCTATAAAATCTGGTGACATTGGATTAAGATTTTATGGTAGTTTAGATATTGAGAAAAACAATGATTTGATTAGATCAAATTTTACATCAGTTATTTTACCCTATGATAAAAAGACAATAACACTTACTATTGTCTATAGAGATAATGATAGGTATGCTGATAAAATAGAGTCAAAAATTTTAGAAAGCTTTGATATTATAAAAGAACTATAATGCTAAATGATATTTACTTTGCGGATCCAGAATTTCTTATAATACTAATTATAGTTCCTCTTGCTATATTCTTTTGGTTTAGATATGGAAAACTAACCCAAGCCACATTATTTCATTCTTCGTTATCGTTATTGAAGCTAAATAATTCATATATATCAAAACTTAGACCTCTATTGAATATAATTAGAATAATAGTGATATCACTATTAATTATTGCCGTTTCAAGACCTCAATCAAAGTCTACATCTAAAAGAATTAAAACATCAAGAGGTATTGATATAGTAATGGTTATTGATATATCATCAAGTATGTTATCAAAGGACCTTAAGCCTGANAGACTAACTGCATTAAAGAATGTTGCTTCTAACTTTATAGATGACAGACCTAATGATAGAATTGGNCTTGTTGTTTATGCTGCAGAGAGTTATACTAAAACACCAGTTACTACAGATAAATTGATTTTAAAGCAATCTCTAAGTGAGATAAATTATGAATCACTTTTAGAAGATGGAACAGCTATAGGCATGGGACTTTCAACTGCTGTAAATAGGCTAAAGGAAAGTACAGCAAAAAGTAAAGTAATAATTCTCCTTACAGATGGCGTTAATAATTCAGGATTTATAGATCCTAGAGTTTCAGCAGAACTTGCAGCAGAATATGAAATTAAAACCTATACAATAGGTCTTGGTACAAACGGAAGAGCCTTAGCTCCAGTTTCAATTTTACCTAATGGAAGTTTTCAATTTAGTTTAACAAAAGTCGAGATTGATGAGGAACTCTTAAGATATATATCTGAAAAAACTTCAGGAAGATATTTTAGAGCTACTGATAACCTAGAATTACAAAACATATATGATGAAATTAATAAACTAGAGAAGACTGAAATAACTGAAACTATTTTTACAAATGTCTCTGAGAAATACAGACCTTTTGTGTTAGTCGGATTAATCCTATTTATTATTGAAATAATTGCAAGAAAAACAATCTTTAAGAGCTTTATATAATGTATCAGTTTGATAATCCATATTTTCTTTATTTAACACTTATAATTCCTGTAGTTATAATCATTAATTGGTTTTATATGTCATGGAGAAAAAGGATTCAAAAGTTTTTTTCAAATAAAGAATTACTTGACCATATAAGTCCTAATAGGTCAAATTTCAAACTCAATCTAAAACTCGTATTCGAATCATTCATAATATTATTTTTATGTATAGCTCTTGCAAATCCAAAAATTGGAACTGAATTAAAATCAATCAACAGAGAAGGAGTTGATATTGTTTTTGCTATTGATGTTTCTAAGAGTATGCTAGCTGAAGATGTTGCTCCTAATAGACTTATTAGGTCAAAAAGAATTGTTTCTGAAGTTATTAATTCTTTAAGCACTGATAGAGTTGGAATTGTAGCTTATGCTGCACAGGCTATTCCTCAAGTACCTCTTACAACGGACTTTGCTTCAGTAAAGAATTTTTTACAAATAATAGACACTGATATGTTGTCTTCTCAAGGCACTTCAATTGATTCAGCATTAAACCTATCAGTAAATTTCTTTGATCAAAATTCTGAAACTAATAGAGTTTTGATACTTATTTCTGATGGAGAAGATCATGATGATATACCGGATAGTATTACTAATTTAATTACTGAAAATAATATTAATCTTATTACAATTGGCGTAGGTCAAGAAGCCGGGACAACAATTCCAATTAAAATAGACGGAATGGTTGATTCATACAAAAAAGATAGTAATGGTGAAGTAGTAATAACAAAACGTAATAGTGATATTTTACTTAAAATAGCTGATTCTTCAAAAGGGGAGTATATTGATGGAAATATTACAGATGAGGCATTAGAAATTATAAAATCAAAATTAGATAAAATTGATAAATCAGAATTTGAATCATCTCAGTTTGTTGAATATAAACAGCAGTTTCAAGCATTTATTTTATTATCATTATTGTTTATCATTTCTGATATTTTTATATTTCAAACTAAAACAAAATGGATACAAAATTTAAATCTATTTAATGAGAATGAAGAATAGCTATTACATATCATTACTATTTCTAGTAACTACTTTTTCATCATATAGTCAAGATGATCCAAATAATCTTGTCTTTAATGGAAATAAACAATCTATTAATAAAAATTACACTGAGGCAGAAGTAGAATATCGAAAAGCTATCTCAAAAGATAAAGCTAAATCTAAAGCAGCTCATAATCTAGGTAATATACTTTTTGAAAATGAAAATTATGACGAGGCAATTCAAGAATATTTTAAAACTCAAAAAAACTCTGAATTAGATATTGAAAGGCATTCAGCATTTCATAATCTTGGTAATTCATACATGAAGAAAAAAGATTATGCTCAAGCTGTTGAAGCCTACAAAAATGCACTTAGAAGTTACTCGGAAGATGATGAAACTAGATATAATTATGCTTTAGCAAAAAAATTCTTAGAAGGAGATAAGCGTCAAAACTCTCAAAACAATAATGAATCTGAAGATGAAAAGAAAGATAAATCTGAAGATCAAAAAGAAAATAAAGATCAAAATCAAAATAGCGATCAAGATTCTGATACTGAGAAAGAAAAACCTAAAGAAAAAAATGAAAATCAAGAAAAAGATCAAGGAGGTGGACTTTCAAAACAACAAATGGAAAACCTTCTTGAAGCTGTAAATAATATTGAAAAAGATTTAAATCAAAAGTTAAAATCTGGAAAAAAGAAAGTTCAAACAACAAAAAAAGCTGAAAAAGATTGGTAAAAAAAATTTTCATATTATTTCTAAGTTTGAATTCTTTATTTTTAAGTGCTCAGGTAAACTTTGAAGCCTCAGTAAGTAAATCTAAACTTGCGCTAAATGAAAGATTAAGGGTTGATTTTGTTATGAATCAAAATGGAGATAATTTTTCTCCTCCTGAATTTGACAACTTTCAAATAATTGGAGGCCCAAATCAATCCATAAAAACTTCCTATGTAAATGGAGAAAGAAGATTTTCAAAGACATATTCTTATTTCCTACAACCAATTAAAAAAGGTAGACTAAAAATAAATCAAGCGTCAATTGAAATAGATGGTGAAATATATAAATCACTTCAGATTGAAGTTTTAATTACAGATTCCGTTCAGCAGCCCTCTGATACAATAACTCAATATTATAATGATGATGATATAGAATTGAGAGCATTAATTTCCAAACGTTCACCTTATTTAAATGAACCAATAACGGTAGTTTACAAACTTTATTATAAAGCTCCAATTAATATATCGGATGCACGTGAGACAGAGACTCCCAAATTCAAAGATTTCTGGAGTCAAACCATAAAAATACCTCAATTAAAAGTGCAGAGAGAGATATATAAAGGACAAAATTATAATGTTGTAGAATGGAGAAAAGTAGTTCTATATCCCCAAAAGATAGGTCAATTAGAAATTTCCCCTTTATCATTAAACTTAGTTCTTGATGTCCCAACTGACAAAAGGGACTTTTTTGGTAATGTTATTTATGATCAAACTTCTCAGTTAATATCTACAGGNATGAGAAGAATTACAGTAAAAGACTTACCTCAGATAGGNAAACCTAATAGTTTTTCTGGTGCAGTTGGTAAATTTGAGTTTGATGTAATTTTAAATAAAAACTCTCTAAGGGCAACTGAATCTTTTATGGCTGAACTTAAAGTTAAGGGTAATGGAAATCTTAAACTATTTGATTTGCCAGATATTTTAGTACCAAACTCAATGGAACTTTTTGAGCCAGAAAGAGAGGAACTTATAAATACAAACCTATCAGGCATGAGTGGGTCTGTTTCTAAATTTTTTACAGTTATTCCCAGATTTCAAGGAAATTTTCCAATTGAAGAAGTTGAGTTCTCATATTTTGATCCAGAGATAGAAAAATATAAAATTTTAAAATCGCTAAGGCTTACAATTGATGTTTATGATGGTCCAGTGGTAACCAATGCAATTAATAATGAAAATTCAAACATCATTTCTTCAAATGACTCATTCCGCTTTATTAAAATTAACGCAAACCTTAGAGAAGTTAAAAGTGATATATTTTTTAAATCTAAATTTTTCTATGTAACAGTAACTACACCATTTGTGTTACTTCTTTCTTTGCTACTATTCAAAACATATAAAAAAAATAGAAAAGAATCGTCTTCTGAGTTAATTAGAATTCAGGAAAAGCAGATTAATAAAATGATAGAATCTGCAAAAAAATCAATTGGAGACAAGGTTTTATTTTATGATAAAATTGAAAAAGCTATTATAAAAAGTTTAATGATTAAATTTTCAATTAAAATGGAAAGCTTAAATAAGGAAAAAATAGAACAGATAGGGGAAGAAAAAGGACTAAATAAAGACGATATTCTACTAATAATAAAATTAATTGAAAACTGTGAGAAAGCTAAATATTCCAGATCTTCAGATAGTATAATGAACAAAGATTTAGAAAATGCTAGAAAAGCAATTAGTTCAATTTTAAAAGTTAAATCATGAAGATAATTTTGATTTTTTTATCAATTCTTTTAAACAACCAAGTTGTTGAAGATTTATTTGAGCAATCAAATGATTTCTATACAAACGGAGATTATCAAAATGCAGTTACAGGATATTTAGATATTTTAGAGTCTGGATATGAAAGTGCTGAGCTTTATTTCAATATTGGAAATTCATTTTATAAATTAAACAATATTCCTGATAGCAATTTTTATTATGAAAAAGCAAAATCAATTTCTCCAAATGATGAAGATGTTTTAACAAATTTGTCATTTGCTCAAAATCTACGAATTGATAAAATAGAAGTATTACCAGTTACTGATATACAAAATTTAAAACTTTCAATTTTAGATTTATTTTCAGAGAAAGGATGGTCGGTCACACTTATTGTTTTAATCTGGATTATGTGTTTTTCATCTATTTTTTATATACTTTCAAATGACTCAAAATTTAAAAGACTATTCTTTAGTGTTTCAATTATTTTTTTGATTTTATCTTCTTTGACAATATTTATAAATCTTGAAAAGAAAAAATTAAGTGAAATAAAATATGCAATTATATATGATAAAGAAATTGAGGTTTGGTCTGAACCCAATAAAATTTCTGAATTAAAATTTCTACTTCATGAGGGGACTAAGGTTAGACAGGTAGATATTATTCAAGACTGGGTAAGCATTCAGCTTGAAAATGGAACACTAGGATGGGTTCAATTATCTAGTTTAAAAATTCTAGATTAATTTCTCTTGATATAATTCTGTACTAATTTCAAACGAATCAAATAGAATTTCAGATAGTATGTGCATTTGAACCATCAGTGTTGATTCACTAATTAGGGAAATTGATAATAGATTTAGAGAAAAAACAACTTTTGTTAGAATCAATAGAATTAATAATAGTTTAAGCCCTCCAAAAAGCCCTCCCATTAAACTATTTAGAAGACCTAAGTAGACAATTTTTGCAAGTTTGGTAAACCCTTTTGCAAAAAAAATAATCAGTGAATAACTAAGAATAAAAATTATAATAAAGGAGATTGTATTAACTAAATTAAGATTCAGGTTTATAAATTTTATTATCTGTTGAGACAAAAGACTGTCAATATTGCCAGATATAAAAAAGGAAATAAAAATTCCAAAGAAACTCGATAGCTCAATAATTAAACCTTTTGAATACCCCCTAATAACTCCAAAACTTATTATTGCAATTATTAATAAATCAATCAAATTCATAAAACTTAATTTATATTTGCAATATACATAAGGATAATTACACGCTTTGAATTTTAATTAAAAAATTAAGATGATAGAAAAACTTGAGGGATATATTTCAGATTTAAATAAGTTTGACTCACAGGACCTAAATGAGATTGAGTCTTTAAAGATTAGGTTTCTTGGAAGAAAAGGTTTAATTAATGAGCTATTTTCAGACTTTAAAAATGTTCCGCCTGATCAAAAAAAAGAATTTGGGCAAAAAATAAATGAATTAAAGCTTCTTGCAAAAAAAAAATATGATATTTTAAAATCAAATATTAAAAAATCAAGTAAGATAATTTTAGAAGATTTTACAAAACCAGGATTTCCAGTTTCATCAGGTTCACTTCATCCAATAACTTTAATTAAAAATCGAATTATTGATATATTTTCAAAAGTAGGATTTGAGCTGTCTGAAGGACCTGAGATTGAAGATGATTGGCATAACTTTACTGCACTTAACCTTCCTCAGCATCATCCTGCAAGAGATATGCAAGACACTTTTTTTATTCAGCAAAATCCCGATATTCTATTAAGAACTCATACCTCTTCAGTTCAGGTAAGATATCTTGAAGACAACCCACCTCCATTAAAAATAATTTCACCTGGAAGAGTATATAGGAATGAGGCAATATCATCTAGATCACATTGTATTTTTCATCAAATTGAAGGAATTTATGTTGATGAAAATGTTTCGTTTTCAAATTTAAAACAGATGATACTTTATTTTACTAAATCTATGTTTGGAAAATCTAAGTTAAGATTTAGACCATCATTTTTTCCATTTACTGAACCAAGTGCTGAAGTAGATATTTATTGGGGTCTAGAGACAGAGACTGATTATAGAATCACAAAAGGAACAGGTTGGTTAGAAATTATGGGCTGTGGTATGGTTGATCCAAATGTTTTAGAAAACTGTAATATTGACTCAGAAAAGTATACTGGTTATGCATTTGGTTTAGGTATTGAAAGAATAGCTATGCTTATTTATCAAATCCCAGATATAAGACTCTTTTTTGAAAATGATATCAGGTTTTTGAATCAATTTAAATAATTACTTCTACCCTATATCAAACTTTATGCCCTGAGCTAATGGAAGTTCAGAAGAGAAATTTATAGTATTAGTTTGTCTTCTCATGTATACTTTCCAGGCATCAGATCCACTTTCTCTTCCGCCTCCTGTATCTTTTTCTCCACCAAATGCACCACCAATTTCAGCTCCAGATGTTCCAATATTAACATTAGCAATTCCACAATCACTTCCCCAGTGTGATAGAAATGTTTCAGCTTCTTTTAAGTTATTAGTCATTATCGCTGAAGAAAGACCTTGATCAACCTCATTTTGAATTTCTATTGCATTTTGAATCTCTCCTGAATATTTTATTAAATATAAAATAGGAGCAAATGTTTCATGATGAACAATTTTTAAGGAATGATCAACCTCAGCAATTGCAGGTTTTACGTAACAACCACTGCTAAATTTATCACCAGAAAGGACTTCACCTTCAACTAACCAACTACCACCTTGATCATTTACTTGTGATATTGTATTTTGATAAGATTCTACAGCTAGCTTGTCTATAAGAGGTCCAACATGATTGTTTGAGTCAAGAGGATCTCCAATCTTAATTTGATTATAAGCTTTAATTAATGAGTCTTTAACTTTATCGTATACTTTATCATGAACAATCAATCTCCTTGTTGATGTACACCTTTGTCCACAAGTACCAACTGCTCCAAAAACGGTTCCCATCATCATCATTTTTAAATCAGCATCAGGTGTAACTATTATAGCATTATTTCCTCCAAGTTCAAGTAAAGTTTTACCTAAGCGTGCACCAACTTTTTCAGAAACAATTTTACCCATCCTTGTAGACCCTGTTGCAGATACAAGAGGAATATTTTTGCTTTGTGATAACATCTCACCGATTTTATAATCACCATTTATTAAACACGAAACTCCTTCAGGAATATTATTCTCTTTAAGAACTTCACCTATAATTTTTTGACAAACAATACTACATAGCGGAGTTTTTTCACTTGGCTTCCAAATAGCAACATTTCCACAAACCCAAGCTAATGCAACATTCCAACTCCAAACAGCGACTGGGAAGTTAAATGCAGAAATTATTCCAACAATTCCTAGAGGATGATATTGTTCATACATTCTATGAGTTGGTCTTTCAGAATGCATTGTTAGTCCATGAAGCTGCCTAGACAACCCTACTGCAAAGTCACATATATCGATCATTTCCTGAACTTCACCAAGTCCTTCTTGATAAGATTTACCCATCTCATAAGAGACTAGGGTTCCAAGCAATTCTTTTTCTTCTCTAAGTTTATTTCCAAATTGACGAACTAATTCTCCTCTTTTAGGTGCAGGAATTTCTCTAAATTCTTTAAATGCCTTTTTTGAAACTTGAATAATATGGTCAAAATCTTTTTTTGATCCTGAAGAAATTTCTCCAATTAATTTCCCATCAACTGGTGAAAAACTTTGGATTGTTTCTCCAGAACTAAACCATTCAGAACCAGTAGAACATCCATGACTTAATTTATTAAGTCCATATTTATTAAATAAATGATCTATATTTTTCATATTTAAATTTTTGTAACTCTAACTGTATTAACCATTCCTTTTTCATGAATAGGCATTGAAGTTAAAGTAATAACCTTTTCATTTTTTTGAAGATATTCATTATCCACTGCGATTTTGTTTATTTCTTCAACAGTTTTATCAGTGCTTTCCGTACAATCATAATAAAATGCTTTTACACCCCACAAAAGATTAAGTTGGGTTAAAATCCTTGAATTAGATGTAAAAGCTAAAACATGTGTTTTGGGTCTCCAGGATGAAATTTGATACGCAGTGTAACCACTATTAGTTAGAGTGCTTATAGCTTTTGCATTTGTATCATTTGCAATTTTAGCTGCATAATAACAAACAGATTTTGTTATAAATCTGTCAGAATCATAATCTGTTGGATGTTTATGTTTTAATGAAATTAAATTTGAATTTTCAACCTTGCCTATAATTTTTGAAATTGTTCTTATAACCTCAATAGGATGCTTACCAATAGAAGTTTCACCTGATAACATTAAAGCATCTGCTCCATCCATAACTGAGTTAGCTACGTCATTAACTTCAGCTCTATTAGGGTTAAGACTCTCCATCATACTTTCCATCATTTGAGTAGCAATTATTACAGGAATTCTGGCTTTCTTTGCTTTATTTACAAGCTTCTTTTGAATTAGTGGAACCTCAGCAGCATTAATTTCTACACCTAAGTCTCCTCTAGCAACCATTATCCCACTTGCATACTTCATAATATCATCAATATTTTTAACACCTTCAGGTTTTTCAATTTTTGCAATAACAGGAATTCTATAATCAGTATTTTTTTCTAATAATTTTATTAAAGATTTTATATCAGATTCCTGTCTTACAAATGAAAGAGCTATCCAGTCAACATTTTGTTTAGCTGAGAATATTGCATCTTTAATATCTTTATCAGTCAAAGCAGGTTGAGAGATACTAGTGTTTGGAAGGTTAAATCCTTTATTTGATGAAACATTACCTCCTTGGATCACTTCTGCTAATATTTGATCTTTTTTATTTGTCTCAGTCACCTTTAAGATTATCTTACCATCATCAATCAAAATTTTCTCTTCTATGTTTATATCTAATGGAAGAGTTTGATAATTTATAAATATCACCTTATCATCTCCAATAAATTCTTTTCCTGTTTTAATTTTTATTATAGATCCAACATTAAGACTGATATCTGGTCTCATTTTTCCAATTCTAAGTTTAGGACCTTGAAGATCTGCAAGAATTGAAGTATTAGTATTTAGATTAGTGTTAATTTTTCTTATTTCTTTAATCAATACCTGAGCTTCTTCATGGCTTGAATGTGAAAAATTAATTCTCAAAACATCCACTCCTTCTTTTATAAGTTTTTCAATGACCCCACTAGATGAGGAAGATGGTCCCAGAGTAGCAATAATCTTTGTTTTTTTTAGTTTCTTCATATATCAAGATTAAAATTTTCCGAAAGCTCTTTACTTGGTAATTTATAAACAAGTGAGACATTAGGAATTTTAGAAATTCTTTCAATCAAATTAGATGTTGAAAAATAACAGTTTTGTTTAATAAAAAAATCAACTTCTTTATGTGATTCTATCAAAGATAACTCTTTTGTATTTGCGAAACTAAAAAGCGATTCTATTAGTTCAGACCCNACAATTTCTACATTAAATTTATTTTCAAAAAGTTCAAAATCAATACCTTTTTGTTTATTATTCCAAGTATAATGNAGAATTTTTGACTTGTTCTCAAATTTTAAATCATTATTAGATCTAATAAAATTTGTGATGCAATATTTGTTAATTTGAAAAGCTAAAGAGNAGATTTTTAGATTTGAATGTATAGCAATGATCTTAAACTTCTCTTGAATATCTGAATCTAATTTTAATACCTTTTTGATACTACAGAGAATTTTATGCTAATCAAGCTTTTTAAAAATAACACATGCATTATGCCCTCCAAATCCAAATGTATTTGACATAGCTATATCTACAGATCTTTTTTGAGGTGAGGAGAATGTAAAATTAAGTTTAGAGTCAATGTTTTCATCATCATTAAAATGATTAATAGTTGGAGGAATAATCCCATGCTTCATAGCTAAAATACATGAAATTGATTCTACAGCACCAGCAGCTCCAAGAAGATGTCCTGTCATGGATTTTGTGGAGTTAATATTCAATTTGTAAACATCATCTTGAAAAACTTCTTTAATAGCTTTGCTTTCTGCCACATCTCCAAGAGGAGTTGAAGTTCCATGCATATTAATCAGGTCAATATCACTGGTATTCAAATTAGCATCATCCAAGCAGTTTTTCATAACTTTTATTGCGCCTCTTCCATCTGGNTGAGGTGCTGTCATGTGGTAAGCATCACAGGAGAGACCTCCGCCAATAAGTTCTGCATAAATTTTAGCTCCTCTATTTACAGCATGTTCATAGTCTTCAAGTATTAATGATCCAGCCCCTTCACCTAAAACAAAACCATCTCTATCTCTATCAAATGGTCTTGACGCACTTGAAGGATCATTATTTCTAGTAGATAATGCATGCATAGCATTAAATCCTCCAACACCCGCAATAGTAATAGGTGCTTCTGAGCCACCAGCCACAATAACATCAGCATGCCCTATCCTTATATAAGTTAGAGCATCTATAAGAGCATTTGAAGAAGAGGCGCAGGCTGAAACNGTTGCATAATTAGGCCCTTGAAATCCATATTTCATAGCTATCAATCCTGGAGCAATNTCTGGTATCATTTTAGGGATCATGAATGGATTAAATCTTGGAGTTCCATTACCCTCTGAATAATTTAAAACTTCATTTTGAAAAGTTTCTAATCCACCAATTCCAGCACCCCAAATCACTCCAATTCTATCGAAATTTGGATTTGATTCAATTATTTTAGAGTCTTTAATAGATTCAGAAGCAGCTACTATTCCATATTGTGAAAACCTATCATATCTTCTATATTCTTTTTTTTCAAAATGATCGGCAGGATCAAACCCTTTTAATTCACAAGCAAATTTAGTTTTGAACTCTGATGTATCAAAATGAGTTATATTAGAACAACCACTGGTGCCACTAATCAATCCATTCCAATATGAATTTAGATTATTACCAATTGGAGTTAAAGCTCCCATTCCAGTAACTACAACTCTTCTTAATGTCATTATTAAATTTTTATTTTGCTTTCTCTATAAATTCAATAGCTTGACCTACAGAGACAATATTTTCTGCTTGATCATCAGGAATTTGTATATCGAATTCTTTTTCAAATTCCATAATAAGTTCTACAGTATCTAGAGAGTCAGCCCCTAGGTCATTTGTAAAACTAGCTTCAGGAACCACTTCGTTCTCATCAACTCCTAATTTATCTACTATTATTGCTTTTACTCTTGAAGAAATATCTGACATAATATGTTTATTTATGAGTTCAGTTGACAAAATTAAAAAACTTTTATCAAAACTCGTCTTTAATTCTAAATTATACCATTATTTGTTAAATAAAAAAGTTTTTTTCACATATATTGAAACACTATCATTATTTATGAAAAAAAAGATTGTCATTTTTATTTCAGGTACAGGATCAAACGCTATAAACATTATAAATTATTTTAGTGAGACTGAAAATTTAACTGTTACACATGTTTACTCTAATAATAAAAACTCACCTTTTTTCGAGCATAAATTGAATTCTAATATCAAGGTTTCATATTTTCAAAATAATGATCTTAAAACCGAAGTCTTTGATGAATTAAAACTAATAAAACCAGATTTAATTGTTCTAGCAGGTTTTCTAAAAAAAATACCCCTTATATATATTGATTACTTTAAAAAAATGATTATAAATATTCATCCAGCTCTCTTGCCAAGTTATGGAGGAAAGGGAATGTATGGATCAATAATCCATAATAAAGTCATTGAAAATAATGAAAAAGAAACGGGAATTACTATTCATTACGTATCAGAACAGTATGATTCAGGACAAATAATTTTTCAAAGAAAAATAAGTGTGGGTGATAATGATACAGCTAAAACTATTGAAGAAAAAGTACATAAGCTTGAACATGAGTATTATCCAAAAATAATTGAATCTATCCTAAAAAATAAATGAGCAGATTAATTAAAATATACACTGATGGTTCATCAATAGGAAACCCAGGTCCAGGAGGATATGGTATAGTTATGTTAGTTGATAATGAGAACTATAAAAAAGAATTTAGTCAGGGTTTCAAGCTAACTACAAATAATAGAATGGAGCTTCTGGCTGTAATAGTGGCTCTTGAAAAAATAAAAATTAAGAACTCTAATGTTAAAGTCTACACAGATTCCAAGTATGTGTCTGATGCTGTTGAAAAAGGATGGCTATTTAATTGGGTAAAAAAAGATTTTAAAAACAAAAAAAACCCAGATCTATGGAGAAGATTCTTAAATATTTATAACGATCATAAAGTCAAATTTCATTGGGTAAAAGGACATAATAATGATTTTTATAATGAAAGATGTGATTTTTTAGCTAATCTTGCAGCTAAGAATTCAATTCTTATTGAAGATAAAGGGTATTTAAATAATTAAAATTAAACAAATGTCAAAAAAATCTCTTTTAATAGTCGCCTCACTAGCATATGATGGAATAGAAACTAAAGAAAATAAAGTAGATAATATTTTAGGTGGAGCGGGTACATATTTATGTTTATCTCTTAAACATTTTGATAATAATTGTTCCATAATTTCGGTGGTTGGAAATGATTTCAAAAGTCATGATTTAAAACTTTTAAAATCTTGTGGAGTTGATATATCAGGTATTAAAATCGAAGAAAATGATAAAACATTTTATTGGAGTTGTCTTTATACAGATAATTTCAAAGAAAGAATTACCACAAAAACTGAGCTGAATGTTATGGCAAATTTTAATCCCATAATCCCTGATGAAAAATCAACACCAGATATTTTATTACTTGGAAATCTACATCCTGAAATTCAGCTATCTGCAATTAATCAAATAAAGAATAAGCCATCTGCAATAATTTTGGACACAATGAATTATTGGATTAAAAATTATTGGGATACCGTTAAAGAAGTTATATCTAAAGTTGATATTATATCTATAAATGATGAAGAATCAGAAATGATTACTGGACATAAAGATATTAGTGAAGCAGCAGGAGTTCTCCATAGTATGGGACCTAAATTTGTAATTATCAAAAAAGGTAAACATGGTGCAGAATTATTTAATTATGAAAAAAGATATACAACAGGTGTTTTCGAAGTAGATAGAGTAATAGACCCTACTGGAGCAGGAGATTGTTTTATTGGTGGTGTTTCAGGTTTTCTATCCCAGTCTGATGAAGTTTCATTTGAATCAATAAAATCAGCAATTAATTATGGAACATCTTTAGCTTCTTTTAACGTTGAAGATATGGGAATAAAAAACTTATTAAATTTGTCAATGAATGACATTGAAATAAGAGTCAATAAACTAAAATAGGTGAGTGATCAAATAAAACATGAATGTGGGATTGCCTTGGTTCATCTAAAAAAGCCACTCTATTTTTATCAACAAAAATATGGCTCTCACATGTACGGAGTTGATAAAATGTTTCTAATGATGGAGAAGCAAAAGAATCGAGGGCAGGATGGGGCTGGTTTTGCAAGTTTAAAATTAAACCTTAAGCCTGGAGACAAGTATCTTCATAGAGTACGATCATTTGATCAGCAGGCAATTCATTCTGTTTTTAAAAAAATTAACAAAAAAATTAACCAATTTATTAAATCAGAAAAAACAGATTTTAATTCTGATGATTTCTACAGGAAAACTCCTTTTTTAGGACAAGTTATGTTAGGACATGTGAGGTATGGAACTTTTGGAAAGAACTCTATAGAGAATGTTCACCCTGTAATGAGGCAGAATAACTGGATGAATAGAAACTTAATTCTAGCTGGAAATTTTAATATGACTAATAATGATGAATTATTTGAAAGTCTAGTTAAATTAGGTCAACATCCAAGAGAAAAATCTGATACTATAACTATAATGGAAAAGATAGGTCATTTCCTAGATTCTGAAGTAATCTCTAATTATAAAAATTTTAAACGAAAAGGTGTGCCAAAAGCTGATATGCCTCCAATGATCGAAGAAAATTTAAATATTCAAAAGATTNTAAAAAAATCCTCTAAAAAGTGGGATGGAGGATATGCAATTGCTGGAATGCTTGGTCACGGAGATTCATTTGTAATGAGAGATCCTCACGGTATTAGACCTGCTTATTTTTATGAAGATGATGAAGTGGTGGTTGTCGCATCTGAAAGACCTGCAATTCAAACAGTTTTTGATATTTCATATCTAGATATAAATGAAATTCCAAGAGGTAATGCTCTTATAATTAAAAAAAATGGTAAAACTTCAATAAAAGAGATACTAAAACCTAAAATAAATAAATCCTGTTCATTTGAAAGAATTTATTTTTCAAGAGGGTCAGACGCTGATATCTATAAAGAGAGAAAAATGTTAGGAAGTCTTTTAATACCTCAAATTGAGAAGTCTATTAAAAAAGATTATGCTAAAACTGTTTTTTCTTTTATTCCGAATACAGCAGAGACATCTTTCTACGGATTAATTGAAAAAGCAAAAAGACATAATCCTAGAATTGAAAAAATAGCTATTAAAGATGCAAAATTAAGAACCTTTATATCTGAAGATAAGGGTAGAGAAGACTTAGTTGCTCATGTTTATGACATAACGTATGGGGTAATTAAAAGTTCTGATAATCTTGTAATCATAGATGATAGTATTGTTCGAGGAACTACATTAAAAGAAAGTATATTAAAAATGCTTTTTAGATTAAACCCAAAAAAAATAGTTATTGTATCTAGTGCTCCACAAATTAGATATCCTGACTGTTATGGAATCGATATGGCAAGAATTGAAGATTTCATAGCATTTAAAGCTGCAATAGAAATTCATAAAGACCAAGGCACATATGATAATATAATTGAAGAGACATATAGTAAATGTAAAACTTCAAAAGAGTCAGGAGTTTATAAAAAAAATCATGTAAAAGATATTTATAAAGATTTTTCTCCAGAACAAATATCTTTTAAAATGTCAGAAATGTTGATTGATAAAAACTCTAATGTTGAATTAGATATTATTTTTCAAAAGGTTGAAAATTTACACAAAGCATGTAAAGATCATAAAGGTGATTGGTATTTTACAGGCAATTATCCGACACCAGGTGGAAATAAAGTTGTGAATCAAGCTTTTATAAACTTTGTAGAAGGTAGATCGGTTAGAGCTTACTAGCATTTATAAGAAAAAATAATTTCTAAATAAATTTTATTTATAAGAAAAATATCTTAAATTGATTATACCAGAACATAAGTAGGTTAAGTTCATGGTAAGATTTGGGGCAAAAAAGGGGATTTATCCCCTTTTTTTATTTCTCTGTAAATCTCTTATTTACTTCATCCCAATTAATCACATTGAAAAATGCATTTATATAATCAGGTCTTCTGTTTTGATAATTTAAATAATATGCATGCTCCCATACATCTAAGCACAATATTGGGTTTCCTCCACATCCATTAGACATTAATGGATTATCTTGATTTGCAGTAGAACATATCTCAAGCTGACCGTTTTCATGAGAACATAACCATGCCCAACCAGAACCAAATCTAGTTGCAGCAGCTTTGCTGAATTCATTTTTAAAATTTTCGAAAGATCCAAAATTAGAGTTTATTGATTCTGAAATTTCAGATTTAGGTACTCCTCCGCAGTTAGGACCCATAATTTCCCAAAACAGATTGTGATTAAAATAACCTCCTGCATTATTTCTTAACCCATTATTGTTAAGATCTAATGATTTCAGTATTTGTTCAATGTCTTTATTTTCATTTTCAGTTTCTGAAATAAGATTATTTAAGTTATTAGTGTAACCATTATGGTGTTTTCCATAATGAATTTCCATAGTTTTTGCATCTATATTTGGTTCTAATGCATCAAAAGCATAATTTAATTTAGGTAATTCAAATGCCATAATTTTTTTTACAAAATTAAGATTATTTTATTAAGTTTCAATATTAAATATGGATTACTCGTTTAAAATAATAAATTCTTCAGCAGGATCTGGTAAAACCTTTAATCTGGCGACTGAATATATATCTAAGCTATTAAATAGTCAAGATGATGAATATTTTAAATCAATGCTAGCTCTAACGTTTACAAATAAAGCTTCCATTGAGATGAAGGATCGAATATTGATCTACTTATTTGATTTAAAACATAAAAGAAATAAAATAATTCAAGAAATTATTTCAAAAAAAACAGGTTTAGATCAATTGACTATTGAGAAAAAATCCTCTAATATTTTAGAAAAAATTTTATACAATTATTCAAATTTTAATGTAATCACAATTGACAGTTTCACAAATAACATTATCAAAAGTGTTTCTGAAGATTCAGAGAATCAAGATGATTATACTATTGAACTTGATAACTCAGTCTATTTAGATCAGGCCATTGAAGAGTTATTCTCTGATATAGACCATGACGAAGAATTAAAAGAGTTACTTATTGGATTTGCAAAATTTAAACTCACTATTAATAAAAGTTGGGATATTTCATATGATTTAAAAGATTTTGGATTATTTATAGATAAAGAATCGAATAGGGATCAGGTTGATTATTTTAAAAAAATGAATTTTAATTTATTTTCTCAGATTAAAAAAAAATTATATGTAATTAAAAATGATAATATTTTAAATATTCATGATTTAGTTAGTAATTCAAATGAGTTGATTACTAATAATGGTCTAAGTGATAGTGATTTTAGAGGAGGATTTTTAATCAAATATTTAAAATCTTTTATTAATGAAGACAGTTTTTATATAAATGATCCAATTGAAAAATCCCTAAAAGGAGAATTAAACTTATACAACAAAACATTAGAAAAAAGTAAAGTAGAAAGAATCGAAAAAATTAGATCGAATCTTCTTACTAATTACTTAAAAATTAAAAAATTAATCATAGATCTTTATAAGGTAAACTCGACTTTATCTTTTCTGCCATCATTATCTTTAATTTCAAGAATTGAGGAAAAAATTGATGATATTCAAAGTGATAATAAAATCAGACTTATAAGTAAATTTAATTCTCAACTTAACTTACTTATTAAGTCAAATGAAGCTCCATATATTTATGAAAAACTGGGATCTAGATATACTGATTTCTTTATAGATGAATTCCAAGATACTTCTGAGCTTCAATGGCATAATTTAATCCCTTTAATTTCAAATTCTGTTCACAGTGAATCTCATGATGGATCAAAAGGTTCTCTTTTAATTGTTGGTGATCCAAAACAATCAATTTACAGGTGGCGTGGAGGTAAGTTCAATCAATTCATAAACTTAATATACGAGCGCACTAATCCTTTTCACTTTAAACCCATAATAAAGAATACTGATATAAACTATAGAAGTTGTAAAGAAATAGTTGAGTTCAATTCAGATTTTTTTAATTACTTATCTGACAAATTAAATATAGAAATCTATAATTCAAATGATTTAAATTTTAATCAATATTCAAATAAAAAACAAAATGGTTATGTTTCAGTTGATGTAACAGATAATAAATCATTTTACTCAAAAATTGAGAAACAAATTTTAGACCTATTAAATAGAGGTTATTCTACTTCAGATATAATTGTTCTAGTTAGAAAAAATAGATATTCAAAAGAGTTAATTGAAAACATCAATAATTCAAAATTTAAATTAATTTCTAGTGATATTCTCCAAATAAAAAACTCTGATATTGTTCAATTTCTTATTTCAATGTTTAAACTAAGTCAAAATAATAATGATTATTCTGAAAGAAAAAGAGTAATAAATTTTTTGTTTACTGAGAATTATTTTGAAAAGAGATATGATAGTTTGAATGAATGTTTTTTTATGAATCTCTCAAAAATTCATGTTAATGATTTTTTTCAAAAAATTTCAAAAATAAATAAATTTGACTTTAAGCATTTTACTTCTTTAAATATATTAGATGCAATAAAATACTGTTCATCTATTTTTAAATTAGAAATTGAAGACCCATATGTAATGGCATTAATTGATGATATTTTTGAATTTCTTGATAATAATGATGACTCGATCAAATCATATCTTTCACATTGGACAAAAAAGTCAGATAGTATAAATCTAAGNGTATCTGATGATCAAAACTCTATTAGTATTTCCACAATTCATAAATCAAAAGGTCTAGAATTTCCCGTTGTAATTTCTCCAATCTATAGTGATAGACTTGATGAAAACACTAACAAAGATCTTCTCTGGCTTTATGAGCCTTTTGAAGCTTTAAATGACTTGAAGTGGACTTTAATGAGAAAAACAAAAAATCTTCTTAATATGGGAGATACTGCAAAAGAGATATTTGAAAGTGAAATTCTTAATAATTTATTAGACTCAATTAATTTACTTTATGTGGCCTTTACAAGAGCTGAAAAAGAACTTTATATAATTTCAAAAAAAGACAATCCAGAGGTTAATACATTTTCCAGTTTAATTCAAAGTTTTCTAGACAATAAGTCAAAATCTGATCAATATTCAATTGGTAAAAAACTCATAAATGAAAAAAATCAAAATAGAGCAGAGTCTGAATTAATCAATTTAAATAAGAAAAAAGTCAATATAATTTCTACTTCAAAAAATATAAATCAAGCAAAATATATATCTGATACTCTATCAAATATCTACACCAATGATAGTGCTGCAAAAGTTTATGTTTTTTTTGCAAATCAAAAGTTGGCAAAGCTTGTAAATTTTTATGATGATGATAAAAATTTAAATATTTCATCAAATTATCATCTTTTTGATTCTAAAATTTCAACTTATGATCATGTTATGATTACAAATATGAATGAAGGGTTTCTTCCCTTTAATGATATTAAAGAAGGTATTTTATCTAAATCTGAAAAACAAAAATTTGATAATATGTCTCAATATGAACAGGAAAATAAAATATCAACTATATTTTATGAATTGATTGATAAATCTAATGAAATTCACTTAATCTATGATTCTGATTTAAAGTCTTTTATGAGTGGTGAAAAAAGTAGGTATATCAAACAATTAGAATTATTAAAGACAGACTCTCATATTTGTGAAAGAAAGGTGATNGAACAAAAAATTAAAACTAAAAATAATGAATCACCAATAATTATAAAAGANAGTCTAATTGATAAGAGTATTGATAATATTCTAAAAACAGGAATATCCGCTTCAACTTTAAATTTATTTATTAAGAATCCATATTTGTTTTACGAACAGAAAATACTTAATGTAAATGATTTTGAAGAATCAAAATATTTAAATTATATGGATCAGGGTACATTAATTCATAAAGTAATTGAAAAAATATATGAGCCTTATATAGGATTAAATCTTGANGTAAAACATATAGATTTAATGAAAGAAAAACTAGAAAATGAATCAATAAATTCATTTGTTGAACTTTATTCAAAAGAACCACAAGGAAAGAATATAATATTTATTGAAGTATTAAAAGAGTATATTAATAATACTCTTGATTACGAGAAGAATCAATTAAAAAATCAAAATGCAAAGATTAAAATCATCTCTTTAGAAAAAAAAATATCTACTAATATTAAAGTTAAAAATAAAGATATAAAGCTTAATGGTATTATTGATAGAATTGATTTATTCAATGGAGGCTTAAGAGTTATTGATTATAAATCTGGATTAGTAAAACAAGGAATTTTAGATTTAAAAAACATTGATAATGTTAAAACAGATCATAAATATTCCTATTTACTACAGTTACTTTTTTATAAATATTTAGCTGGAAGCTGTTATAAAGATGAAGATATTATAGATATAGGAATATGTTCATTGAAAAAAAGAAATTCCCCATTTATGTTTGTTGAAAATCATTCAACATTATCTACCAATGAAATTAAAATCATTATATCAGACATTATAACAGATATATTAGAAACAAATGAATTTATTGATTCGGGAAATCCTTTATAACAATACTAGATACAATTTTTCCAGAAATTAAAGAAGGAGGAACACCAGGCCCAGGAACAGTTAGTTGACCAGTAAAATAAAGACCTTTTATTTTTTTACTTTTTATTTTTGGTTTAAATATTGAAGTTTGAAATAATGTGTTGGCTAATCCGTATGCATTTCCCTTATATGAATTATATTCACTTATAAAGTCTTTAACACAAAAAGATTTTTTATAAACTATATAATCACTGATTTTCTCTCCGGCAACTTCTTCAATTCTTTTAAGTATAACCTCTAAATATTTATCTCTAATGTTTTCTTCATCTTTTAAGTCAGGTGCTATAGGAATTAGTATAAAACAATTTTCTTGTCCTTCTGGAGCCATACTCTGGTCAGTCAAAGAAGGAAAATTTAAATAAAACATTGGAGATTCAGGCCACTTAGGATTATCGTAGATTTCAGAAGCATGTTTATTAAAGTCAACATCAAAAAAAAGATTATGATGGCTCATTTTTTCTATTTTCTTATCTAAACCAATATAAAATAGAAGCGAAGAGGGAGCGAATGTTTTTTTATCCCAATACGAATCAGAATAATTTTTAAGATGATTTGGAATAAGTTTTTCTGTATGATTATAATCAGCTCCACTTATTATAATATCACACAAAAAGGTATTTCCATTAGCAACCACTCCAGTTACTTTTTTATTTTCAACTAATATTTCATCAACCTGATGATCTGATTTAAATTTTACTCCTTTTTCTGTTGCAAGTTCAATCATTGATTGCACAACTCTATGCATTCCTCCTTTTTCTGGGAACCATGTTCCTAACCCAAAATCTGCATGATTCATTATATTATAAAACGCTGGAGTATTTTCAGGCTTAGCACCAAGGAATAAAACAGGAAATTCAAGAATCTGTTTCAGCTTATTATTTTTGAAATATTTAGCAACTTCAGATTTTATATTAGTTGCGAAATATCTTAATCGTCTAATTGTTCCTAATGTGATTAATTCTAAAATAGATTCTCCGGGCTTATAAACAACTTTTTCCATTGCAATAGAATAATTTTTTTTAGCCTCAGCCATAAAGTTCATCAACTTTTTTGATGATCCTTTTTCATGCTCTTCAAAGGTCTGACTGATTTTTTCAAGATTATCTCCAATTTCTATAAAGTCATTTTCACCAAAGTAAACTCGATAAGCAGGATCTAATTTTTTAAGAGTGTAATAATCATTAACTTTTTTATTAAAATCATTAAAATACTTTTCAAAGACGTCAGGCATCCAGTACCAAGATGGACCCATATCAAAAGTAAAACCTTGAGCTTTGAATTTTCTTGCTCTTCCACCAAAAGATTTATTTTTTTCAAGAATAGTTACATTATAGCCTTTATCTGCTAAATATGTGGCAGCAGAAATTGAGGAAAAACCAGATCCAATGATTATGATTTTTTTAGTCATTTTGGGAAGTCATGTAGTCATAAAGAATTGAACCTAAAACTACAATCATTGAGAGAATGACTATAAATACAACAAACGATTTACTCATATTTTAAATATTGAATGATAAAAGTATAAAATATCGTAGATTTAGTTCAATTATGAGAGCGTTTTTAGATAAGAAATTTTTATTAATTATAATTCTAATTACATCATGTAACCAAACTGCAGATAAGAGCTCTAACATAATAGATAATGAGGAGAAAATAATTGAAGCAGTTTTTGAAACACCTATAATACTTGAGGACGAGTTTAAGCAAGAAAACACTCTTGATGATTGGTCTGAATTTATTCTTCTTGAATATAATATTCTTGTTCTAGCAAACTCAATTACTGGTTACCTTGAAAATGATTTTAATTATCTATCAGAAACTTTAAATACTCTCAGCAATTACTCAAATAATATTTCTAATTCAGAGTTTCAGTTATATCAAGAAAGACCTGAAATAAAGGGAAGATTAAAACTCCTAAACATTCAAATACAGAAAACTAATTTTAACATTAAAGATTGGGATAAAGATAAGGGGCTTGAAGAATTAAATAAGATATTGAAGTTCTATAACTACTCAATAAATACTATTAAATCAATTCTTAATGATGATTTAATGAACTAGAGACCCTTTTTTAATTTATCAATTTGAAATTCAATTTCAGAACCCTCTATTCTTCTAAACAACATTTCTTTATTAGTAATTGTAAAATTAAAATCTATTTCACTACCTAAATTATCAAGATTAGACCATCCAGTTTTATTAAGTCCAATCATTTTTTTGAGCTTTTCAGATGTAAAAGGCAGAAATGGTTCAGAAAGAACAGCTAGATATGTAACTATTTCAAAAGAGGTTTTTAATATCTGCTCAACTCGCTCTGGATTCTCATTTTTTATTTTCCATGGTTCATTATCAGCAAGGTGTTTGTTTCCTAACCTAGCAATGCCAATTAAATTTCTTAAAGCCTCTCTAAATTTAAACTCATTTAAATTTGACTCCATATCATTTTTTAGAGAAACAACCTCTTTAAGAGTTTCATTATCACTATCATTTACAATCTTTGGGTTGGGTATTTTACCTTCATAATATTTATCAATTAAAGAAAGCACACGGTTAGTGAAGTTACCATATATTGCTACTAACTCACTGTTATTTCTAGTTTGAAATTCTTTCCATGTAAAATCATTATCCTTAGTCTCAGGACAGGTTGCGGTAAGAACATACCTAAGGACATCCTGCATATTAGGAAACTCAATTAAATATTCATGTAGCCATACTGCCCAATTTTTAGAAGTTGATATCTTATCACCTTCTAGATTAAGAAATTCATTTGCTGGAACATTTTTAGGCAAAATAAAATCTCCAAACATTTTTAGCATTATTGGAAAAATGATACAATGAAATACAATATTATCCTTTCCTATAAAGTGTATAAGATTCGTCTTAGGATTCTTCCAATAATGTTCCCAGTCTTTATTATTATTTTGTGCCCATTCTTTAGTTGATGAAATATATCCAATAGGTGCTTCAAACCAAACATATAATACTTTTCCATCATCACCATCAACTTGAACAGGGATACCCCAATCTAAGTCTCTAGTTACAGCTCTAGGTTTTAAACCACTATCAAGCCAAGATTTTACTTGTCCAATTACATTAGCTTTCCATTTATCCTTATTTTCAACTGTTATCCAATTCCTTAGAAATTTCTCAAACTCATTAAGTTTTATATAGTAATGTTTTGTCTCTTTTAAAACAGGAGTAGAGTCTGATATTGTTGATTTTGGATTTTTTAATTCTTCTGGACTCAAAGTTGATCCACATTTCTCACATTGATCACCATATGCATCTTTAGCATTACATATTGGACAATCACCTGTGATATATCTATCAGCTAAAAATTGATTTTCTTTAGCATCATAAAATTGTTCTGATTTTTTTAAAGAAAAAAGATTTTTTTCTTTAAGTGTATTAAATAATTCCAATGATGTTTCATGATGAATTTTTTTCGAGGTTCTAGAGTAATTATCAAATGAAATTCCAAATTCATCAAAAGATGATTTTATGAGACTATCATATTTATCAATTAATTCTTTAGGAGAAATAGAGGCTTTTTTTGAAGCTAAAGATATTGCAACACCATGTTCATCACTTCCACATATGAATGCAACCTCATTATCTGTTAATCTTTTATATCTTGCATATATATCTGCAGGTATATAAACACCTGCTAAATGTCCTATATGAATGGGTCCATTAGCATACGGCAAAGCTGCAGTAATTGTAAAAGTTTCTTTATTTTTTACCATTAAAAACTATTGATAATTATTGAAAACCAATCCAAGATAAAATATTAAATTAGTAATTGAAACTATTCCTAAATGTTTTTAATTTTTGATACAGAAACTACTGGTTTACCAAAAAAATGGAGCGCACCGCTAACAGATTTTGATAATTGGCCAAGAGCAATTCAAGTTGCTTGGCAAGTCCATGATCTAGATGGAAATTGTATATCAAATCAAAGTTATGTTGTTCATCCTGATGGTTTTTCAATTCCATACGACTCAGAAAAAATTCATGGAATTTCAACTCAATTAGCAAAAAAAATTGGAGTAGATATTAATTTTGTTTTGAATAAGTTTCATGAGGATCTAAAAAAATCACAATTTATATGTGGACATAATTTAAATTTTGATGAAAAGATTATGGGCTCTGAATATTTAAGATCTAATGGAAATAATCCATTACAAGACTTCCCAAAAATAGACACTTGTACAGAAGAAACTGCAGGAATTTGTATGCTTAAAGGAGGAAGAGGTAGAAAGTTTAAACTACCTACTTTGATGGAGCTTTACACACATTTATTTAATGAAAAATTTGAATCTGCTCATAATGCCTCTGCGGATGTTGAAGCAACAGCATTATGTTTGTTTAAGTTGTTAAAAGAACAAAAAATTCATCCTAATTCTCTTTCAAATCATATAAATATTATTGAAAAACTGACTGATCTTGATCTTAATAAAATTAAAGTTATAGATATAGTACATATTGATTTGTTTGAAGAATCTAAACTATTAAAGGAAAACATAAAGCCAGATTCTACGGAAGAATCTACTCCAATTAGTGAGGCTTCACAAGAATTTAAATTTGGTCATTTACATTCCTACACTCAGTTTTCAATTTTACAATCGACATCAAAGANTTCAGATTTATTAAAGTATTCAATAGAGCATTCTCATGATGCAATGGCGATTACAGATAAATCAAATCTTATGGGCTCATTTCATTTTATAAAAANANTAAAAAATTATAATGAAAATCTAAAAGAAGGTCAAAAATATATAAAGCCAATTGTAGGTTGTGAATTGAATGTATGCGAAAATCATTTAGACAAATCTAATAGAGACGATGGTTATCAAATGATTTTTTTAGCAAAAAACAAAAATGGTTTTAGAAATATTTCAAAATTGAGTTCAATTGCTAATATTGATGGGTTTTATTACCTCCCAAGGATTGATAAAAATGTTCTTAGTAAATATTCTGAAGATGTAATTGTTTTATCAGGAGGTTTAAGAGGCGAAATAGCTTCAAAAATTTTAAATCAAGGAGAAGAAAAAGCTGAAGAATCTTTGAGCTGGTGGAAAGATACTTATGGATCTGATTTTTATTTAGAAATTCAAAGACATCATCAAGAAAATGAAGATTATGTATTACCTATCATTAAAGAATTTAGCTCTAAGTATGGAGTAAAACTTATTGCAACAAACAATACTTTTTATACTACTAAATCTGAAGCTAATGCGCACGATATATTATTATGTGTAAGAGATGGAGAGAAGCAATCAGTTCCAATTGGAAGAGGAAGAGGGTTTAGGTATGGTTTGCCAAATGAAGAGTACTGGTATAAATCAAAGGATGAAATGTTTAAGNTGTTCAGTGATATTCCTGATAGTNTCTATAATATTTCAGAGATAATAGATAAAGTTGAACCTTTTGATCTTGCAAGGGAAGTATTGCTTCCTGATTTTAGCGTCCCAGAAAAATTTATTCAAAAAAACGACTTTGATAATCAAAAAGGGCAAAACCTTTATTTAAGACATTTAACTTTAGAAGGAATTAAGCTAAAATATAAAAACCTAGATAATGAGCTCCAAGAGAGAATAGATTTTGAACTTGATGTAATTTCTAAAACAGGATATCCTGGATATTTTTTGATTGTTCAAGACTTTATTAATGCTGCAAGAGAAATGGGAGTGTCTGTAGGTCCAGGAAGAGGATCAGCTGCTGGATCAGTTGTAGCTTATGCGCTTGGAATAACTAGTATTGATCCTATCAAATATAATTTACTGTTTGAAAGATTCTTAAACCCTGACAGAGTTAGTTTACCAGATATTGATATTGACTTTGATGATGAAGGAAGAAATAAAGTTATAGAATATGTAGTAGATAAATATGGATCTCAACAAGTTGCTCAAATAATTACTTACGGAAGAATGGCAGCTAAATCATCTATAAGAGATACAGGTAGAGTTCTTGACTTGTCATTATCAGAGGTTGATCGAATTTCAAAACTAGTACCAAACATGAAGCTTGGAGAAATTTTTTCTATGAAAGAAGCTGACTTAAAATCAGAACTTAGGACAGATGAATTTAGTAGAGTAAGTGAATTAAAAAAATTATATAATTCTTCAGATTTATCAGCTCAAACATTAAAACAGGCTAGTATGTTAGAGGGTTCTTTAAGAAATACTGGTATCCATGCTTGTGGTGTTATAATAACACCAAGTGATATTTCTGAGTTTGTGCCAATTACCAAAGCAAAAGATTCAGATTTTTATGTAACTCAATTTGATAATTCAGTAGTTGAAGATGCGGGGCTTTTAAAAATGGATTTCCTAGGCTTAAAGACACTGACTATTATAAAAGATACAGTAAAATTGATAAAATATAAACATGATATTCAGCTTTATCCTGAGGAATTTCAGTTAGATGATAAAAAAACATATGAATTATTCCAAAAAGGAGAAACAGTCGGAATATTTCAGTATGAATCACCTGGAATGCAAAAGTATTTAAAGGAATTAAAGCCTTCTGACTTCAATGATCTTATTGCGATGAATGCTTTATATAGACCAGGACCATTAGAATATATTCCATCATTTATATCCAGAAAAAATGGATCTGAGCCTATTGCATATGATCTACCAGAAATGGAAGAATTTCTTAAGGAGACATATGGTATCACAGTATATCAAGAGCAGGTAATGTTATTATCTCAAAAGATTGCAGATTTTTCAAAAGGTGAAGCGGACTTACTCAGAAAAGCAATGGGTAAGAAAATATTTTCTTTAATTGAGAAGCTAAAACCAAAATTTATGACTGGTGGTCAAGAGAACGGCTACAGTGTTGAAATTTTAGAAAAAATATGGAAAGACTGGGAGGCTTTTGCATCATATGCTTTTAATAAATCTCATTCTACATGTTATGCATTTATAGGTTATCAAACGGCATATTTAAAAGCCAATTATCCATCTGAATATATGGCTGCTGTTCTTTCTAATAATATGAATGACATAAAACAAGTTTCATTTTTCATGGAGGAGTGTAAGAGAATGGGAATTAGAGTTTTAGGTCCAGATATTAATGAATCTTATTATAAGTTTAATGTTAATGAAGACAAAGCTATTAGATTTGGAATGGGTGCAATTAAAGGAGTAGGCAAAGGAGCTGTTGAGACAATTGTAGAAAACAGAAAAGATGGTGATTATAAAGACATATATGACTTTGCTAAAAGAATAGATCTTAGATTGGCAAATAAAAAAACTTTTGAAAATCTTGTTCTAGCTGGTGGATTTGATTCATTCAAAAATAAAAGAGCTCAATACTTCAACGTAGATAATGATGGTCTTACTTTTTTAGAAAAAACTGTAAAATACGGNGCTAAATATCAAGAATCAATCAACTCATCTCAAATTAGTTTATTTGGTGANGGTACAATTGATAATACATCTGAATTAAATATGCCAGATTGTGAAGAATGGATTAATCTTGAAAGATTAAAAAAGGAAAGGGAAGTTGTGGGTATTTACATTTCATCTCATCCTCTTGATGATTATTTAAGAGAGATAAATAATTTCACCTCTACAGGGCTTTCTTCACTAAGTGATTTAAAAAGAATAATAAATAAAGATTTTTATGTAGGTGGAATTATTAACGAGGTTGAACATCTAATGTCAAAGACAGGAAATGGATTTGGTGTTTTTTCATTTGAAGATTTTAATGATCAATATAAATTCAGAATTTTTGGAGAAGATTATTTAAAGTACAAACACTTGCTTGAAGAAAATAAAATTTTGAGATTGAGAATTGCAATAAAAGAAGGATGGGTAAATAGAGAGACAGGAAGGGTAGGAGATCCTCGAATTCAATTTTTAAATATGGAATTATTAGACGGTATAATAGACTCAAGTTCTAAAAAAATAACCTTTAAAATTGATTCAAGTAATTTTAATGAAAATGAGATTAAAAAATTAAAAAACACGTTATCTAAACACAAAGGTTCGAAGCCAGTCTATTTTGATATACATGATTCAAAAAATAAATTCAAATTAAATATGATATCAGAACAAGCTAAAGTATCTATAACAAAAGAGCTCCTAGTGTCACTGGAGCAAGATGAATTTAGATATAAATTAAATTGAAGTATAGGTTTTAGCCTTCGCAAGCTTCAAATAATAATCTTAAACTCTTATCATTTTCAATTTTTATGCGAGCATCTTCATTATTTTCAAAATTTGAAGTTAGCACATCTATGCTACATTGACAGTAAGAATTAGATTCATCTAAGTTCATGTCCATAACATCCATAGTGTATGTTATACACTCTTTATATGTAAGATCCTTTTCTTCTTCTGTCCATTTTAAAGATTCAGTTTGCTTTGTATTACAAGAAACTATAATAAAAAATAAAATTGAGGCATAAAATGTTTTCATAAAGCAAAAATAATTTAATTTTTTATTTTATAAATATTCAAAGATGAATTAAAATTATATTAAATTTGAATCGCTAAAATAAATAATATGGCATTAGAATTAAATGATTCAATTTTTGAAGAAAAAGTACTAAAATCTGACAAGCCTGTTCTTGTTGATTTTTGGGCAGAATGGTGTGGCCCATGTAGAATGGTTGGTCCAATAATCGATGAGTTAAGTAAAGACTTTGAAGGAAAAGCTGTAGTTGGTAAGATTGATGTAGATGCTAATCAAGAATTTGCTGCAAAGTATGGAGTAAGAAACATACCAACAGTTCTTTTATTCAAAGATGGGGAGCTTGTCTCAAGACAAGTAGGTGTTGCTCCAAAAAAAACATACGAAGATGCAATTAATGCAGCTTTATAACTCAAAATAATTATATTTGCAACCGTTTTGGTCTGGTAGTTCAGTTGGTTAGAATACCTGCCTGTCACGCAGGGGGTCGCGGGTTCGAGTCCCGTCCAGACCGCAAAATCATCCTCCAATTTGGGGGATTTTTTGTTTTCTATAAAAATAAATGGATGTTAAGTATACTATAGGAGCCATTAAAATCCAACTTGACTGTGCTTGTAAGGTAATTGATCGTCCTGCTATTTTAAAAATTGTAGGATTGAACCAAGATCCTAGTGGATGTAATGGAGCCCATGAAAGGTCACCGTTAGAGCCTAATTGAAGATTATAAAAGAAAGCTTCAACATAAATATTCTGAATAATAAACCATAAAAGAAAAATTGAGAAAGCCCCCCAATTCCATTTTAAAAAAGGAGATTTTTTATTTCTATAAAAGAGCTTTACTAAATATAACCCTATCCAAACAACTAATACATCAGCTAATGAATTTAAAAACCAATTTAAATTAACAGGTATTGCACAAGTTAAAGCAACACTTCTTCTCTGGTCTACAGGAAGCCCTCCTCCTAATCCATATGTAAGCCATAACTCCCAGCCAATTGAAACTATTAAAAAAACACTAATTAGAGTCATTGCAACACTATATGAAACCTTTTTTTTAATTGTGTAATATATTAATAGAATTATTGGAAGAGATGCGGCTATATAAAGACGCATAACAAGCCAATGCTCAAGTTTATTTAAATCACAAAATTTGAAAAAATTTTCCATAATTAATTTTGAATATCAATGTAAGAGTTTATTCTTTGTTCAAGAATTGAAAGTGTTACTGTTCCCTGTTCAAGGATTACCTCATGAAATTCTCTTATATCAAATTTTGAACCAAGTTTCTCCTTAGCCTTTTTTCTTAGTTCTCTAATTTTTAATTCCCCAATTTTATAAGATAAAGCTTGACCAGGCCAAGAAATATATCGATCTGTTTCTGTATTTACTTCATGTAAGGATAGGGCTGTGTTTGAAGCTATAAAGTCGACAGCTTGTTTTCTAGTCCACCCTTTAGAATGAATTCCAGTATCAACTACTAATCTGCAGGCACGCCACATCTCATATGTTAGCTTTCCAAAATGTTCATAAGGGGTCGTATACATACCCATTTCATTAGCTAAAAATTCTGTATATAGCCCCCAGCCCTCACCATATGCAGATATATATAGATTTCTTCTAAATTTAGGAATGCTATCTCCTAACTCATTATTTAATGCTCCTTGAAGATGATGCCCAGGAACGGCTTCGTGAACTGTTAATGAGGGTAATGTATATAATGTTCTACTTGGAAGATCATAAGTATTAACCCAGTAATATCCTGGTTCATTACTATTTTTTGAGGATCCCACATAACGTCCTCCAGTATATTTAGGTGCAATAGCATCTGGGACAGGCGCAACACCATAAGGTTTTCGTGGTAATGTTTTAAAGAATTTTGGGAGTTGCTCATCAGCTCGTTTTGCAATGTCTCGAGCAATCATCAATAATTCATCTGGAGTTCTAGCATAGAATTGTTTATCTGTCCTAAGAAATTTTAAAAAATCTGAAAAGCTCCCTTTAAAACCTAACTCATCAATTATATTTTCCATCTCTGCTTTAATCCGTTTTACCTCACTCAGTCCTATTTGATGAATATCTTCTGGGGAGAACTCATTGTTTGTTGTATAGAAGTTAATTCTGTTTTGATAAAAGGCCTTTCCATTTGGCGTGTCAGATACACCAATCGTAGTCCTTGTATTTGGAAGGTACTCAGTTTCAAAAAATTTTTTTATTCGTTTAAATTGAGGTATAACAATTTTTTCAATAACAATTTTTCCTTCAGTTAATATTGAGTCTTTTTGTGATGAGGTTAGACTTTCGGGTAATTTTTTTAACGGTGAATAGAAGTAGCTTTCTTGAAAATCATCTACAATATGAGTTTGATATGTGGATTCATATCCCTTAAAAATAATCTTAGGTTGAGAGACTCCCTTNTCCAANCCTTCTCTAAGATTTACAAAATACTGATCAACATAATCGGGTATTGCACTTAGCTTTTTTAAATAGTCTTTTACGCTATTATAATTTTGCAAAGATCTTACCATAAAACCTAGATTAATATGAAATCCAGAATCAGATAATAANGGATTTAGAAAGCGTTCAAATTCATAATAAGCTATCTTATCTTCTAGAACAAATTTTAGAAGTTCAGCAGAAATTTTATCGGTTTCTGGTAAAACATCTAAATTTATTTCTAACAGTTCATCTAGTTTTTCTTGTGCAAAATCTGCCTCGGACTTATAATATTCTCTAGTGAAAAGACCTAAGGGATACTTTTCTCTGTCATAGCCATTGTGATTTTGGTAACTATGTATTAAAGAATCAAGCTTTTTAATTGATCTATTTGAGTTGATTTGATTACAACCAAAAAAGATGATTAGTAAAAGTAGGGATGAAAGTTTGTTTATATAAATCATATATAAACTTAAATAATAAACCCCTCAATCACTAATTAGGGGTTCCCCATAAAAAAGCTCTTATATAGAATACACTTTTCTCTTTTAACTTGTTTCTACCTTTTAGTCTAAAAAAAGGGCTTATGAACCTTACCTTCTAATCATAAATTTATAAATGAGAGAACATGTAACAGAATATGAGATTTGTAATTATATATCATTAATATTTGGGTTTAGCCACTTTTTAGCCATCTCTATTTTAATTTTTCTTCTTAAAGAATAGCTTTGAACCTGATCTTTATCTATTTTGCCTAAACCAAAATACTTCGCTTCTTGGTTTGCAAAATAATATCCAGAAACTGATGCAGCTGGCCACATTGCCATGCTTTCAGTAAGTTTAACACCAATATTATTTTCTACATCAAGGATTTTCCATATTGTTTCCTTTTCTAAATGATCTGGACATGCTGGATATCCAGGAGCAGGTCTAATACCAATATATCTCTCTTTAATAAGGTCTTCATTGGTTAATTTTTCTTTTTTATTATACCCCCAATATTTAATTCTAATCATTTTATGTAAATATTCCGCAAAAGCCTCAACAAGTCTATCTGCAATAGATTTAACCATTAAGCTACTATAATCATCATTTTCAACTTCATATTTTTTAGATAATTCATCACATCCAAAACCAGCTGAAACACAGAAAACACCTACATAATCTTTCATATTTAATTCTTTAGGAGCAATAAAATCAGATAAAGCAATGTTTGGAACTCCTTTTGGTTTTTTTGATTGTTGTCTAAGTGTAATAAGTTTTCCTAAGACTTGATTTGAATAATCATTTTTATAAACCTCTATGTCATCATGATTGACAGAGTTTGCAGGAAAAATTCCAAAAACACCTTTTGCTTCAAATAATTTTTCTTTAATTACTTTTTCAAGTATTAAATTAGCATCCTTGAATAGTTCTTTTGCTTCATTTCCATTTACCTCTTGATTAAAAATATCAGGATATTTTCCATAAATATTCCAAGACCTAAAAAATTGAGTCCAATCGATATGATCTTTTAATATAGATAAATCTTCAATAGCTAAAACCTCTATTCCAAGTTTATTTGGTTTAACAATCTTGGTTGTTTTCCAATTAATTTTAAATTTATTAGCTCTTGCAGAATCAAGAGAAATGAATCTTTTTTCAACTTTTCTTTTGAAAAAATCATCTCTAAGCTTTTGATATTCATCCAAGATAGTGTTTTTGAAAATTGATTTATTTTTTCCTAACAAAGTTGAAGCAACTGGAACAGCTTTAGATGCGTCATTTACATGTACTGCTAATCCAGTATAATTAGGAGCTATTTTTATTGCAGTGTGAAGTTTGGAAGTGGTAGCTCCACCAATAAGAACAGGTATTTTAATTTTTTTCTTTTCCAGCTCTTTAACTAAAAAAACCATTTCATCTAAAGATGGTGTTATTAAACCACTTAGTCCAATTATATCTACTTTTTCCTTAAGAGCTATTTCTATAATTTTTTCTGGAGGCACCATAACTCCAAGATCTATTATTTCATAATTATTGCAGCTAAGAACAATGGCCACAATGTTTTTGCCAATATCATGAACGTCGCCCTTAACTGTAGCCATTAAAATCTTTCCAGCAAATTGTTTTCCTTCTGACTTTTCTGCTTCAATAAAAGGTTGTAAATAGGCAACTGCTTTTTTCATAACTCGAGCTGATTTTACCACTTGTGGTAAAAACATTTTACCTTCACCAAATAAATTCCCTACCACATTCATTCCATCCATTAAAGGTCCCTCTATAACTTCAATTGGTTTTTTAAAGTTTTTTCGAGCTTCTTCTGTATCTAATTCAATAAAAGTGTCTATCCCTTTAACTAAGGAATGAGAAATTCTTAAATATACATCTTCATTTCTCCAAGAATCGTCTAGTTTTTTCCCTTTCTTTTTTATACCTACTAAGTTTTCAGCAAAATCTAGTAATCTTTCAGTTGCATCATCTCTCCGGTCTAATAAAACATCTTCAACGTAATTCATTAAATCTTTAGGCACTTCATCATACACTTCTAAAAGAGTTGGGTTTACAATACCCATGTTCATTCCATGTTGAATAGCATGATATAAAAAAGAAGCATGCATAGCTTCTCTAACAGTGTTATTCCCTCGGAAAGAAAAAGAAACATTACTTACTCCTCCACTGACGCTAGCATATGGTAAATTTTCCTTAATCCATTTTGTTGCCCCAAAAAAATCTAAAGCATTTTTTCGGTGCTCTTCAATTCCTGTTGCCACGGGGAAAATATTAGGATCAAAAATTATATCCTGTGGTTGAAATCCAACTTTGTCAACTAAAATATTATATGATCTTGAGCATATTTCAATTCTTCTTTTTAAACTATCAGCTTGCCCTTTTTCATCAAATGCCATAACAACAACTGCTGCGCCATACTTTTTTATAGTCTTAGCTTGATTAATAAAAACAGGTTCTCCTTCTTTTAAACTAATAGAGTTAACAATACCTTTTCCTTGTAGTACTTTTAATCCTGCTTCTATTATTTCCCACTTAGAGCTATCAATCATTACAGGAACACGAGCAATATCTGGTTCTGAAGCAATTAAATTTAAAAAAGTGGTCATGGCTTTTACTCCATCAATCATTCCTTCATCCATATTAACATCAATAATTTGAGCACCTCCTAAAACTTGATCCCTTGCTATCTCAACGGCCTCATCGAATTGTTCATTTTTAATAAGTCGTAAAAATTTTCTGGAACCTGTTACATTTGTTCGCTCCCCAATATTAACAAAATTGATGTTTTTCGTAATTATTAAAGGTTCTAAACCAGACAACATTAGAGGTTTTCTAGTATTAGGCATTTGAAAATATTTTAGGTATTCTAGGAGAAAATTTTTTCGCCAAATTAGCAATTAATCGAATATGATCTGGTGTAGTGCCACAGCATCCACCAATAATATTTACTAAATTTTGCTCTAAATAATCTTGAATCAAAATTTCCATCTCCTCTGGACTTTGATCATACTCGCCAAAAGCATTTGGCAGACCTGCATTTGGGTGAGCAGATATGAAAAGAGAGCTTTGATTAGCCAGGTTTTTAATATATGGCAATAATTGATTAGCTCCTAAGGCACAATTAAAACCAATACTTAATAGAGAAATATGACTTAAAGAAATATTGAACGCTTCTACGGTTTGGCCTGAGAGCGTTCTTCCACTAGCATCAGTTATTGTTCCACTTACCATAATAGGAATATTAATTTCTTTTTCTTCTTTAATTTCATTGATGGCATATAAGGCTGCTTTTGCGTTTAGAGTATCAAAAATAGTTTCTACTAAAAGAATATCTGCTCCACCATCAATCAAACCAACAATTTGTTCCTTATAAGCTACAGCTAGTTGATCAAAATCTATGGTTCTAAAACCCGGATCATTAACATCGGGAGACATACTTGCAGTTTTATTGGTAGGTCCTATAGATCCTGCTACATAGCGTGGACGATCGGGTGTTTTAATACTATATTTTTGAGTAGCTTCTTTGGCAATTTTAGCACTTTTGTAATTCAATTCATAGGCTAGATCTTCCATTTGATAATCTGACATCGCAACACTTGTAGAAGAAAATGTATTGGTTTCAATTATATCTGCTCCTGCTTCCAAATAATCTTGATGAATATTTTTAATGATTTCTGGCTGAGTAATTGACAGTAAATCATTATTTCCTTTCAAAGCACAAGAATGATTTATAAATCGTTCACCTCTATAATCTTCCTCTTTTAAATTATGATTTTGAATCATGGTTCCCATTGCACCATCTAATACTAAAATTCGTTTTTTTAAATTTTCTTCAATATTCATTTCAAATTTTTAATAGGTTTTTAATGTTATTTAACACTTGCGTAGATTTAAAAATTTCAAAGACGCCAAATAATAATGATGAATACAATAGAAAACTTAGTAAAGTCCCTTTGAAAAATGGGATAGCTAAAATATAACATGTAATTAATCCTTTTATGTTTAAAGGATATAATGATCCTGAGATCCAAACTCCAAAATTTGTTATAATAAAGAACAATAAACTAGAACTAATTGAAGACAAGAAAATCTTATCTATACTTGGTTTTTTTAAAGCAAAATTTCCAATAAAAATAATAATACAAAAGCTTGAATACTGCCATAAAAATCCAGGGTAAAACCAAGTGAATTGTTCGTAATTGGATAAAATGTAATTATTAATCAAAAGATCACTAATCCATAAAGATAAAATTGGAATAATAAAAGAATGAATTTTATTTTTAAAATATGCACCGCCAAACAGAGCTATAGCTCCTATTGGAGTAAAATTAGAAATATGAGGGATAATTCTTGAAAAAGAGGCCAATAATATTAACCCTATAATACCTATATAAGATAAGTTAATTTTTTTCATAAAATTAAAATTTTACCAAACATCTTCATTATAAGTTTTATACTCCTCTTTACCTCCCAAAGACTTCCAGTCAGAATCCTGAGTTAATCTAGAGGAAATTCCTCCTCTTGGATTACAATCCAAGACCAACCTAAGTCTTTTAGGAGAATAGACTTTTGTTATATCATCAAATATTATATTTATAAGTCTCTCATATGAGATTATTATATCTCTGTATTGATGTAGGTATAATTTTAGTGACTTTAATTCAATTATTTTCTTGTCTGGATAAAAAAGTATGTAAAGAGAAGAGAAATCAGGCTGCTCATAAACGCCTAAAAAAGTAAGTTCAGGCTGCTTTAATTTTATTTCATAAGTTTTAGTATCGGGGTTCGGTATTGATTTCAAAATAGTAAAATCAACATCAGTATATGTTTTTTTCATTTTTTACAAATTAATTCACATTTCATAAAAACTTATTAATTATTTTAATAATAATAATAATAATAATTTGAAATTGTTATTTAGGAAGGATTTATGGAGAGCTTTATCAAGAAAACTGCTTTAGCATTTTTTTAATGAGGTTTGCAATCAGTCAAATCCTTCCTCAGCTCAAAGATAGTTAATAAAATTTAATCATCTCTTTTTTTCATCACAATAATCTCAAACTTAGAACCTATAGATATTCCTAAAGCAATCCAAAAACCATAATTTTCAGTTATGAATTCAAAAAATAAAACCCTCCAAATGGAGTGTTTTTAAATTTTTAATTACTTAATTTTTTTAAAAATATTTTTAAAACTTTGATTTTGAAGTTAATGATACTGTTCCACAGAATGTATATTTTTTTCATCATTTTAAAGTTATATTAATTCAAAGTATGTTATACAGAATGCTATAATAAATCCAATTACAAAAGCAAGTAAAAGAGTTTTCCAGTTTAGTATTTTTTTCATCATTTTAAATTTAATCAATAATTAGTACTCAAAATAAAATAGTTTTTCAATTTTGAGATTTAGTTTTTTTGAAATTTTCATAGCTAATTCTAAAGTAGGTTTATATCTATAACCTTCAATAGAAATTATTGTTTGACGACTTACATCAACACTATTTCCTAATTCTTCTTGAGTTAAACCTTTTTTCTGTCTTACTTCTTTTAAGTTGTTTTTTAACATCATTTTAAATGCTTCTATATAAGTAAAACTGATATAGTGATTTAATAATTGAGATAAACACAAGTAGTCCCAGAATCATAAAAACAACTCCAGCATCTGTTAGGGTAAAGTTCTCATACAATCCTTCGTTATTCAAATTCTTTAATATGAATGAAAAATTCATTCTAGAGCATACATATCCAATAAAGATAAATAATGAGAATTCATAAAGTAAGTATCCTACTTTATAAGATTTTGAATTAATCAAATCATCTCTTTCATCTTTAGTTTCTCTTTTCTTAAAGACAAACTCTAATAAAGAATATGCAACAGAGAAATAGATTGCTGTAAATACTAGGATCTCAATTACTATTCTAATTAAGCCATCCATTAAAACCAAATTATTATCATTGTTTTCATAAAAATATGGCATAAAAATAAATGCAAATGATATAGAAAAAATAATCTCTATTAAGATTGATATTTCTTTTTTGGATAACATCATAGTTGCAATATTATTTTTGAATTATTCGAAGTATAAGAATTCCAAGCTTCGATACTGAAAAAGTTAATAATCCAAAAAGAGGAGACAGTAATACTACTTTAAGACCTCCAGCAATAATACCTGGTTCTGCTTCTCCTGTTGCTTCCAAAACATCAAAAGCACTTATTGCTCCTAAAAAAGCTCCCATTACCCCTAAAGCTAAACCTAGTGTGCCACTATCGCTTATGTGTTTTAGCATATTTTTTGAAATTTCAAGATTTGATTTGATGTTCAAAAAAGATTTTGCTATAAAATAAATTGATATTAATAGACAGATAAGAACAAGAGACATAAAAAACGCCCCTCCTTCCATAAATCTATTAATTAAAGTTGTTCCAATTAACCCTGTAATTATTGCCATAATTCTTAATATTTTTAGTTTCATTTTAATTATTTGTGTTAAGCTAACTTTACAAATATATGTAAAAAAATGTTAAGTTAGCTTAACATCATTAATAATTTTTCCTAAACTTAAGTAGTTAAATAGATTTTGATTAATTTAATTAAATGAAGAAGGCCATAATTCTATTTTTGATATGCTCTAATGTTTATTCTCAAATTTCCAGCAAAAAGATTGATAGATGGGTTTCAAAAAATGAAAATTTAAAAAGTTCAGTTGTTTCAATTGCAATTAAACAATTGAATAAGAATAAAAAAATATCTGGAGTTAGGGTTAATACTTCAATGACTCCTGCATCGAATATAAAAATTTTAACCGTACTAGGTTCAATTAGTTCAGGGGATACTATCCCTTCAATAAAATATAAAATTTCTAATGATACATTAAGAATTTCACCAACTGGATATCCTTTTATTGCTCATCCAAAATATAGTGATGATGATTTAGAAAGCTTTATCAAATCCTTTACTCACATAGTATATCATAAGCCTAATATTGACTTGACTAAATATGGTCCTGCTTGGGCTTGGGATGATTCTAAATATTATTTTCAAGCTGAAAGATCAGAAATGCCAATCTATGGAAATGTAATTCAAATTGTTAAAGAATCAGATGACTCTATAAAAATAACACCTGATATTTTTAAAGTGAATATGAATCTTGAGCAGGAAGAAAAAGTATCAAGAGATGATCAAGAAAATAATTTCTTTATTAATCCTTCTTTGATTAAAATTGGAGATACAATTTATCATCCATTTGTTACGTCACGAAAAATCACGATGAATCTGCTTGAAATTTTTTTTAAAACTTCTGTAAGCTTTAATGAAGACAATTTGAAAAATTATAAAACATGGAATAGTAGCATAAAAGATGATATCTACTCTGCTATTTTAAAAGACTCAGATAATCTCATTTCTGAGAGCTTAGCTGCAAACATTTCCCTTCGATATAATGACACAATATCTGTAGATAAAGGTCTTAAAATAATACTAAACAGTTCAGATGATAATAAAATACAGTTATATGATGGTTCAGGACTTTCTAGATATAATTTGATTAAACCTTCATCATTAGTTTCTGCTTTAGAAAAGATATATCACTACTATGGTTTTGAGGGAATTAAAGAAATTTTTCCTAATAATTATATTATAACTGAAACTGAAGATTTTGCTTGGGGTAAAACAGGTACACTAAAAAATAATCATAACTACTCTGGTTATATAATTACAGATAAAGGAAGACAATACGTGTTTAGTATCATGATAAATCATTTTATAGAAGATATAGACATAATTAAGGAGGCTATTTCAGACTTTTTAAAATATATAAAGTTAAGTGCATAAAAAACATTACATTTGCGCCGTTGTGTGTTGCTTAAGGCAACTAAATAAGCTTTCCTCTGGAGGGCTTTTTTTATTCTTCTACTAAAGGTCTTTCAAGATTTTCTGTTTCAATTCCAATATTAGCCCTATTGGAAGTAAGCTTGGTAATGTCTTTGTCTATTTTTTTAAATTCTTTATTACTTACATTATAGTGATTGACAACGGTACTTAAACTATTACCTAACTTTTCATGATAGGTTAAATATGCTTTAAGATGATTTCCTAACTTTTCAATATTCATTTGAATCTGTTGAACAGATTCCTCAACTTTCATATTATTTAATGCTTTGGTAGTTACCTGAAGCATTGGGAATAAACTCATAGGAGAAACTATCATTACTTTCTTTTCGTAGGCATACGAAACTAAATCTCTTTGATTTATTTTTAGTGATCCAACCTTATTATTAAGTAGGTCTTGATATAAACCATCTGCTGGAATAAACATATAAGCATAGTCAAGGGTTCCTTCGTTAGGCCTTATATATTTTGAAGTTTCATCAATTCTATTTTTTATATCATTCTTAAATTTCTTCTCTAAATCATTTAACCTATCTGTGTCTGTTTCATCACTTTCTATCATTTTATTATAATTATCTAGTGAGAATTTTGCATCAATTGGAATTATAAATTCTCCAACCTTAATTATAGCATCTACAGCTTCATTATTATTAAAAGAATATTCCATTTGAAATAATTCTGGAGGAAGTACATTAGATAATAAATTCTCTAATTGGATCTCTCCTAAAATCCCTCTTTGCTTTTGATTACCTAGAATTTTCTCAAGGGTTTTCATTTGATTTGCAAAGGTTAAAACCTGCTCATTTGTACCTTTAATTTTTTGTAATTCTTTTGTAACATTCTCAAGAGTATCAGACATATTCTTTTGATCTTGTTTTGAATCTTTAATTTGATCAGCTAAATTTTTTGCAGATTCTAGCTTAAATGCATCCACTAAACTATCAAGCTTAGATTCAATCTCTTTTTTACTTTCCTTAGAGTTATTCTCGATTTGTTTTTTTATTAAAAAATAAAGCCCAAACAGAGATCCTGCAAGAATTATTAAAATGAATAAATATTCCATTATCTAAATTTAGTCAAAACACAATTATTAAATGTGTATTTCAAAAAAAAACCCTCACGAATGAGGGTTTTTTTATTATGTAAATTAGTTTTATTCTGGAGCAGATTCTGGTTGATAATCATAATAACCTGCCATAGGATACATTACATGTGCATAGATTGTTCCTGCAAACATTACATAAGGTGCACCTGATGCAAAGTCAGTAGTCATCCCGTCTAATGAGGAAGGATCAGCAGGCATTCTCATTAAGTGAGGGCCAGATTCAATCCAATGACCTTCAGCTGATTCTTCTTCTGTTAAAGTTTTTGGAGTTGTATTATCTTCACCCATATCTCCATGCAGCATCCATGCATACCCATCTTTATCCATTACAGGAGTCTCATCAGCTAGATAAGCAGAAATCCATTTAAATACCTCAGCATCTCCACAAAGTGGCATTGCTTCGTGAGCATCAACCCAACCATTCTCAGGATCAGATTGTCCTCTTGGATTTACTGGTAAACATGTCCAACCATTAGTCCCTTCTCTTAAGACACTCATATCAGGTCCTAGGACACCAGCATCAGCAGCTATATAGTCAGGTGCAGCTGTTGAATAAGCCCATATCTGCCATTCAGCAGAAGTGTGAGAGCCTTCTGGCTCACCATTATTAGTTTGATTTTCAACTGGCATATTACAACTAGTAATTAATGCAAGTAGAATTATAGAATATATATATTTCATAAATGATTTATTTGATATAAATCTACAGAAAAACAGCTAACATCCCAAAAAAGAGAAATTGAATGACTAAAATATTTGATGATAAGTTGTACTCTTTAGTTTTGACTGTTTTGAAAAATATATATTGAAAACAAAGTGAAAAAATAAACCACCATATATAATTTGACAAAGGAACAGGTGATTGAGTAAATTCCCAATAATCTAGTTTAGGAGCACTTTGTTCAATAAGAAGATCAATTAATACCATTAGAAACGATGCAAATAAAATCTTAAATATTTCTTTTCCCTTTATGAGTTTATCAGAAACACTACCTGTAGCTATAATTAATAATACCCAATTTAGTCCAATCACAAAAGGCACTTCATGAATTTTTGGACCAAGATTAGCTCCGTAACTATATTCCCCAAAAAAAAGATCATAGTTAACTCCAAGAATTTCAACAATTAAACCAAATAAAAAAATTAGCATTAAGCCAATTTTTGATTTTTTATCAGATAAGTCATGATTTAAAATCAATAATAATAAAGTGAATGAAAGAACATACGGGGTGGTAGAAAGGAAAAACTCATTTTGATCTGACAATATTCCAAAAACCCCACTAAAGTTAATTAACCAAAGAAAAAAAATTGATAATTGTAAAAATTCTTTATTATTGGATAGTCCGATCATTTTATTTAATTAAGTCAGATACTATTTTTGCTGAGTTTAAACATAATAGAATTCCTCTAGATTTAAGAAGATTTTTATTGAATGTATAGCTGCCCATTAGCTTGAACATCCAAAACTTATTCTTTTTAAAATAAAGTTGATCAATATAATAGGTCAATTGTAATAAGAATTATTAAAGTACAAAAAAATCCTCAACATTTGTTGAGGATTTTATGTGGTACCTCCAGGAATCGAACCAGGGACACAAGGATTTTCAGTCCTTTGCTCTACCAACTGAGCTAAGGTACCTTTTAAGGAATGGCAAATATATTAATTTTAAATAGCACTATTCAAATGTTTCTTTAATTTTATAATAAATCTCCTGGATGAACTTAGTAATAGATATAGGAAATACAAGCGTTAAATTACATTTATTTGAGAATGATCAAAAGCTTAGTAGTGAAACTGTAGATGAAGAAACTTTAATGTCAAGTTTAAAGCTTTTAGAAGTCGAGAATAGTATAAAAAATGTAATTACCTCATCCGTAACTAATAATTATAAAAAAGAATTCTCTGAAATTTTCAAAAGTTCAAATTTATTTGATTTATCAGATGATAAAATAAAATTACCTTTCAAAAATAGTTATAAAAATTCAGCTTCTTTAGGTCAGGATAGAATTGCTCTTATTTCATCTGCTTTTCTAAATTATGAAAATCAGAATAATCTTATAATTGATCTTGGAACATGTATTACATATGATTTTATCGATTTAAAAGGAACTTATCTTGGAGGTGCTATATCTCCTGGTTTAGCAACTAGATATAAAAGTCTTAATCAAAACACATCAAATCTTCCGTTATTAAAACATGAGAATATAGATAAGATTCTAGGCTTAACAACAGATGAATCTATATACATAGGAGTCTATAATGGAGTTTTAGGAGAAATTAATCATTATATATCGAGTCTTAAAAAAAGTTATTCAGAGTTTAATGTAATTATAACAGGGGGTGACTCAATCTTTTTGTTAAATAAGATAAAAAATGCAATCTTTGCGGACCAAAACTTTATAGCATTTGGTCTAAACTATATTATAAAACTTAATGAAGCTAATTAAAAATTATTCCCTAATTCTATCATTTATTATATCTACATCATTTGTTTACTCTCAAACAAATACGGGATCTCCTTATTCATTAAATGAATTAGGTGAAATAAATTTTCTAGGAAATGTTTCTTCTATATCTATGGGAGGTATTGATTCTGCTATAGACTCAATAGAGTTTAATATCAACAATCCCTCTTCATTGGCTAAGTTGAAAACTACAAATTATTTAATTGGAACGTTTTATAAATCAACAGGAATTTCTAATAGTGTTTCAACTGATAATATAAATACCGCAAACATAAATTATATAGCAATAGGAGTGCCTACCAAAAGATTCGGATTTGGATTTGGAGTCCTTCCCTATTCATCTGTGGGATTTAATCTTCAAACTACAGATGATTACAATACTGAAAACTCAATAAATTCTAGACTTTTTGGTGCTGAGGGTAATATTAATAGAGCTTTCGTATCTATTGGTGTCCCATTGTTAAAATATTTTTCATTAGGTGCTACTGCAAACTATAATTTTGGAAAATTTAACTATGAGAAATTTAATTTAATTGAAAATGTAAATTATGGTATTTTTTCAATTAGTAGTTCAGAAATATCGGGATTTACATATAATTTTTCCTCAAACTTATCCATTCCATTAAAGAATGATTTCTCTCTAAACTTAGTGTATAGTCTTTATCCAGAGGGAGATCTAGATTCATTTAATATTGAGTCACTTTATACTTCAAGCACATCTTCAGTTTCACTAGAGTCACTTGGAGATTTTGTTGATGTTGATCTAAATTCTAGAGGTTTAGAGAACACAAAACTTCCTGTTCCTAAAAAATCTATTTATTCTTTGGGACTTGAGAAAAAAAATTCTTGGTTTATAGGCCTTCAATATGAGAGCAAATTATCTTCAAATTTTAAAAATGATTTCTTAGACACACAAAATGTTTCTTACAGAGATGCTAATTCATTCTCTATTGGTGGATTTATAATTCCAGATAGCTCATCCTTAATTAGTTATTGGAAAAGAGTCAAATACAGGTTTGGTATTAAAAATGAGAAAAAAAGTATTATTGTAAATAATTTGCCCATAAATCAATTTAGCTTAAATTTGGGACTTGGTTTACCTGTGGCAGGACTTTCTAAGGCAAATTTGGGTCTTGAAATTGGTAGAATCGGAAATGATGACAATTTAATTAAAGAAAATTATTTTTCTCTTAGATTAGGACTATCATTAAATGATGTTTGGTTTATAAAAAGAAAGTTCAATTAGATTTAAACTCTATGAATTACCTCAAGTTTTTTAGAAATTTATTTTTAATATTATTTACATCTCCACTGTTTTCTCAGCTAAGTTCAGATGAGTGCTTAGAAAAATTATCTATTTTTGCAGAATCTGCAAAAATTAAAAATTATCAAGCAGCTTATGAACCATGGAAAATAGTTTTAGATAATTGTCCAACTCTTAATTTAGCTACATACCAATATGGAGAGTTAATACTTAAAGATTTCATTAAAAAGTCTTCAACCGAGGAAGAAAAAACTAAATATTTAAATGATTTATTGAGTTTGTATGATCAATGGGTAGAAAATTTTCCTGTGAGAAAAGGTGTTAGACAAGAGGGTAAGATATACAGTAACAAAGGTCAAGCAATGTTAGACAATGGAGTAAAAGATAAATCACTGATATATGATACTTTTGATTATGCTTTTAAGAAAGATCCAGTGAGTTTTACTAATCCAAAATCATTAGCATATTATTTTCAAACAGGATATGATCTCTATAAGGATGGTAATAAAATCAACCTAGAAACTCTATTTGAGAAGTATGAAGAATTGACTGAAAAATTTGAACTTTTAAAAACTAATATTTCAAAAAATATTGATATAATTTTAAAAAAGGAGGAATCAGGTACACCTTTAACATCTAGAGAAGTAAGAAATAAGAAAATTTATGATACTAACTCAAATGCAGTTAGTGCTTACCTGAAATTAATAGACCAGCTTATTGCAAAAGAAGCTACATGTGATATTCTAATACCCCTTTATTCAAAAAACTTTGAGCAAAATAAAAATAATCCAATATGGATTAGAAGGGCAGCTGGGAGACTAGATGGAAAGGAATGTTCAGATAATCCTCTTTTTGTTACTTTAGTTGAACAGCTTCACAAACTAGAACCTTCTGCAGATTCTGCTTATTATCTTGGGATTTTAAATGATAAGCAGGGTAATTTTGATGAGGCTCTAAAATATTATCAAGAATCTGTTTCACTACAAACAGATAATTATAAAAAGGCAAATATTTTATTTAAAATTTCAGTGAAGTTCAAAAATGCTGGTAGAAGAGTTTCTGCAAGAAACTATGCTGAACAAGCATTATCTTTTCAGCCTTCTATGGGAAAAGCTTATATATTAATCGCTGGTATGTATGCTGATAGTGCTAATGGATGTGGTGATACTCAGTTTAAAAAGCAAGCAGTATATTGGCTTGCTGCTCAGACTGCACAAAAAGCAGGAAGAGTTGATGCTTCATTAAAGACGTTGTCTGCTAGAACTGTTGCAGCTTATAACGGTAGGGCACCGTCTAAAACTGATATCTTTACTAAAGGTAATCAAGGAACAACAATATCCTTTACATGTTGGATTAGAAGAAGTATTAAGGTTCCAAACCTTTAGAATGAGGTATAGTTTTAATTTTAGTTTTATTTTTCTAATATTTTTTTCATCATGTAATACTGAACCGTCAGTTATAGTATCTCAAAATGAAAAAACCCCTGTAAGTATTGCGAGAAATTTTACTATGACCTATACTGATTCCACTCTAACAAAATCATTTGTTTCTGGTAAAACTCACTATGATTTTACAAATGATCAATTAAATTTTTCTGAGTTTTTTGAGGATGTAGAGTTAATAATATATGATGATAATAAAACATCAATAATTAGTTCTGACTATGCAATTGTATATAATTCATATAGGTTTATGGAATTTAAAGGAAATGTTGAAATCACTACTACTGAAGGAGAGTTGTTAACTACTAATCAATTATACTACGACACAGAAAATGAATGGCTTTTCACTGAAGACAATTTTGAATATACTGATAGAACTAACAAAATAATTGCAAATCGACTTGACTCAAATAGAGACTTTACGGATCTTGTTACAGGAAACCTAACAGGATCAATTAATATATCAGAATAATGAAACATTATATAATTTCAGAAATTATTTATTGGATTATTGCAGTAATATCAATATTTAGTTTTTTTGAAAATTGGGAGATTAACAATAATAGAGCATTTATTTTTCTAGGCTTCTCTATCCTTTCTGTTTTTATGGCTTTATTTAGAAGGCATTTTAGGAAAAAATATTCAAAAAAATAAATGATAATAATTATTAGTCTTTTATTATCAGCATTTTTTTCAGGTATGGAAATAGCATATGTTTCCTCGAATAGATTAAATCTTGAAATTGAAAAAAATCAAAGTGGTTTAACCCCAAAACTACTATCAATTATTACACAAAATCCATCGAGATTTATCGCAACCATGTTAATTGGTAATAATTTTGTGCTTGTTATTTATGGAATTTTCATGGGACAATTTATTATAGATAAGTTATCCTTTATAAATATTTTAACTTTTAATGAATTAACCATTGTATTAATACAAACCTTGATATCTACATTAGTTATCTTAATAACTGCTGAATTTATTCCAAAGGTCTTATTCCAGATATACTCTAATATTTCAATGAAAATTTTTGCTATTCCTGCTTTCTTCTTTTACACAATATTTTATCCAATAACCAGTCTAGTTACAATTATTTCAAATTTTATTCTGAAATCATTTTTTAAGGTTAATCCAGATGAGTCATCTATTTCTTTTTCTAAGATTGAATTAGAAAATTATATAGAAAATGAAATTGAAAAATCTGATAAAAATCTAGATTCAGAAATTGAGATTTTTCAAAATGCTTTGGAATTATCTGAAATAAAAGCAAGAGATATAATGGTGCCTAGGGCAGAAATAATTGCACTTGAGGATTCGACAAAGATTGATAAGGTAAAAGATTTGTTTATTGAAACGGGGCTTTCAAAAATCCCTATTTATAAAGATTCAATTGATGATATAGTTGGATATATCCATTCTTTCGATTTTTTAAAAAAACCACTAAACATAAAAGATTTCATTTTACCAGTTGTATTTGTACCAGAACCCATGCTGGTAAATGATGTATTAGAAATATTAACTAGACAAAGAAAAAGCATTGCAGTTGTAATTGACGAATATGGCGGCACATCAGGAATAATTACAGTTGAAGATATAGTTGAAGAACTTTTTGGTGAAATAGAAGATGAGCATGATAATTATGATTTTTATGAAAAGAAAATTTCCGAGAATAGTTATGAATTTTCTTCAAGATTGGAGATAGAGTATCTAAATAAAATTTATAATTTAAACTTACCCGAATCTGAATCCTATGATACTTTAGGAGGTCTTATTGTTTTTAATAAAGAAGAGATTCCTAAAACGGGTGATAAAATTTTAATAGATAATTATTTGATTGAAATTTTATATGCAACTTCATCAAAAATTGAAAAAGTAGTTCTAAAAAAAATTGATGAAGAATAGTATAAATAAATACTAAATTGTAATTTCGAAAATTATTTGAATTATGGCAATACTTGGACAAATTAGAAAAAAATCAATCTTCCTGATTATAGTTATTGGAATGGCACTTTTTGCTTTTGTGATTTCTGGTGTTTTTACATCAAATGGTGGATTTTCAGCTAATAAACCGATTGGTGAAGTAAATGGTGAAGAAATTGACTATGAAATGTTTAACATGATGGTAGAACAGGCACAATCAGTTTATGGTCTTAATACCATTAATGCAGTTAATCTAGCATGGAATCAGGGTTTAAAAAATCAAGCATTAGTTCAAGAACTCGAGAAGCTTGGAATTGACGCCGGAAAAGATCAACTTGAGCAAATCATTTCAAGTGATCAGTCCTTAGTTATGAATCCTTTATTTCAAAATGAAATTGGTCTCTTTGACTTTAATAAGTTTTCAAGCTATATTTCCCAACTTAAATTCTCAAACCCCACTATGTATAATCAGTGGAGACTTCAAGAGCAAAATATTATTTCTTTAGCTAAACAAAAAATTTATTTTGATCTTATTAAGTCAAGTGTTACCTATACTAATGTTGAGTCAAACATTCAATATCATTTAGAAAATGATAAAGTCAACATTGAATATTTAAGAATACCTTATGATGTTATTCCAGATTCTACATTACAAATAAAAGATTCCGAAATCTCATCTTATTTGAAGAAAAATAGAGACTTATATGAAAAGAGAGAGTCTAAAGAAATTGAATATCTCTATATACCTGATGTTGCATCTGATTTAGATGAAAATAATATTAGAACTGATCTTGAATTATTGAGAGATGGATTTTCTCAATTGAATCAAGTCACTAATTCAATTGAAGATATTAAAGGCTTTAAAGATGTTAAAGATTATTCTGAATATATTGAAATTTACTCTGATGTAAGTTGGGACTCAATATATAAGACAAAACAAGAAATTTCAAGTGATTTTTCAGACATTCTATTTGGTCTTAGAAAAGGAGAAGTTTTTGGTCCGTATAAAGATGGGAATACATTTAAAATTTCCAGAATGATTGAAAAGAAGAGGGAAGGAAAATTAAATAAAGTTTTAATTGCTGACATTGTAAAAGAAATAATTCCATCTAATGAATCATCAAACACAAATTATAGAGCTGCATCTCAAGCAGAGTTTGATGGAAATAATGATTTGCCTTTAAATAATAGCAATACAGCCTTATTTATTGATTCTTTTGAATCATTTGAGAAGTTTGATTCAGGACTTCCTAGTTATACAAATTCAAGACAAGTAATTAAATGGTTACACGAGGATCAAACAAAAGTAGGGGATGTTAAAAGATTTACACTTAATGAAGGATATCTTGTAGCAAAAGCTATAAATTTTAATAAAAAATCATTACCAAGTATTGATGAAGTTCGTGATGAAGTTTCACAGATCCTTCTAACCGATAAAAAATACAACTTCTTTCTAAAAAAGCATAATTCTAATAATGATATTGAATCACTCTCAAATGATTATGATATTGATATTGAAAGAGCATCTGCTGTTACTCAATATGACCCTATACTAGTTGGTGCTGGTGCTGAACCTTATATTATTGGATCTGCATTTTCTTTAAATATTGAACAAACTTCAAATATTCTTAAAGGAAATAGTGGAATTTTCTTGATAAGACTAATCTCAAAGGATACTGCTGAAGATATAAGCCTTGGTGCTGCAATATCTAACTCTTTAGGTGATAGAGAAATTGAAAGAATTTCAACACTTATCCCTGAGGTTTTAGAATCAAAAGCAGAGATTATTGATAATAGAAGTTTCTATTATTAGATAATTATATCAGTATATTTAAATATAGTGCTATAACCTTTATTTTTAAAATAATTTGAAGGATCTTCCTCACACGATGCCATTATAAAATCTCCTCCCCAAGCTCCTAGGCTCTTAATCTCTCCACTAAAATTATCAAAGAGTTCTTTTTTTATTGGCTTTTTTGAAATCAACTTAGAAATAATCTGTTCATGAGAGTATATTAAATCGTTAAAGTTTTTTTGATTACTACAATTCAAAAGTTTATTTGTGATATCAGAAATTTCGGTTAGTAATGAATTTGATATTTTTAGTTTTTTATATTTTTTGACTTCAGTTAAAGAGTTTTGTTTGGTATTTAGATAAACAAAGTATATGTTTTCATGAAAAACTGGCTTAAAACTCACCTCCTCTATATATTTTTCATTTTTGGATATTCTATAAAGTAAAGGTGAATTAGATTCAGCACAGGCAATATCATAGCCACTTCCATTAAAAATTCTATTATTAAGTTTGAATGGATCTATTCTAGCAAGTTTTGAAAGATTAGATATTAGCGTTGATGAAGTTCCTAGTCCCCAGTTTTTATCAAAAGTTAATCTAGTAGTGATTTTTGATCCACAATTATTTAAAAAATCAGGATTTAACTCTCTTATTGTTTTTATTATTTGGATTAATTTATTTGAAACCTTATTTGATGAAGATTCTTTTAGTTCCAGACTTTCTATACATATTTTACAGTCAAACCAAACTTTTCCATTAGAGTTTTTACTGGTCCAGTTAATATATTTAGAGTCATCTTCTAAAATTTCCAAGTATTGACCAAACACTGATGGAACAGCAAGAGATAAGGCGCCATCTAATATGACATACTCACCGGAGATCAATAGTTTACCATTACTGTACAATCTCATTTTAAGTTTTTTAAATTGAGAAATTCAATTACAGATTGATTATTAATTTCTTTATCCTTAAAATACTCTTTAGAGTTTTCTATTTGGGTCTTATTTGCACTGTTCTTTATTAAAAGATTAATAAGGTGCATTTTCATATGGCCTTTTTGAATTCCAGAACTAACTAATGATTTAACAGCTGCAAAGTTTTGGGCAAGACCTACAGAACATATAATTTTCATTAAATCTAATGAAGTAGGATTTCCCAACATTTGAAGTGATAATTTAACCATAGGATGTAAATCTGTAATTCCCCCAACTGTACCCACTGAAACAGGAATCTTTAGACTTATTTTGAAATTATCATTAATTATTGAGCATTTGGATAAACTTTTATAATACCCATCTGAAGATGCATATGCATGAATTCCAGCTTCAACTGCCCTGAAATCATTTCCAGTTGAAATTAAAACTGCATCAATACCATTCATTATTCCCTTATTATGAGTAACAGCTCTATTTATATCAATTTGAGCTATATCAAAAGCACTTTTAAATTTTGACGCAAACTCTCTGGAAGGTAAACCTTCAATAGTTCCTAACTCATCTAAATTACACTCAACGGAAGCTTCAACTAGACAATCTGGAGTATAATTTGATAAAATTGACATAATTATTTTAATATCTTTTTCGGAATCTTTAAAGTAATTAGACTTTATAATTAACTCCTTGAAAGTTTTTGATATTTTTTCTAAACATGAGTTAATAAAATTAGCTCCCATAGAATCTACTGTAATGAAATCTACCGATAATTGTAAATAATCTTTTAAGTCACTTGATTTGTCAATCAATTTAATTTTCTTAATTCCACCACCTCTAGCTCGCATTCTTTTTGTTATTTCATCTGTTGATTTGATTAGATCTAATACATTATCATTTATCAACTTCTCAAGAAGTTTTTTCTTCCCTTTGAACATAAAATGTATTTGACCATTTTTTAGATTGTTGATTATATTAGATTTAAATCCTCCTCTTTCGAACCAAAATTTTGACGAGTTAGATAATGCAGCAACAACAGAACTTTCTTCTGTAACTAAAGGAATACAATAATTTTTATTATTTATCAGAAAATTAGGAGATACAGAGTATGGTAAATAAAAATTTGAAATACTATTTTCAGAAAAAGAATTGTGTAAAGATTGAATCTCAGTATCATTATTTAAATACGAGTTTAAAATTTTTTTAAACTCACTGGATTCATTTAAAAAATTTGAACTAATCCAACTGATCTTATCTTCTCTAGAAAGTTTCGAAAAACCAATTATTTTTTCTGGCATAATTTTCTTTACTTTATGTAAATATAAGTGAAATCAATCTCAATTTAATTTAACTAATCAGCAACTATGGAAAAAGTAAAACTCTTTAATGGTGATGAAATAAATCAAAGAACCATCTTAGGTCATCCTTCAGGTCTTTTTACTCTTTTTTTTACTGAGATGTGGGAAAGATTTTCTTATTATGGAATGCGTGCAATACTTGTATTGTTTCTTATATCATCTCTTGACAATGAAGGGTGGGGTTGGGAAAGAAAAGATGCATTATTATTATATGCCTGGTATACGGGACTTGTTTACATTACACCAATTTTTGGAGGGTTACTTGCTGATAAATTTCTTGGTTATAGAAAAGCGGTTGTTATTGGTGCTTTATTGATGACTTTAGGACATGCAGCCATGGCTTTAGAAGTTTTTTATGATTTTTATTTATATGTTGGATTAAGTTTTTTAATAGTGGGTAATGGTTTTTTTAAACCTAATATTAGTTCAATGGTTGGTCAGATGTATAAAGACCAAGGTAAAATAAAAGATGCAGCATATACAATCTTTTATATGGGTATTAACTCTGGTGCCTTTTTAGGTATTCTTTTATGTGGTTATATAGGTGAAACAGTAAATTGGCATTATGGTTTTGGTTTAGCAGGAATATTTATGTTGTTTGGAATGCTTCAATTTCATTTTGGTCAACAAATATTTGGAAATATTGGCTTACCTGTTAAGAAGAGTGATGACAAAGAAAAGATTGCCACTGATAATAATGTATCTCCTAAGACAATTAATGATAGATTAATTGTAATAGGTATTTTTTCATTTGTAACAGTTTTCTTTTGGTGGGGTTTTGAACAAGCTGGAGGTAGTATGACAATTTTTGCAAATGATTATACAAATAGAGATTTAGTAGGTACTGGTGCTTTAATCTTCAAGATTGTGAATTCACTATTGACAATTGTTCCAATGATTATTTTAACAATTATTCTTTATTTATTATTTAAAAATACATTTGAAAAGTATGCTGTTTCAAACCTATTTTTAGCTTCAAGTTTTGTTATCATTTGGGGTATTGTTATTTGGATGTTACTTAGAGAATTTTCTAAAGATTCAACTGCAGTTCCTGCATCGTGGTTTGCTATTTTAAATTCATTCTATATTATAGTATTTGCTCCTGTACTTTCAAAACTATGGCAGTCAAAGTTTAATCCATCTGGCCCTGTAAAATTTGGTATAGGTTTGATGCTTTTAGCTTTTGGTTTCGGAATCCTTTCATATGGTTCAATTAATATTCCATTAGGAGCAGCTTCTGCGTCACAAAGTATGATATTCCTAATTTTAGCATACTTATTTCATACACTAGGAGAGCTTTGTGTTTCACCAGTGGGACTTTCATACGTTAGTAAATTAGCTCCTCAAAAACTTGTTGGATTGATGTTTGGTGTTTGGTTTGTAGCTAACTTTATAGCAAATACTGCTGCAGGTATAACAGGTAGTTTTATTGATCCTATAGTTGAAGACTACGGTATGTCAGTTTTCTTTTTAATTTTTACAATTTTACCTGCTTTTGTAGGACTAATGATGATACTAGCCAATAAGAAAATTATTGTCATGATGCACGGAATTGAATAATTTATTATTAAGATTCAATTATCGAATTAGCAATATTATTTGAGGTTTTATCTAAAGATAGTATAGAATGTAAATTAGAATAATTATCAAGCATTCTTGATCTTCTTTGACCACTAATAATTTTATTAAGCTCTTTATGTAGTTTATTTTCAGTTAATTGACTTTGAATTAGCTCTTCAACAACTTCCTTTTTTAATATTATGTTCACAAGTGAAATAAAATCAATTTTTACAAATGTTTTCCCAATCAAATAACTCATTAAACTGGTTTTGTAGCAAACTATTTGTGGAACTTTAAAAAGAGCACATTCTAATGATGCTGTTCCACTAGTGACTATTGCTGCTTTTGAATTAGATAGCAAGTCATATGTTTGATTATAAATCACATTTATACTCTTTTCTTCTGCAACTTTATAAACATTCTTTTCTACACTTTTAACTCCTGCTATAATAAACTGATATTTTAAAAAATGTTTTTTTAATTTCAAAAATATAGGCAACATTGTATTAATTTCTTGAGTTCTACTCCCAGGCAGTAATGCTATTATTTCCCTTTCGTTTGATATTTTATTATTACTATAGAATTCAGTATTTGGTTTAAAATTATCAATTTGTTCAATAAGTGGATGACCAAAAAATTCAGATCTCATGTTGTGTTGATCTTTATAGTACTCCTTTTCAAATGGAAATATTACATAAAGTTTATCTATACTATTTTTAATAGTCTTTATTCTATTTTCTTTCCAGGCCCATATTTGAGGACTTATATAATAATAGTTTTTAAAACCCTTTTTTTTTGCCCACTTACTAATTACCAAATTAAAACCAGGATAATCAATATAAATAATTCTATCTGGGTTAAATTCACTAATGTCTTTTTTACAAAAATTAATGTTTTTCCAGATGGTTAGTATATTTTTTAAAACTTCATAAAATCCCATAAAAGCAAGCTCTTTAATGTGCTTTACATTAAATCCTCCACTAAGAATCATTTTGTCTCCCCCCCAAAATCTTATGTTTGCTTTCTTATCAATTGATTTAATTTCATCAATTAATCTAGAACCATATAAATCTCCAGATGCTTCTCCAGCTATTATATAATATTTCATTTAAAATTCCATTCATTTAGATTTTGAATGGCATGATGAGCAGTTAGATCAAATTTAACAGGAACAATAGATATATAATTTTGATTTAAAGCCCATTCATCAGTGTCTTCTCCTTTATCTCTATTAACAAATTTTCCAGTTAACCAATAATATTCTTGTCCTAAAGGATTTTTTCTTTTATCAAATTCTTCATCCCAGAACGCCTTTGCCTGTCTACATATTTTAACGCCTTTAATTTTAGATTTATCAACTGATGGAATATTTACATTAAGAACAACTCCATTTGGAATTCCATTTTTTAATGCAGTTAGAGTAATTTTCTTAATAAAATCTTTTGATTCATCAAAATTTGCATTCCACTTGTAATCAAGAAGAGAAAAACCTATTGCAGGCACCCCTTCAATTCCTGCTTCTATAGCAGCACTCATTGTACCTGAATAAATTACATTAATTGATGAGTTTGATCCATGGTTTATACCAGAAACACATAAATCAGGCTTTCTAGGCATTAACTCATTGATTGCTAACTTAACACAATCAGCAGGTGTTCCTGAGCAACTATACTCTACGGTCTTAGAATTCTTTGATGTAATTCTTGATGTGTGAAGAGTTGAATTTATAGTTATGGCATGTCCCATTCCAGACTGGGGACTGTCAGGAGCCACAACAAACACATCACCAATCTCCTTCATTACACTAATTAAAGTTCTAATACCAGGTGCGTTTACACCATCATCATTGGTTACTAATATTAGTGGCTTAGACATAAAAAAATATTTAATGTAAAGATATAAAAACGATTAACTCATTTAACTTTAACATAAACTTTGGTTCTATTCTGCATTGTAGAAGTTTTTTTTAAATTAATTTAGCAATATGTTTTTAAGAATATTTGGATTTATAATTTCTGGTATTATCTCATTAGTAATTTACTTTGAAGTCTCCAATGTTAATTTTTCAAGTGATGAGCCAAATAAAGATAGACTTCTTGTTGATCTTGTTTCCTATGTCCTAGACAAACTACATTATGATCCTCAAATTATTAATGATGACTTTTCAATCAAAGTTTACGATGATTTTATTCATGCAGTTGATTCACAAAAAAGATTCCTACTTAAATCTGATTTAGAACTTTTTTCTCAATATAGATTATCAATTGATGATCAAATTAATACATCAGAAATAACCTTTTTTAATGTTGTTCATGAAACACTTAAAACAAGAATTGATGAAGTTGAAAGTTTCTACAATGAAATTTTAGAAGTTCCTTTTAATTTTCAGATCAATGAAGAAATTAATCTTGATTATGAGAATTTAGAATATGCAGAAAATACTAATGAGTTAAAAAAAATATGGAGAAAAAGGCTTAAACTTTCTGCTCTAGATGGATATGCTTCAAAAAAAGAAATAAATGATGAAGAAAAAGAAGATGTAGAAAAAAAAATATTGTCAGATTCTGAAATTGAAAAAGAATCAAGAACCTCGATAGTCAATAATTTAAAAGACTTTTTCCAATTTAACAGTGAGCTTGAAAGAGCAGACTGGTTTTCAATATATCTTAATTCTATTGTAACTCAATTTGATCCACACACATCTTATTTTGCGCCTGAAGCAAAAGAAATTTTTGATCAAAACATATCAGGTAAATTTCAAGGAATTGGCGCTAGACTATTTAAAAGAAATCAACAAGTTGAAATTTCTGAAATAATTATAGGCGGTCCTGTTTGGAGGGACAATTTGCTAAACGTTGGAGATATTATTATTGCTGTTGCACAATCTATAGAAGAAGAACCTATCGAAATATCGTTGATGAAGTTGACTGATGCAACTGATCTAATTAAAGGTGAGAAGGGAACAAATGTCTTCTTGACTGTGAAAAGAGTTGATGGTGGAATTGAACAAGTGGAGATAACAAGAGACGTTGTTGAACTAGAAGAAACTTATGCAAAATCCTCAATCATTAAAGATGATTCAAATGTTTATGGTTTAATTAATTTACCAAGATTTTATGTTGACTTTGCTGACTATGGCGAAAGAAATGCTGCAAGTGATATCAAAAACGAAATCTTGGGATTAAAGAGTAAAGGTATAAATGGTTTAATCCTTGACCTTAGAAACAATGGAGGTGGTTCATTAAAAACTGTTGTTGATATTACGGGCTTCTTTATAGAAAAAGGCCCTGTAGTTCAAGTGAAAAGTATTGGGGGAAGAAAGGAAATTCTAAGAGATAACGATCCATCAGTAATTTGGGATGGTCCGCTTGTGATTCTTGTTAATGAGTTTTCTGCATCAGCCTCAGAAATTTTAGCAGCTGCACTTCAAGATTATAATAGAGCTATTATACTTGGAAGTAAACAGACTTATGGTAAAGGAACTGTTCAAAATGTGATTGACTTAAATAATGTTATTTCAGGAAACACATACGGTGATCTAGGTTCACTTAAGATTACTACTGATAAATTTTATAGAGTTAATGGTGGTTCAACTCAGTTAGAAGGAGTTAAAAGTGATTTAATTTTCCCAAACAGATATTCATATATAGACATAGGAGAAAAAGATCTTGAAAATCCTCTTAGTTGGGATAAAATAGATCCTGCTAAATATGACAATTCAGTTAAAATTTTTAATTATTCGCAGGCTATTACAAACAGTATAGATAGAATTAGTCAGAATGAATATTTTTCATTAATTGATCAACATGCTAAGTTGATTAAATCCAAACAAGATGATAAAACTATTTCTTTAGATTATAAATCTTATAAAGAAGATCGAGAAAAATTCAAGTCTCAAACTGATAAATTAAAAATTATTGAAGAATTTATTACACCTTATTTATTTGAATGGAATGAAAATAATCTAAACTCAAATAGTTCATATAATGATGATATGAAAGAAAAAAGAGATAGATGGATTGAAACTCTAGAAAAAGATATTTATGTTGATGAAGCTATGAATCTTCTTAAAGATTTATCTTCTTTTAATGGAAATGATATACTATCTCAAACAAATCAAGAAAGAATTCTTATCGATTAATCTTCTTTTAATCTACTAGAATCAAAGTTCAAGTAAATAAAAAACATCACACTGAAAATTAATAGGCTTGATCCTCCATAGCTTATAAAAGGAAGTGGAATTCCTATAGATGGAACCAATCCTATTGACATACCTATGTTAATAAAAAAATGAATAAAAAGTAGACTTGCAAAGCAATGACAGTATATCCTTTTAAAGTGGTTAACTTGCTTCTCGGCTCTAAAAGAAATTCGCGTAATTAATAAAGTAAAAAATAATATTGTAATAAGAGTCCCCCTAAATCCCCATTCTTCTCCAATAGTACTAAATATATAGTCTGTATGTTGTCTAGGCACAAAATGTCCTTTTGTCTGAGGTCCTTCTAGAAATCCTGTACCAAATAGTCTGCCATTACTAATTGCTATTTTAGATTGGTTAGTATTATAACCAATTCCTCTATTATCGACTTCTTTTCCAATTATTAGATTAATTCTATCTCTATGTCTTTGTTCTAGAACATTTTCAAATAAGTAATTAGTAGAGAAGGATACACCAATTAGAATCACCAATGACAAAAAATATTTTATAACTGAAATTTTAAACTTTTTTTGACGATTATATAAGTAGAGTAACACAAATAATATAAATAGTATTATTACGCTTATTGTAAAATCCAAAATAAGTGTTAGAACTAAAGTTGAAATTATGATTAATCCAAAATAGAAAAATCTCAAATCTAAACCTTCACGTAAAACAGGAAAGATAAAAGCTAAAAAAACTAGAGCTGATCCTGGATCAGGTTGAAAAGTTATAAGTATTATAGGAGTCAAAATAATTAGTCCAACTATAAAAACATCTCTACTCTTATTTAAATCTGTTTGAATGATGCTCAAGAATTTTGCTAAAAACAATGCAGTGCATAGCTTAGCAAATTCAGTAGGTTGAAAGCTGATAGGACCAATTAAATACCATGATTTAGCACCACCTCGTTCAACTCCAAATAAAAATAAGCTTAACAATAATATGATTGAGATAAAGTATAATATGGGGGCTATTCTGTCAAAAAATTTACTTTTAGTAAAGATTATAATAATAAATGTAACTAATGATGCTATGAGAAAAATTATCTGTTTTCCAACTATTGTAGAATTATCAAATATAGATGTAAATGATTCATTATAACTGGAAGAATATATATTAATTATACCAAAAATTACTAATAGAGTATAGCTTATAAGAGATATTAAATCATATTTTAATACATTAAAACTATTCATTTATTGTAAAGTTTTTAAACTTAAAAGGTTTTTCATATTCACTCTGAAGACTTCCGTTAACCATTCTGTTTTCAAGCCATTTTCTTTCAACATTATCTTTTAAATACTTCTCTATAATTAGACTTGCAATAGGTGCAGCCCATCTGCTTCCCCAGTAACCATTCTCAATAAAAACAGAAACAACAATTTCTGGATCTTCAGCAGGAGCAAAAGCAATAAAGGTTGAATGATCTGTTAGCTGTTTTTTTTCATTTTCAATTAAGATAAAATTTTCAATAGTTCCAGTTTTTCCAGCCACATTAATACCATTTATTTTAGCTACTCTTGCAGTACCTTTATCAACTACATCAACCATTCCATTTATTACTATCTCAAAATTTTCTTTATCAATAGATGTGAAAACTTTATCACTATTCGATACTGATTCATTATTTATTTTTTTTACAAAATGCGGTTTATAATAAAAGCCTCTATTAGCAATTGCAGATGTAAAATTTGCCATTTGAATTGGAGTAGTCAGGATTTCACCTTGGCCAATTGAATTTGAAATTGTTGTAGAAGAACCCCATCTATTCTCTCCATAGAATTTATTATAATAGTCTGATTCTGGAATAAAACCTTTTTTGCCAATAAATAAATCGTATCCTAGATAGTCACCTAGACCAAAACTTTTAATATGATTTGCCCATGTATCAAGACCTTCACTAGGTGTCTCATATTTATCTAAGATCATTTTATATGTTTTAGCAAAATAAGTATTACAAGAGTTATATATCCCTTTTCTTAAATCACTAATAGTGCCGACTTTATTATGGCAACCCATAAAAGCATTTTTTGCATAGTAATGCCCTCCGTTACAAGTAAAAGTAGTGTTTTCATCTATTACATCTTCCTGAAGACCAATTAATGCATTTAAAATTTTCATAGGAGATCCTGGAGAATATTGAGCCTGAAGAGATCTGTCAAATAATGGCTTATTTATAGAATCATTTAATAATTTTTGAAAATTATTAGTTCTATCTTGACCAATAAATTGATTAGATTCATATGTTGGAGCACTAACTAATGTTAGTATTTCCCCCGTTGAAGGTTCAATTACAACAACACCCCCTTTTTTATTTTTAAGTAGACTTTCTGCATACTTTTGAAGCTCTATATCAATAGTTAAAGTGATATTTTTAGCTTTAGTAGGGTCTTCATTATCATCCGAATTGTTATAGGGCCCTATAACTCTGTTAAACCTATCTTTTTGGAAGTATTTAATACCTTTAATTCCTCTCAGCTCTTTTTCATAGTATTTTTCAATTCCTTGTTTCCCAATCATTTCTCCTTTTTCATAGTAATTCTCTGTGTAGATTTCGCTTTGACTAACTTCTCCCGTATATCCAATAACATTACTTGCAAAAGGTTTTATATAATCTCTAACAGAATTTTTTTTCAAATAAAACCCATCATAAAGCCATATTTTTTCTTGAAGAAATGCATTCTCTTCCTTTGATATTTGTGTTTTAATTATAGAGGGTATTTTTGTAGAATAATTTACAGAATTTGATATTTTTCTTTTTAATTCTTTTTTTTCAATACCAATTAAGTTTGATAATTCAATAGTATCAAATTCTATTGTATTCTCGGGAATTATAATTAAATCATACATAGGTTGATTTGCAACTAAAAGTTGACCATTCCTGTCAAAAATTAATCCTCTTTCCGGATAAACTGATATTTCTTGAATAGCAAAATCGGAATTAAAATATGAATTACTTGACAATTGAAGTGAAGCTAATTTAAAAATAAAAATAGTTGAACAAATCATCGTTATCCAGATAAGCAGATACTTCTTTAACATATTTATTTATTGGATATTAACTGTGAAATTAACCAAATTATAATAAAGGTAACAATCGAATTTGTAAGAGTGCTAAAAATTATTGTTCCTAAAACTTCAATATTAAAAAAAATAAGAGAATTGTAAATTAAAGAATGAATTAAAATTATTAAACCAAAAAATGTTAATCTATTAATTAATGGAGTTCCCTTAATCATTGCTAAGGGTAAATTAGAATTTACTCCAAATGAGTATTTCTCTATCCATTCTCTCAAATAGCAAATTGTAATTGTTGCAAATGTATTACAACCATATGTCTGCATTGATAAATCAACAATAATACCTGTTATAAAACCTAGAATAATTAAAATTGTTTTGTTATGTGAGGTTTTGTAGAGAATAAATATGATTAAGTATAAAAAAGGTGTTATAAAATCAAATATTTTAAGATGATTAAAAATAAGTAACTGAAATACTAAAACTGTAGTATAAAAAGTTATATTTCTTAGAAACCCTCTAGTCATTTAATAAATTTTTAATTTCATCATTATCAGTTCTTTCTAAAATATACAAATTGGATAAAGATGAAAAATCATTAAAAACTGAAACATCTATGTCGTAATAACCTTCTAATGAACTATTATCATAATTAATTATAGCACCTATTGGAATCCCCTTAGGAAAATAAAAAGACATTCCTCCGGTTACAATAGTATCACCAATCTTAATTGAGCTACTTAGAGGAATATCATTTAACTTTAAAATTTTAGAATTCAATCCATCCCAAGATATTGAACCAATTGTTGAGGAGTTTTTTAATATGGCATTAACTTTCAAATCGGTATTTAATAAAGATATAATTGATGCATAGTTATCGGTAACACTTTTAATTATACCTATTACACCTTCAGAAGTTATGACTCCCATTTCTGCATTAATACCACCATTTTTCCCTTTATCAATGACTATTATATTTTTACTCTTATTAATTGAATTTAGTATTACGCTAGCATTAGTTATCAAATTTGATTCTAAAGATTTATCTGGAAAAGCTTGATTTTTGTATTTAAGTTCAATTTTTTTTAATTCAAAATTTTCATCAATAAGCCTTTGATTTTTATCTTTTAAATCAAAATAAGAATATATAAAAGATGAAAAAAATGATGATTTGCCTGATAAATAAGTGCCTATTTTGCCTATTCCATTGTAATGAACTGAACTGGTTTTATATAGAGAATTAAAAGTAACTAAAGAAAGAATTATATATATAATTAAGTTCCTGTTTTTAATTATGGAATTAATTATTGATTGCATTAAATTATTTACTTAATTAAGACTGACTTGAATTTTTCAATATTCTTAAGAGCTATCCCTGTTCCTCTAACAACTGCTTGAAGTGGATCTTCAGCAATATAAACTGGAAGATCTGTCTTTTTTGAAAGTCTTTCATCAAGCCCTCTAAGAAGAGCGCCTCCACCAGCTAAATATATTCCGGTATTATAAATATCAGCTGCAAGTTCAGGTGGTGTTTGAGATAAGGTTTCCATAATTGAGTCTTCAATTCTAATAATGGATTTATCAATAGCTTTAGCAACTTCTATGTAAGAGATTATTTTTTCTTTTGGCTTACCAGAAAGAAGATCTCTTCCCTGTACATGCATATCGTCAGGCTGATCATCTAGTCTTTCAGAAACTGAACCAACTTCAATTTTAATTTTTTCTGCAGTTCTGTCACCGACATAAAGATTGTGTTTAGTTCTCATGTAATAAACAATGTCATTAGTAAGAACATCACCAGCAACTTTAATTGATTTTTCACATACAATTCCTGATAGAGCTATTACAGCAATTTCAGTAGTTCCTCCTCCTATATCAACCACCATGTTACCTTTAGGCTTTACAATATCTATTCCAATTCCAATAGCAGCGGCCATAGGTTCATGAATTAAATAAACTTCCTTTCCGTTAACTCTTTCTGCGGACTCTTTAACAGCTCTCATTTCCACTTCTGTGATTCCTGATGGAATACAAATCACCATTGTTAAAGATGGTGAAAACCATCTTTTTTTTAAAGTAGGTATACTTCTTATTAATTCACTTATCATTTTTTCAGAAGCCTCGAAATCAGCAATGACACCATCCTTAAGTGGTCTGATGGTTTTAATATTTTCGTGAGTTTTACCTTGCATAAATTTTGCCTCCTCACCTATAGCTATGATTTTTTTTGTAGTTCTGTCTATTGCAACAATAGACGGGCTATTAATTACAACTTTATCATTGTGAATGATAAGAGTATTTGCAGTTCCTAAATCAATCGCTATTTCTTCAGTAAAAAATCCCATAATAATCCGCAAAGTTAGTTAAATAATGCTAATTAATGTCTAAAATGTCTGATTCCTGAAAACACCATTGACATTTCATTTTCATTACAAAAATCAATTGATTCTTGATCTCTAACTGAACCTCCAGGTTGAACAATTGAGTCTATTCCATTTTTATATGAAATTTCAACACAGTCAGAAAATGGGAAAAAAGCATCACTTGCTAGGCTAGATTGATTAAGCTCAAATCCAAATCTCTTGGATTTTTCAATAGCTTGATCTAAAGCATCAATTCTAGAAACTTGACCCATGCCAGATCCAATTAGTTGTTGATTTTTAACTATAACTATACAATTAGACTTNGTATGCTTTGCTATAATTGAAGCAAGCACTAAATCATCTGAATTTTTATTGTTAGGAGTTTTTTTAGTTACAACTTTGAAATCTTGAAAATTTTCAATTTTATTGTCTTTATCTTGCTCTAAAAAACCATTTAAACAAGATTTGATTAGAGTACTTTTTACAGGAATTTTATTTAGTTTAATTAAAATCCTATTTTTTTTAGATTTCAATAAAGTTAATCCTTCGTTATCAAAATCAGGCGCTATTAGAATTTCAAAAAATAATTTATTTATCTGCTCAGCAGTGTTTTTATCAATTTTTTTATTTGAAGTTAAAATACCTCCAAATGCTGAGATATTATCACATGCTAAAGAATCTTCATAAGCCTCAGTTATGGAATCTCTAATCGCAACCCCACATGGATTATTATGTTTATGAATAAGAAAGATAGATTTACTAGACTCCAAATCTCTAAGTAAATCAAGAGATGAATCAATATCTAAAAGGTTATTGTATGATATCTCTTTGCCATTTATTTGAGTAATATAATCTTTAAAATCACCGATAAATCTTCCTTTTTGATGAGGATTTTCACCATATCTCAATTCTCTTACTTCTAAATTCTTTTTAGTAGATACTTGATTTAAATATTTGAATATTCTAGAGTCATAAGTCGAACTTTTTTCAAATGCTTCAACTGCAAGAGTTTTCCTAAAAGATATATCTGTTGAACAATCTGTTTTAATAATGTTAATTAGTTTCTCATATTGAGAAGATGAAGATATACAAACTACATTCTCATAATTTTTTGCAGCAGCTCTAATAAGAGACACACCTCCAATATCAATCTTTTCGATTATTTCATCATGATTTGTTGTATTTTTTACAGTGTCTTTAAAAGGATAGAGATCAACTATTACCAGATCAATATTAGGAATATCATAATTTTTTGAGTCTTCAATATCTGACTCAGAGTTAGTTTTTAAAATACCTCCAAACACTTTAGGATGAAGAGTTTTAACTCTACCGTTAAGAATAGAAGGATAAGAAGTAAGATCTTCAACCTTTTCAACTGGTATTCC
>JGI26263J51726_1000136_pt1 | contig 42178 bp, 35 predicted proteins | sample SaaInlV_200m_DNA_2_FD_51726 | JGI IMG/M metagenome (IMG submission 51726)
GCTACCCTTGCGATCACCAAGATTTGCAAGTTAGGGCCTGAACTAAAACGGGCATCACTCTATCTTTGTGATATTCTCCCGCCTCACCTATCGGGCACGAAAGTGGAGCAGAATAATGTGTAATTTTTACAACTTTGTATTTCTTTAAAATCCCATTTCGTTTTAGAATTTTATAGACATCATTCCCTAGAGCAATAATGACTGGATTTTCAGTACCTAAAATAGAAATTTCATTTTCAAAGTCCCTCACATTTTTTTGTTCAAACTCTTTATTTTCACGTAAATACTTCATCAATTCTTTCGCATTCGGCTCGGAATAATTTTTGATAATATCTGTCATATATGCGCCAGAAAAAGGAGATTTTCTTATTGCATACCTTAATTTGCCGATATTGCCATCTTTGGAATGAAAATTCATCAATGTGTTTACTTTACCCGTTGAGAAGTTCAATCCTAATAAGATAAAATTTGGATTTAATTTACATAATATCTCTTCCGAAACATTCTGAAAAATATCAATATCCATTGCTAAAGATGCCCCAGTGCCAATAATATTGTATGGACTTTCTATGCCCATTGCATCTAGTTTTTTTGTTACTTCAGGCATCATTTTCGGCTTTAGCGGTACTGTCGATAGATCAGGCTCTTGCCAAATCGCCCAACTAGCATACTCTCCGTGCTTATCACGAATTTTATTGAACAAATCCTTTGAAACAGGCATTTACCAGTTCCTCCTGCTGATAATCAGGGGTGCTACTACACGCATAGTTAACCTGCTAACGTAGATTATTATGAATCTTAGTACGGATTAAGTGTTTAACAGACATATCAATGGATTTCTAAATTAATCGATTATGTTGAGTACTATTTGGCAAATCTATGACTACCCAAACTAATATTAGCATAGGCAAGAGGTGGAAATCATGGACGAGGAGTCTATGCAAGCCAAGATAGAGAAATGGGTGGAGGCGACCCCTCCAATGAAGCGGTCCATTATCCTCCTCCCCATTGTAATACTACTGTCGTTGTTCTTAGTATGGTATTGGGACTGGGCGAATCTTAGTTCGGAGAAAATGCTGGGGCCTTTCATTATGAATGTAATCGTTTTCTTTTTCATAATCGTCCCATTGACTTCTGTCTGGAAAAAAAGAAATCATGCTAAGTGAGGTATTGATGTAATCTTGGGTACCCATGCGATTGTATACGAGCGGAAGGGTTCCCCATTAGTTCGATAGTGGAAAGAGTACCCCCCCAACCACGCTAGGCATTGAAACGGCGGGATAAGAATTAATAGGTATATATTTGAATTAACCATTGTGGAAGAGCAAAGAGAAGGTCCACCTCCAATCATATTAGCTGTAATATTTTTACTGGGTTTCTATATATTAGATATTGGAGGAACTAGTGTTGGAATTGATTTATGGTGGATAATAGGAATTCAGCTCCTTTACTTTATGAGCTATGTGCTATTTCTGTATCTTAAGGGGTGGGGTCGGTTTGGAACAGGAGCCGATGGGGGACCATTGAATAATTGAGATTCTATAATTCAAGAATTATTATTTTCTACCCATTTGAATAGATTTTTCAGAACAGGCCCTAATGACTTCCCTTTTTTAGACAGTGAATATTCAACTCTCGCTGGCACTTCTGCAAATACTTCTCTTGAGATCAGTTCTGTCTCAATAAAATCTTCTAATCTCCTACTTTTCATCCACCACATTAACTAGAAGGCTAGGTGAATTAGAAGATCATGGATTAGTTAAAAGAACTGTATACGAAACTGTCCCAGCTACAGTAGTGTATCAGTTAACAGACTCTGGTGCGGATCTTCTTCCTAGTTTAGAATCATTTTTTGAATGGGTAATTAATGATACAAATCAAACTCAATGAATGCATTTTTAAACAATGGAATTGGTTGATTTGAAAGATTTTGATATATTTTCATGTTCAAGGTCTTGGATATAGACTCATAAAGGGATGTCAAGTCGGCGACTCGCTACGAGGGATGAATATGGGAGTTACAAAGTACGTACGTTCGGCTTGGAAGAGTCCAAAGCAAAGCATGGAACCTCGTCATAGAACTGGTAGAATGGCTGTATGGCGCCACGAACCAGTGTTTCAGAGAATCGATAAACCTACTCGTATTGATGCGGCTCGTCGTGTTGGATACCGTGCAAAGCAAGGTGTAGTAATCTGCAGAACACGTGTTCGCCGTGGTGGACTACGTAAGGGTGTAGTAAACATGAAGCGTAAACCTTCAAAGTCAGGTGTAACAAAAATTACTATGGCTAAGTCAATTCAAAGAATTGCAGAAGAGCGTGTTTCTCGTAGATACCCAAATCTTAGGGTTCTAAACTCATATTGGGTTGGAGAAGATGGAAAGAACAAATTTTTCGAAGTTATTCTATTAGATCCTAATCATCCAGTTGTTAAAGCTGATAGTCAATGGTCTTGGGTTGCAGATAATCATCACAAGGGACGAGCTATGCGTGGTATGACAAGTGCTGGAAAGCGTGGTCGTGGTTTGTACAACAAAGGTAAGGGTGCAGAGAAACTTCGCCCAAGCTTGAAGGCTAACAAAAACCGTGGTAAATAAGTAATATTCAGCCGAAGGTTGATTTCACTTGAGCTCACCGGCTGTCTCAATGGTCGAGCGAGACATGAGTACTATTCGTGGTCTTCCCGTGATCATTCCAGATGGAAGAGTATTAGGAACAGTACATGATACTGTACTTTCAGCAGAGTCCGAGGCATGGTCTTGCACTCATTTATTCGTTTCAGATCCTCCTCCTAGTTTGGTTGAAGGACGAATTCATGTGGCCATACCTTGGAACTGGGTCCGTTCGATTGGTGATGTTGTAATTCTACGATGGTTTCCTCCAACTCCTATACCTAAAAAGCCATAATTTGTATGATGCATGAGCGAACGTAACCACAATACGATTCAAAAGGGAAAAGTTCACGCTAAGGTAATGCGTAGAGTCACGTCAGCCATTTTGCTTGTCCTTCTTCTTTCTATTGCTAGCCCTCTGGCATCTGCTGATTCCAAGGGAATTATCGGTTGTACTAGTGCGGATATAGGCATGATGCCTGCAAGTTGGGAGATATCCGATCAGTCTTGTGTAACTATAGATTTCCTCGAAGTATTGGCTCCTGGTACGACATTTTCATTTGAAATTGATAGCGATTCAGAAATTGACATACTCCTTTTTACATCCAATGCTAGGACTACTTATCAAAATGAGCAAAATTATCGAACAGATCTAATCTGGGAAGAAGATTCTGTCTTNGAATCATTCAGTGGCCAGGGATCTTGGCACTGGACAGTTCCAGATGAAGGCCAATCTACTCGTTGGTACATGGTGATAGATAATTTAGCCCATCCTCAAGATAGTGGTCAAGGTGCTCAAGGAGGTAGCACTGCCAATGTAATCATGGATGTTCAGCAGGTTGTAAGCCCTGATTTCTCAATTGCAGATACAATAGTCAGACTTGATAATGATGGATATGAAATCATAGCCGGTCCATTTACTTTAGATGAAGGAACTCAAGTATCTATTGATGTCACAACTATGGAAGGTGCCCCTGATATATTCTTGATGACAGAAGCACAGAAGAATTCGTATGAATCTGCAGCAGCGAATGGAACAGTAGCTGCCTCAAGAATCAATCAAGCAGATTTACTCTCGGTCACAAGTTCTGGAAGTACAGTTTGGTCTGCAATATCTCCATACACTGAAATTCCCCTTTACATGATTGTAGATAATCGCGCAGGGGCAGGAGGTGCAGGGACTACAGACGTTGCCACAACTGTCGTTTCTTCTTTGACACCAGTTGTCCAAGCAGTACTCTCAAACTCTGATTCTCTAACTTTAATTGATGTAGGAGAAATCATTACATTAAACGCAAGTGAAACACCAAATCTCTCAAACCAAATTGATAGTGTGAATTGGGATATTGATGGAGATGGATTCAATGATGTTAACGGATTCTCAACAGATGTTTCTTGGGACACTCCAACAAATTTCACACTCAAATTAACTGTTGTTTCTACAGATTCACGTAGTTCAACAGTTTTCAAGGATATAGAAGTTAGAGATATTTCTAATCCTGTTGCCAATATTGATATCACATCAGATATAACTCGTGGTTATGGAGAAAACATAGTACTTAGTGGGCAATTTTCAGATAATTATGGCGTCGCAACTGTTGAATGGTTAGTCAATGGTGTGGTTTTAGAAACATATTCTGGTACAGATTCATCAGCAACCTCATTTAGTCATATTTTTGACTCATCATATATTTCAGGAATGCATACTATAACTCTTCGAGTTACAGATAATTCAGGACTAATAACAGATGATGTTGCAAATATCAATCTATACGATCCAACTCCCCCTAGTATCGATTCAACATTTATGTCAGAGTTACAAGTCGTAGTTAACCAAGCTTACCCCTTTTCAGTTCCAGCAACTGATTCAGAATCAACCAATTTAATCTATACTTGGGATTTTGATAGAGACAAAGATTCTGATGGAGATGGTGTCACTTCTAATGACAATGAAGGTGTCGGCCCTCAAGTCAACCACGTATTTCCTAAAGCGGGAGTATTTTGGGTAGTCTGCACTATTGAGAATGACGAAGGCCTCACTACAGAGGCAGAAATATTAGTTACTGTAGTGTCGCCAACTGGAAATTCCGAAGGCATTGATTGGTTATCAATCATTACAATAATAGTAGTTATAGCGGTAGTACTTGCAATACTCGGTTTTGTAACTTTTAGAATACTAGAGAATAGGAAAATAGCCGCAATATTAGCCGAACAGGCTGAAGAAGAAGTTACGAAAGATGTAACACCTCCTTCTGTTGAAGAACAGAAAGCAATGTGGGGTAGCTCATCAAATCCAGTAAATCCTCTTTCACAACCGGGTATGCAAACGGACTTCGGTGGCTACTCTTCGGGGATGTCAGGACTTCCTACCCCTCCTCCTTCAGGTACACCAACGATTTCTTCATCAATTGAATTAGACCCAGATTTAGCGGAACTAATGGCTTCTTCTCCGCCTCCAACTTCCGCCCCAACGAACAGTCAAGCAAGTGAGTTACTTTCTGCTTTCTTGGAAGATGATGCAGTCGATATAGAAAATGTTGAACATGTATTTGATGATATAGCGAATTCAGGAGAGATATGGACTCCTTCAGAAGATCCTCTTGCAGGTATTTCTCTTCCTGGTTCTGAAGTTGCCGAGGCACCCGAACTTGAACCTGAACCTGAGCCAGAGCCAGAACCTGAGCCAGAACCTGAACCTGTTACACGTAACAGAACAGTCCGGAGCGCTTGTTCTAACTGTGAGAAATTGTTCGAAGTAGATATGCCCGAGGGCGTGGATGTAGCTCGAACGACTTGCCCACATTGTGAATCAATTGAGACAATTCGTTTTGAGTGATTATTATGATTAAGGTTTTATTGACAATATTGTCATTAATTCTTGGTCTACCATTAATTTGGATTGGAATTTTACATTTTCAAGATCCAGCATGGTTCGAACCAATAGTTCCTGATTTAATTGGCTATCCTACATTTTGGGTATACGCTAGTGGAGTATTTGAGATAGTCCTAGGAATCGGTTTGATTATTCCTAAAACTCGTGAAATTTCTGGTTATGGTATTGCTTTAATGTTGGTTGTTTTGTACGCAGCAAATTTCAATATGTGGGTAAATGATATTGCGATAGGAGGTTCAAAGTTTGGAACTAATTGGCACATATTTAGGGCAACAGTACAGATTTTATTAATCTCAGTTTGTATATGGATTGGAAGGAAATCATCTAAACAATATAATTTAGGTTAGTTTCCTCCATCTTTCAGAAATGAGAAAAAATTGATTTTATGTTGTATCAGGTAGGGGAATAACCTTTACCATGTATCTTAGAGGTATGTTCATGCAAGGAGGTGCTGTACGCATTATTCGCAGGTCCCCGGGCATCAATCATTCCCAGACAATACTCCTTGTCTTGATATTCTTACTTCCAATGTTTTCACCAATNACTTCAGTTACTGCTGAGACTAGAATTAGTGCGGATGACTTTGAGATTCTTGACGATTTAACTTCGGTTCTTTCTGAAAGAGAAAGCGTAATTTCATCAGAATTAGTTAAGAACATGGCCAATCCTTCGCTTGAAGGAGTAGCTAACTCAGTTGCAGACACAACAAGTAATGACCCTATTTTTGGAATTGAAGATATTTTTTCTGATGCCTCTATAGTTGATACTACTCCTCCTGAAGTTGCCCACCCTGGTCCATATGAACTTCTAGTTAACCCAGAAAAATCACCTCCTGGTGCCGTAGATACAGTTTGGCAAACAATTTTTAATTTGACAGATTATTTAATCTGGACCAAATACATGGATTTAGATGGCAATGAAGTTGAAAAATTTGAAGTCGTAACATTCACTACAAGTTTATTTTCATTACTCGACCCAGAGACTAATTCCTTCCTACATGCTATCGATATAGATGATGATGGAGATAATGATATTCAGGTCGGCTTAGAAATTTCCTTTGATTTAGGAGATGATTTCGGCATAGANGGGGATACTCTTTGGATTAAGCCAACAATTTCTTTTACGGTTCTAGTTTTAGAAGATAGTCGAGATGATCCTGATTGGAACGAATTAGATACCTTACAAGTATCTTTACTGAAGGCTTTTGCATATTCTGAAGGAATACTCACTGGTGGAGAAAGTTATGTATGGGTTATTGATTCAAAGTTCACTACCCCCCCAAATGATTTTTCTATCAATATAGGTTTAGAACGTATCTTTTTTGATATATCTGATGCAGGTTCAAGCTTAGTCACAAGTTTACTATCTTTCATTGGTTTAGGAATAGCAATTCCAGGTGTCGATGAGTCAAATATTGTTTTCCTTGGTCTTTCTGCCCCATATGCTATTTCAATAAATAATAATGGACAAACATATTGTCCTGATCGTTATTCTCAAATTGAGTTGTCCACCCTCCCCTCCAATGAAATTTCTTGTGGAGTTGTAGCTGGATTTGGGTATGTTCACTTCTCGCCTGCAAATACTGACGGAGACAGAGAAGTCTGGGAAGTTGCTTACATAGAAGCAACAGTGCATCCTAATGGTGTATCTACTCGACTTCCATCTGAAGTTAATTTAGTGATTAGAACGGATACAACATTAGCTGAAGACCCTGGTGTCGTTGGAGAAAATGCACTTGATACAATAGAATACTATGCAGATCGTAGAGCCGACCTTCATGTTCATTTCCATGAAAATAAAGCAGGTGAACCCGTGGAAAACTCTGGCGACATGAGAGGAAATTCAACAGACAGTATTGGGTGGCTCAGAGGTATGCCAGCAGGTAGTTTATCAGCCGATGAAATTGATAGAGTATTTACTATGCTAGGCTCTAAATCATCACCAGAACTACCTGGTGGTCAGCCAGAAAAATTAGGTATGATAATTGCAATAAAGAACTTCTCTAGAGATACAACACAGAATGTTGATGATCCAACTTTACCTGTAAATCCTGCATATCCTCCAAAGACCCTCGTCCTTATTCGCTCTGTAGAGAGTATCCANTCTATAGAATATGATTCATGGCATAAACGTGGAGACANAATCACTGATCATAGTAAAATACACTTAGAATTGAAGAATATTCCAACCTCGATAGCATTGTATGGTTCATTTGAACTGGGCAGTTCATCTGCAACTGATACAAGCCTTGATAGTGGAGATAATCTTGACTTTTTGTCCAAAATTTTAGATTCAGTGATACTAAATCTAGTTAATTTGTTTTTAGATATTGGCGATATAATTAATTCAGTTCCAAGTGAAGTNGTCTCCGTTCTTACAGGAGATACGGGTAGTGGTGGGCTTAATTCATTTGCAGGGCGAGATGTAAATTTACTGATGACTGATAATTTACTTGCCGATAGAGTAAATATGCACATTGATGAACTTGCTGTGCAAATAGGTTCCAGCCCTCATCCAGTAACTCTCGATAATCATGTAATAATCTCTAAAGATCGAGGTCTAGATCAGGTAATGGGAGAATTTGGAGCACGAGACCCACTAGTTCCAGTAGCATCCAGTGTTAGGTTTAGTGGTCTTTCACAATTTACATTTAGTGATGATGAAGTATTAGGAACTCAATCAATTGGTCTAATTACAGATTCTAGTGAACCTTTCAGATTTTCTTTTATTGAACATGATAGTAATTCTATCGATAATCTTTCTTTCCAGAGCCTGCATTTATCAGATATTCCTAATAATATATCTGTTTTAATAGATGAAAGTTCTCTAAGTTATGTTGCTAATGAGGGTATTGAATTGATGACCTATGTAGGTCTTGATGGCAATCAGAAGCAGGGCGCAAATATCCATGACATGCCTGCAGAGTTTATTTTTGAGTTTGGCGAACAAACAAGTTTTATTGCTGAAACGCCAATATCTACAGTGGAAGTTCAGATTACCAATGCATCCGAACCAATAACAATGACCGGCGACCATTTCTTATTCCATCATGATTCAATAAATGAAACATCCACGATATCAACACGCCTTACCGGAATTAAAGAATTAGGATGGATATCCCCAATTGAAGAAGGTGCGTTAGGATCTTCTGGAAGAGGTACTGCTTTCTTGAAATCTGCAGGTGATAGACCTATGAGTATCAACATAGACAATGCTCCAACTGCTGATTCATCAGGCCTATCTGCATTAGCTTTGATAGATCCTCTCCCTTCTCACCTTTCAGTTGAAATACCAACAGGTAATGATGGTGGTTCTGAATTAGTACTTCCTGAATTTAATTCTACCAAGGGACTATCCGGCGCGGCCTTTTTCATTGGTGGATTTTCTGACTTCGGCCGTTCAATAAATTCTGTTCTTGCAGGGTTTACTAGTGATATCTCAACAGGTACAGAAGAAGTCGATGATTCGTTTTCATATGCTTTACAATTAGAATCAGATACTTCTTTTGATTTGATTGTAGAAGCAACCTATGGGGATCCGGTTACTAACGAACCTCCTTGGGTACATGGAATCTCTTTCCAGTCATCTCCTAACGGATTATCCGAAGGATTCCATATCAAAACTTGGTTACCTGGATTACCTCCATTAATTGACTTATCAATTTCTCGAAATACTCTCGTTAATGGTGAGGATTGGTATATTCAAGCCTCATTGGATAGCTGGGAACCTGGGCGTGAAGAATTTATGATTCATGCTTATGGTGTAAATGGTCAAGATATGTTGTTGACTATGCAAGGGCTTGAGCCAGGCAAACCAACGAATCTATTCCTTGATGCTGTTTTCGAGATTAGAGATTCAGGGGGTATAACACAGGTTTCAACAGGAACTCAATTCGTGTTATCTGAGAGGCTTGATTGGATTCATATGATGTTGATTAATCGAGAATCACAGAGCAGGACTGAGATGTTGATTAATGAGATTCCTAAATCTATTGCCTTACAGGCAAGCCTCGGTACAGCGATTTCTATAGATATGAGTGTCCCAGAAGAACAGAGAATAGAAGGTTTTGCAGTAGGCTCATTAATGTTACAACAAATGCAATGGATGGATGGTTTCTGGTGGCCCGCTACGGTATTTTTGAAAGATATACCTGGATATATTAATCTTACAACTGCTCCAGAAATGAATTTTGATATAACTAAAAATCTTGCATTCCAAGGTTTACCTAACCTTGACTTTACATCATCAGATGATGGAATGTCGCTATACATTGAGGCATTTGGCAGAGCTATAAATTCTCGAGGAGATATTATTTTGTTAGCTGAAGGTATGACTGACAAATTGATAATTAAGCCAACCAATGACTTTGGTTTAGAAATCCGTTCAGGAGGTAGTGGTGTTGAGAGAATTTATGTTAGAATGAATGATGTTCCTACGGGTTCTAGCCAAGTCGGAACACCGCCGGTTTTCCTTGAAGAGATGGAGGCAATGGGGGAAAATCTTCGAAGTGCAACATTGCACATTCGGGAATTAGTAGGGCCATACAGCGTTATCGAAGTTGATGATGTAGATGGTGGAAAAATCATTGTATCTGCTAGAGTTACAACAGAATTTTCAGGACACGATATACAAATTCGTGGTGTACTAATTGACGCACAAACTACAGGAGGTGTTCCTACTGGAACCACACTTGGTGTAAACGGTCTTTCTTCAGATCTTTCAATTCTTAATTTGGTACCAGGTTTGAGTGGTTCAACACACCATTTACTTGTTCCTGAGCCATTTACATCTGCGATACTCACAGTAATTGCAACACTAACTGAAGGAGGTAGTTGAATGGGATTACTTGAGAAATCTCGGAATCAAGAAGTAGAGGAAACTCTTGATGAAGAGNTTGCACATGAGNTGTTAGTTCGAATAGAAGATTCAGTGAGTCGTATATCTCCTTTGAGAGTTATTCTAGTTTCATTTGTGGCTTTAATGCTATTTTCTGCAACTTTTGTNGCTTTAACTTGGATAGTTCCATATGAAAAAGTAACAATTGATGTTGTTTATATCCAGAGTAGTTCTGGTCACGTGATATTAACTCAAATTGATAATGATGGAAGTAGAGATATCAGTGACTTAACCCTAATTATTCGATTTATAGATTCAGATAATATTGAGATAGATAGAACTTCGTTCAATAAATCTTCTTTACCTGCACATAGTTCTGTTTCTGGTGATGCCTTAGAACTAATAATAATCGGCGAATCAGTTTGGGAAAACTATACGATAGATATTGAGTTACAATATACTGATCATAATAAAGAGGATTCTAAAATAGAATTACAATACTTAGTTGGTGAATGGAAGATGGAACAATTCAGCCATGGTACTGGTATAGACTTCTTTTAGAGTGCATCTATTTTGTCCTTAACGTATGAACCCCNAAGGGTTCAACTCACCCATATGCTCAAAACTGTCTTCAGAAGGCGCAACCTTATGTCCAAGCGAACAGTATGTCTAATTTTGGGCGTTCTTCTTCTTTCTTACATACCTCTTAATGACGGTACTCATGAATCATCTGATTCATTTATAGAAAAATTGGATGAATCAATCCAAAGGATAGAGATATCCCCTGACCCAAATAGTATCTCAGATTTAGGCGCACCAAGAATATCTAATAGTTCCGAGATATTACGTTCCGAGAGTGCTGATTCTACTATCGGTGTTTACACTCATTCAGGGCTAATTCCTAGTATTTATCTTTCTCAGGACATATCATTCTCCCGAATAGATCTTGCTATTGTAATAATTGATGGAGACACAGGACTATGGGATGCTAGGATGGAAATAATGGAAATCTCAGGGATTGAAATCCGTTCTACAATTCCGCCATCAGGATATTTAGTTCAAGGTAATTCTGAGCAGTTGAAAAATCTACAATCGCTCACTTCAGTGGAATCAGTACATGAGGTGCCAGCAGGGCTTCTAATTCACCCAGCACTTCAAGATGCTCCTGANGATGAAATTTTAGTTGTTGAAATAGTCGGCTGGAAGAATTCAGAACTAGTACGCCAAACTTCGTCTCTAGATGATAATTTACAAGATGTTGCTAATTCATGGCTGTCCGATTCGTGGTCTCCAGATACGGGAATTATATGGGGTGAAATTCAAACAAATGATATTTCAGAGATAATAAAACATCCTTCTGTTTCTTACATTGCGCCAGTACCGATTCTTAAGTTAATGAATAATGAAGCAAGAAATCATATGGGCATAGATACAGTTGAAGATTTCTTCATTACTGGATTAAACGGTTCTGGGCAAAAAATTGCAGTAGGTGATTCGGGATTAGATGATGACCATGGCGATTTTAATGGCCGAATTTCAGGTCTTGATTCAGTTACACCCGGTGACTCTTCTACTGCCGATCCTTCTGATGGCCACGGCACTCACGTCGCCTGTACAGTACTCGGCGATGGAATGAGAAGTGGTGGGACATACCAGGGAATAGCCCCTGAAGCAAATCTTTACTTCCAAGCTATGGAAGATGATGACTCAGGTGCTCTGTATTCTATTGGAATTAATAGTATGCTTAATGAAGCATATAATGCAGGTGCTCGTTTGCATACCAATAGTTGGGGGTCACCAACTGGAGGAGAATATACAACCTCGTCCGAAGATGCTGACGATAGAGTCTCAACATGGGATCAATATTGGCAATATCAAGGAATGACTGTATTATTTGCCGCTGGTAATGAGAGAAATGATGGGATTTCATCTCCAGGGACTGCTAAGAATGTCATAACAGTAGGTGGTCATGTCAACAGATACAATGGCGCTCCAGATGATATGTATTACTGGAGTAGTCGTGGACCAACTGATGATGGTAGGATAAAACCTGATCTAGTAGGGCCAGGAGATTATGTTCGTTCTTGTAAATCTCAAGAAGCAAGCAGTGCATCAGGTTCTTGGAGTAATAATTGGTACCTAGAATATAGTGGAACTTCAATGGCAACTCCTGCGACAGCCGGGGCTGCAGTTTTAGTTCGNGAATATCTGATGGAAATTGCATCTAGGCCCGCACCTCAAGCAGCCCTAATCAAGGCATTATTGATATTAGGGGCTGAAGATATGGGTGTTCGCGATATACCAAACAATAACGAAGGTTGGGGGCGTGTTAATCTCGTTAATTCCCTAATCCCAGAAAGTGATGTAGGTATATTTGTAGACGATAGGTCTAGATTATCGTCTGGCCAAATTAGTGATTATTCATTTGATATTACAAGGGGTGGCGAAGAACTCAAAGTAGTTCTGGCTTGGTCGGATTATCCAGGTTCATCATCATCGTCAACCCAATTAAGAAATGACTTAGATTTAGAAATTACTAATCCAAATGGTCTACTATTCAAAGGTAATGTTTTCACTAATGGTGAATCAGTAGCAAATGGTCAGAAAGACTCGAAAAATAATGTTGAAGTCGTACTTGTTGACAATGCTGCGGTCGGTACCTGGACTGTTAGAGTTAGAGATTCATCTCATGGAGGTAGTAATTTCTACCAACCTTATTCTCTTGCGGTTAGAGGCGTAAATGTCAATGATTTAGACCCAGATCCAACATTTGTATCCGATTCTTTTGAATTGTCAGTACCAATTCCTCAAGTTGATGAAGAGGTGGAATTTTCAATTTCTTTGATTAATCAGGGTGCAGGAAGCATACCTGAGTTATCTGTATTAGCAGCAGTTAATAGTGCCACAATTAGTACAAAAACCCTCAGCCTTTCTCCTGGAGAATCTGCTGAACTGACATGGCAATGGACCCCCGGTGTAGAGGGTGAGAACACTGTATCTTTCTACATAGATCCTAACGATTTAGTTGACGAGGTGTCTGAATCTAATAATCAATATAATCAGATTGTTATAGTTAGCGTCCCAGGAGTCAGAGTTACTAGCCAAGCTCCAATGCAATTAATTGAGGGGACTTCAGATAGTTCTACCACTTGGTCTCTTGATTTGACAAATACAGCATTATTTGAAACAAATGCAACAATTGAGGTATCTGAACCTGTTAGAATGCAAGATGGAGTTGAATTTGATTGGTTTTCATCATTTTCTAATAATACGTTTAATTTAATGCCTGCAGAATCGACTACTGTAAGCCTATCAGTGGTGCATCCAGCACCTCCAGAACCAGGGCTTTACAGAATGTTAGTTACAGGAACAGATGTTGAAAATCAAATTGAATCAGAATTTGAGATATATCTCGAGGTACCACTATTGTCCGATGCCAATGTTCTAATCCCCACTAGTCAAATTAGAGTAAACCCTCTTGTTTCAACGCCACTACAAATTCAAATTCAGAATGACGGAAACGGTCCACAAACTTATGATGTCGAATTAATTTCACCCTCTGGTTGGAGTCTTGGGCTAGATTCGATAGGATCTTTCGCTGGTTCGTCTCATGGTTCTACAGGTTCCTTAGATAAGGGGGAATCACGAACAATAGACATCACCATCAACCCCCCAGGGGCTATGATTCCCGCCGGTACGGTATTTTCTGCAGCGGTCTCAGTTCATTCTAGAGTGAGTTCAGATTCTTGGTCTGAAGACATAACTTTAGTAGTAGATAATATCGATGTAGTCACTTTAACTCCAACTTCTGATGGAACAGAGCATGATGTTTCTGCTGATGATTTACTTGAATGGGAAATTAATTTCAATAATCAGGGTAACCGGGATCTAGAATTAACTCCGTATATTCTATCTAAGCCGAATGGTTGGTCATTTACTGGAACTCAGAACTCATTCATAGTATCATCAGGTTCTCAATTTGATTTACCAATTTCCATAACTGGTAACGGTCTTGCCAAGAGCGGTGAGTTGAAGCTAAGGTTTGTTACAGAAGATGGATTCGTCATAGATTGGAACAGGACAATTGATGTTCTCTCAGGTGCGATTCCTAGAATAGAATTCTATCAAGTTGCATTACCAGACGGGACTTCAGCGGATACTCCACTAGGAGTGGATTCTCATCCTGTAGGGGGTATTGGCTTTGATTTACTTTGGAAAGTCACTAACGATGGTACAATGACTTGGAGGCCAATTGTCTCTATGGATGTACCAAATGATGATTGGGAATACTCCTGCCAAAATAATAATCCTACTATCTCTACAGGATCAACTATAACAATAATTTGTAATCTTATAATTCCATTATCTGCAGAAGCTGGTTCCGAGCCAACGGTCTCTCTAATTCTCAGCGGAGAGGGATTAACTTCAGAGAATATAATATCTCTTTATGTTGATTCAGTGAATGAAGTTATTTGGAGTATAGTTGAGCAAAACCCTTCTCCTCAAGGATATCAAACAACTCTTTCTCTTGAATTACAGAATATAGGTAATTCAGATATATCAGAAATCTTGAAGTTGGAAGCTCCCAATGGTTGGAATGAATTAATACTAGATAGTTCATTTGTTAACTTGAGGCCTGGTGAAACACGTTCAGTAGAAATTGCATATACTCCATCCAAAGGAGCAGATGGGATAGTTACGGTTTCGTTCTTAAATTCTGATGATATTACTGGTTCATCGTTAAATGTAGAAATTGATGTATTACCTGCTGCAACTTCTGATAGTATGGGGAGTATCAATTTAATACTTATAATTCTTATAATAATAATACTTGGAGGTGGAGTTGGTTTGACTATTTATTTACGCCGAGAAGGATTAATTAATTCATTAATTCCAGAAAAGAAAATTGAAAATATTTTACCGGAAGAAGTTCAAGAAGAATCCAGCGGAGTTCCTTGCTGGATATGTAGTGGTGACGTAATTATTGGTAAAGCTTGGGCTTGTCTCGAGTGTGGTGCTAGATATCATATGGCTGGCCAAGTACAAGGTTGTAATATCACCGAAAAAAGCCACTGTTTACACTGTGACGCTGGAATAGACCAACTTACTGAAGTGTGAAAAATATACGATTACAGTGCACGTCAAGCGCGAAGACCTTAGAGGGAAGATTGCTCCCGACCAATCATGAAGAGAGCGGAATCCGCGCGTTTGGTCCTTGTTTTGCTTTTGTTATCTTTAATTTCTCCTCCTGTTTATGCAGCAGTAGATGTCTCAATATCAGCTTCTCCAAGTTCTCAAGAAGCAGATGCAGATAATCCAGCGGAATATGATATTACAGTAACTAATACTGGCGATGATGACATTACTGTGTCTCTAAGTACATCTCAAGCTGCTGATTGCAACGGCTTTACTTCTAATGTTGAACAGGTTAGTGGGACTATTGAATCAGGTCAAAGTGAAACTGTAACTTTGACGGTTTCAGTAAATGACCAGGCTAGTGGAGAATGTGAAACCACGGTTACAGTAACTGCAACAGGAACTCCTCCAGATCAACCCAAAACTGATGACGTCAAGGTTACAACAACTGCAGGTGACGGAGGATTATATTCCGTTACACTGACTGTTGATGAACAAACTGTTACTTATGATGGTGAGGATGACGAAGTAGTCTGGGAAGTCGACGTCGAAAACACCGGCGAGCAACAAGAAAATATTCAACTCGAGATGACTTCAGATAATGATTGTGAATCTGATGAATTAGACGCTTCTGTGAATCCAGCCACAGTTCAATTAGATTCCGGAGATTCTACTACAGTTGATGTAACTGTTGACCTTCCAGATGGTGCTTCAACAGAATCGGGGATTCATTGTTTTATCATCAAAGCAACCGTTACTAATGATCCGAATGCTGCTGATCCCGCTGAAGATAATTTGACACTAACAGTTAATATTCCAGAAGTTAAAGAATGCGACCCATCTCTTCAATTTACTTCTATGAATCTTAATCCGGGGGAAACTGGGTCAAATCGATTTACAGTAGAAAATATAGGTAATACAGAATGGACGGTCTCGGCCAAAGCAGTTGCTGATGATTTTGATGTTTCCGAATGGGTTGATTTTTCATCCCCTTCTAGTGCATTCCTGGGTGAGAAAAATACTGCTGATGATCAACATACCTTTGAGTTTCAAGTGACGCCAGATGATTCTGTAGAAGCCAGCACCCAAGTTCCAATAAAGATCCAAGGCCGTTCAGGTACAGAAGTTGGTTGTGAGAAAATAGTGACACTAAATGTCGGCCAATCTTATGACGCTTCAGCATCGCTAAGCCAGTCTTCATTATCTAATGTTGAACCAGGGACTTCTAAATCAGTATCCATGACAATCACAAACCAAGGTAATGGCGTCGACACTATTCAGATTAGTGCTGCAAATGTGCCGACAGGATGGCAAGTATCATTCTCACAATCTTCGGTAACACTGGCAAGTTCTCAGTCATCGAATAATCAAGGTACAGTCACTATTGATGTCTTAGTCCCAGAAGGTGCAGCAGCCGGTTCGGATAGTATTACTTTCAACATAGGTCATGGGGGTGGTTCAACTCCATATGCTACGAAAACACTGTCAGTATCTGTTGCTCAGGTTCATGATCTGAGCAGTTCTATAATTTCAGATTCACAAAAAGGTAAGTCGAATCAGATTCTAAGATTCCCTATTGACATAACAAATACAGGCAATGTCAATGACAATTTCAAACTTCAGGCCTGCGACCCGAATGATATTACTGGTTGTAATAGTCCACTTTGGGATTCATCATTTTCGAATTCTCAGGGGGCAACAATTACTCAAATTAGTATAGCCTCAGGAGTTACCAAGAAAGTATATCTTGATGTGACGATAGAGGGTGAAGAAAATGGAGACAGGGCTTCAGTATCAGCCGTTATAACGATTTTCGGCACTGATGTTTCATCATCACACGTCTTTAACATCGAAGTTTCTAATTTTAATTACGGTATGAGTATCACTCCAGTTGAGCCAGGAGAGATACCTGACGAACTCCAAGTCCAATTGCCTCCCGGGGGTACAGGACAAGTTTCTTTTTGGGTTGAAAATACGGGGGATTTCCCAAATGGCGATAATGCGGTAATCACAATTACAGGGATGGAGTCTACAGTCCTCAGGACATTGAAAGTTAATGGTGTAGCTACTGATGAACCATTCCATGTCGATGTAGGTCCTGAGAATAGAGTCGTAATCACTTTAGATTTCGAAGTTTTAGATGGTGTGCAAAGTGGTGCTTCAGGACTCATTAGAGTATTAGCCGCTTCCGAACTTAATGCGATTGAAAGTACATCGGTGAGTCTCTTAATTGATGTTATTACTATACATGATCTTAGAATGGTAATTGAAGAAGAGACTTCTCAAACAGTTGATTATCCCGAAAAAGCAGTATTCACTATTTATGTCACTAATCATGGTAATGTCGAAGAGACAGTTGTGATTGAGTCTTCAGACCCACTTAGGTTCTGGTCAGTTAATGCAGTTGATGACGAGTTTAAACTAGCTCCTGGAGAAACAAGAGAAGTTGAGATAAGAGTAACTCCTCCCAATGATTTATTCCAAGATGACACTTACGATTTTACAATTATAGTAATGCCAAAGGGACTGCCTGTGGCGGGACAACCTCTTGACCTATCAGTTACAGCAGAAATGTCAATTGGGATTTCATTCCTTTCAGATGATGTCATCCAGATATTAGTTTGGTCGTCTATCATAATCGGGGTACTGCTAGTCATAATGTTGGTAATGAGGTCTCGTAATGAAAGCCAAAGAATCCTCGAAGCGTTAGAACTAGAATCTAAGCCTTAACTATCAAGTTGAAACTCGTTGTTAGGTTACACTTATTGCCCTAATTTTAGTGGCCGCACCTGACGGTCCCTCAGGGACCGGGTTGTGAGCCCCATGACGTCTGTTTCCGAAGCATATCTAGGACTAGCAGTGATGACTTTGGTCGGCATAGGATTTCCAGTAGGCAGTTTCATCGCATCTAGGCTTCTAAGGCCGGTTGTCGACCCAAATGATTCTACTAAAACACGCTCTTGGTTGTTACCTGGTTATGAGGTTGATCAGTCTTTGTATGTACGACGTGAAAGTACTTACGAATGTGGTTCTGCTCCTGTTGGAGACGCTCATATTAATTTTCATTTCCAATATTATTGGTACGCCATTATATTCTTGGTATTCGATATAGCTTTCATGTTCTTAGCATTTGGTGGTATAATTTCAATACAAGAAGAAATATCCAATTCTCAAATAATGGGTGCATTAACTACTATGTCCATATTCATTGCTCTAATGAGTCTCGGGGTTTGGCATGTATTCCGTAAGAGAGGAAGAATATACATTTGAGGTGTAAATATGGCGGATGATGGGCAGAATTATTCTATGTTTAGTAGTCGATTANTGGTCGATACAGTCGGCGACGTAACCGATGAGGCATTGAAGGCAAGTCGTTTGAAAGATGTAATAGGTGTACTTGCAGGGCGTCTATTTAATTGGGGGCAAAGAAAATCATTATTCCCTCTCCATCTTGGAATCAAGTGCTGTGCATTAGAAATGGCCGCAGCGGGTGCAAGCCGTTTCGATGCTGAACGTTTTGGAGTTTTCTTCCGTTCAAGCCCACGACAATGTGACGTTCTGTTGGTAAATGGCCCAATAAGTAAAAAATTCGCTGACCCAATAGTCCGTCTTTGGGAGCAAATGCCGGAGCCAAAATGGTGTATTGCAATGGGCGAATGTGCGATATCAGGTGGCCCTTATTTCCAGTCATACAATATTCTTGAAGGAGTAGATACCGTAATTCCAGTTGATGTATATATCCCTGGCTGTCCACCTCGCCCCGAGGCATTAATTGATGGATTTGGAAAATTAAGAGAGAAAATCATTCGTATAGGTGCAATGCCGAGTCATTCTAGGTTAGAAAGTGAAGCTCCGATAATTGTTGGAGATATTTGAGGAATTTTTATGCCAATCGTTTCTGAAAAAATACAACAAGCGGCGGCTGAGAAATTAGCAGAGGCTTTGGATAAGATGGACGGTGTTGAATCTTCAGTAGATGTCCGAACTAGCGGAACTCAAAACAGACCTATAGTCAACGCTTCCGTGTCACCTGAAAACTGGCGTAAGGTCGCTGAAGATTTAAAAAATAAATATGAAGTAGATCATTGCTCAATGATTACTGGAATTCACTGGCCTGAATCCAGTGATAAAACATGGGAAGTGGTTTATCATTTCTTGAGAACGGGGATAAAAAATCCCGTTATTGAAGGGGGTTTAGTTATTCCAAATATAGTGGACTTTTCTAAAGTCAAAGGTAAGGACGTTCCTTTAGAAATTCAAATCAGTGTCAAGATTCAAGAAACTAGAACTCCTTCCGTTGCAAGTGTGCAAGACATTTGGGTAGGAGCTGATTGGAACGAAAAAGAAACGTGGGATTTAGTTGGAATTGATTTTGATGGCCATGAAGGAATGCGTAGAGTTCTCAATCCTCATGAATCGCCAGTAGGTTTCCATCCCCTACAAAAACAACACAAATTACGTTATCATGGATTTGAAGAAATGTATGACGATGCTCAAGGTTTTATGCGTAAACCAGTAGATTCTAACAGAGTAAAATGAGGTGGAAAAAATGGCAGAAATGTGGATTTCAATGGGGCCTCAACATCCGATGACTCATGGACTTTGGACACTTAAGGTGAAAGTTGACGGTGAAACAGTAGTGGATACTGAGCCTGATCTTGGATACATTCATCGAGGAGTAGAAAAAATCTGTGAATCTCGAGATTTTACTCAGATAACAACATATTGTGATAGGCTGTGTTATGCTTCTGCTAATACTTGGTCTCATGCTTACATATATGCGGCTGAAGATTTACTTGGTGTTGAAGTTCCAGAACGTGCAGAATATATTCGATTAATAGCAGTAGAAATTCAGAGAATAGCTAGTCACTTAATGTGGTTAGGTGCTTATGGTCCAGATATTGGTAATCTGAGCGTAATGGTTTGGTGCCTCCGTGAAAGAGAGATGATGATGGATTTATTGCAAGAACTTGGTGGTTCTAGAATGCATTATAATTTTCCTCGTATAGGGGGCGTCAAGAGAGATTTACCGCATGGTTTCGCTCTAAGAGCTCGGCATAAGTTGAAGTTGTTCCTAGATCGAATACAAGAATATGAAGCTCTTTTCGATGAATCTACTGTGTTTTTAATTCGCAGCCAAGGTGTAGGCTATGCTAAACCTGAAGAAATGATGAATCATGGAGTTTCAGGACCGAATATTCGTGCAGCAGGAGTGAATCATGATATTCGTACATCTCACCCATATTCAGTATATTCAGAGCTTGATTGGACACCTGCTGTAGAACGTTCTTCAATCAAGGGTGCTGACTGTTATGATCGCTACCGTATTAGAGTTGAAGAAATGAGGCAGAGTGCTAATTTAGTTCTCCAAGCATTAGATAAGATTCCAGGCGGAGCAGAAACATATCATGAGCCTGGAGATGCTAAGATTCTGGGCAAAGCACCAACAAGAGCGCCAGAAGGAACATCGGGATCCCATCATTTCGAGGACAGTCGCGGCGAATCAATGTTCTACATAGCAGGCGGCGGTGAAGGTCGCGGTAAGATGCCTTATCGGGTGTCTATTCGTTCACCGATGTTCATTACAATTCCTTATGCCTCAAAATGTATGATTGGATACAAGGTGGCAGATATTCCTGCAATTATGGGTTCATTTGATCCATGTATTGGTGAGACAGATAGGTGAGTTGAGATTATGGCAAGTAGCGATTGGTTGGACATTCGTGGTTGGACGGAATCAATTATTGGATGGTCTATGGACAAAACTCATGACACTCTGCCTTCAAGTGATATCGATTTAGAATTTTCAATTACTCGTCCAAGATGGTTTTTGGAAGAGCCAATCGTGATAGGTTCAGAAATAAATCTGCAATCAGGATTTGCAGATATTCAACCCTCTCTCGAAGCATTTTTCGTTTCTACAATAATGTGTACTGTAGTTTTTGCTACAATGATGTTGACTCTCATGGTAGTCCCATATATTGAGAGAAAATTCATAGGTCGTCTGATGGATAGAATCGGTGCCACTACTTCACTTCGAAGTTTATGGATCGGCGAAGGGCCTTCAACCGCAGGAGATTGGTGGAATAAGTTACCAATGGGGATGGGAGCCCCTATAGGTATGATTAATCGAACCCTCAATTCATCTTTTGGTAATGAGCATCATTTAGATACGATAAATAGAGTAGGGAATAGAGGTTATCATGGTATTTGGTTCCTATTTCCTGGCTTTTTCCAAGCATTAGCTGATTTTCTTAAATTCGCTACAAAGGAACATTTGATTCCTGAAAAGGCAGATAAATTAGTCTTCGAAGTTGCCCCTGTAATCATTATTGCAACCACAATTATGTGCTATACCTTCATACCCTTCGGGCCTCATATTTGGGCGGCAAATCCTGACTTATCTCTTCTTTTCTTGATGGCAATCTTTGGAATAGCACCTCTAGGTGTTTTCTTTGCTGGTTGGGCGTCTAATAACAAATATACTCTCATTGGTGGAATGCGATCTGCAGCGCAATTAACAGCATATGAGATACCACTGCTAATTACAGTTCTTTCAATAGCAGTAGTTAGTGGGTCATTCAATATTCTAGAAATAGTCGACTTCCAAATAGAAAATTCCGATACTTGGAATATATTCATATTGCCATTAGGCGCGGCACTTTTCTTGATCACAATGATAGCAGAAGTTGAAAGGATACCTTTCGATATGCCTGAAGCAGAGGCTGAACTTGTAGAAGGTTGGTGGACTGAGTATGGAGGTATAAGATGGGGCCTAATGTTTGCAGTTGAAATGATGCGTGCTTATGCTGCTTGTATTCTATTTGCTTTGTTCTTCCTTGGAGGATGGGAATTTCCATTCCAAGATTGGCTTTCAATCGCCCCAGGAGTAGGTTTTATCTTTGAAAATCTATTTTTAATTATACCTGGTATAGTTGTAGTTTTACTGAAAGCATGGCTATTATTTGCTTTCTTTGTTTGGGTTCGTGCTTCATTACATAGAATTAGAACTGATCAGATTCTTGAATTTGGTTGGAGATATTTATTACCTCTTTCTATAGTAAATTTAGCAATTGCAATGTACCTTCGTCTAGAGGTATGGTCTTCTTCAGGATGGCCGATTTGGGTTCCACCATTGATTAGTATAGTCGCAATTGCACTATTCGTCATATATGCTATAGATGAAGATAAAGATGCATTAGAATACTCTAGAAGACCATATAATACTCAAACATTGGATAAAGCATATCCAGGAAGTAGAAGAGAATAGGAGGTGAAAAAATGGATTATAATACAGGACACCCTCACGCAACACCAAATTTCAGGAACTTGGTAATTAAACCAATGTGGATTACCATGAAAACAGCCCTTAGAACCGTCCCTTACATTGGTAAAGCAAAATTTCTTAAGAATAATTATCACGGTCAGCAAACTAATTTGACCGATGAATATACTCTTGAGAGGATTGGAGATAATCATCCATCTTCAGGCCAAGTTTATGCAGCAGATCGTGAGTCATCACCTGCACTTCCTTTCTTAGAAAGACCTGTTACAATCATGTTCCCCTATGAAAGACTTGAGGATATGGAACCTTGGCTTTTCGTCCCAGGAAATTATAATGGAAGAATAGGGATTGTTTGGGAGACTTGTACGGCTTGCAAAGCATGCGTCAAAGCGTGCCCAAATGATTGTCTTCATATGACTTCAGAAACACGTGTAAATGTTCTCGATACGACCGAAGAAGATGATGAATGGCATGGTCTTGGAAGTGAGATTGAATCTGGCGGCTTAGCTGCACGAAAGAAAGATGATTTTGAAGAAATCGAGAATTTCAACTTAGTTTTAGAACACAAAGCCCCTCCTCAACAGTATGATTTTGCTGAAGTAATAGATATTAGTGGCGACAAAGCAACTGTTCGCTGGCAAGATGGTTCCGGTATTGAATCAGTTGAAATTTCGTCATTAAAGCCGGCTGAAGTTGATATTGTATCTGGCCGTATAGATATTGGAAGATGTATGTTCTGTGGTTTATGCGCAGAAGCCTGTCCTTTCGAATCATTCTTTATGTCAAATGAGTATGATGGTATGTCTGGCTATTCAAGAGAAGATCTTTGGTTTGATGCAGACCGTACAAGACTTCTACCTGTCGTTCATCAAGAAAGAGTAGATATGGAACTTGCTAAAAGAGCACAGAAAGAGAAGGCTAAGCGTGAGAAGAAAGCAGCTAAAGCAGCAGCAGCGGCTAAAGCGGAGGCATGATTTCCAATGAATATAGACTTCGAAGCCCTAGTATTCGTGATNCTTTCAGCTGCCGCTATTATTGGGGCACTAGGTTGTGTATATGCTAGAAGAGTAGCCCACTCCCTTCTTTCACTCATGTTAACTTTCATGGCAGTTGCTGGAGTAATGGTGCTGGCAGCAGCAGAAATGTTGGCTGCTATACAAATCTTGGTTTATCTTGGTTCAGTAATGCTTGTTGTTCAATTCGGAGTTATGTTAACTCGTCGTCAAATTCAAGAAGGTGATGTTGAATGAAAGCAATTTCTGCGTTAACTAAGATCGGACTTTTTGGATTTATATTAGTGATGCTAAACGAAGTCATGTCACATCCTATGTGGGATAATTCGACAGCATCCCCTCCTAATACTGTAGATTTCGCTCTTGCTTTGTATGGTGATCAATGGGCTATTGCTACAGTAATTCTTGGAGCACTTCTTGCTATGGCAATGGTGGGCGCATCCTATCTTGTAAGGGATGAAAGATTGATTAATTTAATTTGGGATATGGGCGGTGAAGATTTATGATTGATCCAAGTTGGATTTCAGGTCTTGGTGTAATCTTATTTGGTATCGGCCTTCTTGGTGCATTCACTAGGAAAAATGCTATTATCGTTCTAATGTGTATTGAGGTTATGCTAAATGCAGCTAATCTAAATTTTGTAGCAGGTGCATCCCATTATGGCGATGTAGATGGTTGGGTATTCACTGCAATAGCTATAGCCATTGCAGCTGCAGAAGTTGCAATAGGCTTAGCAATTCTTCTTTCGCTATACAGCACACAAGAGACGATATCTCTTGATGAAGCTAGTATTTTGAGGAACTGAGGTGATATTTATGAGTGAAACAAAAAATGAATATCGTCTTCTACTTCCGTTATTGCCATTCTTAGCAATTGTCCCATTTCTTTCATTGCAATCAGATTCTTCCCCTACAGATTTTGCTTGGTTAATCGTCGTTGCTCCTTTTGTCATGTTTCCAATTATTCTAATAACCGGCCAGATTTATAATAAAAATGAAACATGGAAGAACACCTGGAAAGAAGGTGGAATTCTAGGTTTAGCCGCGCTTTCAGTATCTCTTAGTACTACTATTTGGATCGTTTATGACTATCTCATTGGTCATGCGGATATTCAAGAAAATACTGTGGCAAGTTGGTTAGAATGGATTTCCTTCGATGTTTTACAGTCTGATTATACAATCTCTCAGAATCGTATATTAGGAGTTGATGTATGGGTTGATTCTCTAACTTTGATGCTTCTTTTTGTTGCAACATTCTTGTGTTTCCTAATTTGCTGGTTTGCTATTGGTTACATGACTACTGATCCTATCAACGAAGATAGTAATCATCGCTTCTTTGCAGAGTTTGTTCTTTTCAGTTTAGGTATGTTTGGAATGGTTCTTGCTGACAATTTCTTGTGGCTGTTTATTTTCTGGGAAGTCATGGGATTATGTTCCTATCTCTTGATAGGTTTCTATTACTGGAAAGAAAGTGCAGCTGCGGCAGCAAAGAAAGCATTCCTAACTACCAGAGTTGGTGATGTATTTTTGATGATTGGTCTTCTAATTTTATACGATATTTATGGCTCTCTTGATTTTGCTGTAGTATTTGATGACCCATCAACAGGTATTGGCGGAGCAGTAGTCGAATCTAGTCAGTTATTTTGGGCTCTAATGATGCTATTCATTGGTGCAGTTGGCAAGAGTGCACAATTCCCATTACATGTCTGGTTACCCGATGCGATGGAAGGGCCAACTCCTGTATCTGCTCTAATACACGCTGCTACAATGGTTAACGCTGGTTTGTACTTGGTTGCTAGATTAATGCCATTTGTTGATGTCCATCATCATGGTGTTGCTGGGCTAGAAGATTTCGGCTTAATAGTTGCTTGGATAGGAGGAATTACTGCATTTATGGCAGCCTCAATCGCTTTCGTCCAAAATGACATCAAGAAAGTTCTCGCTTATTCCACGATGTCTCAGTTAGCATACATATTCACAGGTTTAGGTTCAGCGCTGTATTTCCTTAATACAGGCGACCATCATGCTGGTTACTTTGTTTTAGGTGCATCATTATTCCACTTGTTTAACCATGCTATGGCTAAAGGAATGTTATTCATGGCTAGTGGGTCTGTAATTCACGAAGTCCATCATGCCCATGATCACTTGCATCACGGGTCAGATCATGGAGATCATGATTTTGATCCACAAGATATGCGTAATATGGGAGGACTTGCCTCTAAGATGCCAGTTACTTCAACTGCAATGATGTTTGGCTCCATGTCAATTATTGGTATCCCTCTAATTGGAGGTTTTTGGTCTAAAGAAGGAATAATTGCAGAAACTTGGGCTGCTTATTTCCATGGTGAAACAATGATGCTTGGCCCTGCACTTCTAATTTTAGCCACTGCAGGAATGACTGGTTTTTATATGTCCAGAATGTGGTTTATGACATTTGCTGGGCAGCCTAAGAGTGATGTCATAGATCATGTCCATGAGTCCACTCCTTGGATCAAAGAACCACTTCTTATCCTCACATTAATCACGGCAATCGGTGGTTTTGCATTAGCAACATTAGGCGTTGTCGATTTCTTATCTAATGAGAGTAATCATCTTTCTTTGCATGGACATTCTCTACTAGAGCAAATAATACATGAGTTAGAGCATGCATTTTTACCTGAAGATAGTAAGTTACGTTTGGTAGGTTGGACGACAATATTGCTATCATTCGTGATAGGGCCTGTAATGGCTGCTAGAATCCATGGTGGCCAACTTAAAGAGGGTCAGAATGCTAATATTTTCGTGGGTTGGTTAGTTAAACTATCAGGAAAGTTCGGAACTCAAGACGTTACTTGGTTGGCTGAATCACAATTAGCAGAGGCTTTGGATAAGAGACTATATTTCGATGATCTATATGAAGGAATTATTTCTAGAACTGTAATCCCATTTGCTGAATTTTCAGCTTGGTTTGACAAGAATGTGATTGATGGAATTATCAAACAAGTTGAATCGAATTCTGTTCTTGGCTCCGTTCAAATTCGTAAGGTCACAACTGGCAGTGCTCGTGACTATATTTTGATGGCTACTGTGGGTGCACTTTGTATATTTGCACTATTAGTGGGGGTGAACGCTTGAGCGATATGTTAACAATTCTAACTCTAACTCCTCTCGGAGTCGGTTTACTACTCTTGATACTTCCACAATTATTACCAGGAAGTTCTGCTGATAGTCTTCGTAAAGTAAATCGAAGTATTAGTTTTGGTGTGTCTTTAGCATTATTTGTTATTGCCTCATACATCTCTTTCGAAAATTTTGGTGGTATAGACTGGTTAAACATAAATATGGGGGAGTATCAGTTGATGAATGATGAACCTGTAACTCTAATTTCATCTATTGGTGTATCATGGATAGTAGGTGTTGACGCCCTTTCTCTACCAATGGTTTGGCTAACTGCTTTGTTAATTCCCCTCTCTATGTTAGTAGAATGGGATGCAAAGGAAGGGCATATTTTCCATCCACTAATCTTAGTTATGGAAGGCGCTTTAATCGGAGTCTTTGTTGCTCTAGATTTATTTGTTTTCTACGTATTTTGGGAAATGACTCTGATTCCGATGTTCTTCCTGATATTGGTCTGGGGTGGAGACGATCGAAAATACGCATCAATGAAATTCTTCATCTATACATTTACTGCAAGCGTAGTTATGCTTGTTGGAATTCTCATCATGTACTTCCATACTGGTGATATAGCGGGTGTATCTGGTACGATCACAGGCCATCATTTCAATCTTCTAGAAATGAATAGTGAGATGATACAATCTGAAGGCCTTAGGCATCTAGTATGGATACTCCTACTTATTGGATTCGCAACTAAGATGCCTAGCGTCCCTGTACATACATGGTTACCTGATGCCCACGTCCAGGCACCAACTGCTGGTTCAATGCTACTAGCTGGTGTAATGCTGAAGATGGGCGCATATGGTTTCTTGAGAGTTGCAGTATCTTTGTTCCCCGAGTCAACAGTTGTATTTGTCCCAATATTAGTCATTCTAGGTATGTCTAGTTTGGTTTATGGCGCATGGGTTTGCATGGGTCAAACAAATCTTAAGAGAATGGTTGCTTATTCGTCAGTATCTCATATGGGACTAATATTCTTGGGCATTGCTACTATGCAACCCCTAGGAATTGCAGGAGCACTTTTCATGATGTTCGCCCATGGGATTATCAGTCCCCTATTATTCGCGGTAGCAGGTGCCTTCAAACATCATTATCATACTCTTGAAATCGGTTCTATGAGAGGTATTGCTCACCATTCACCTTACTTGGCAGCTCACATGATGCTTGGTTGGATGGGTAGCCTTGGTCTCCCATTACTTGCAGGCTTCGTCGCAGAGGTTGCAATATTGATCGCTTTTTGGATGAGTTTCGGTTGGTTGGTAATTTTACCTGCATTAACGTTGATCATTACTGCTGTATATTATCTCAATTCTATGCAAAAGACAATCTTTGAATCTAATGATAGACATCATGGAATTCTCCCCGAATCACTACATGGTGAGGAACCTCGTGACATTACTTGGCATGAAAATACAAGTATGTTCATTCTTGGAATCCTCACGGTTTTATTTGGTATTTTCCCATTTATATTCTTCGATATGATGTCAGATTGGTCTACTAGTTTTATTCAAGATGTTTTACTTGAAGAAATAATTAATCAGGGGGTTAAACCATGAATTTACCTCTTAGTACTACAGAAGCGGAACTAATTATTCCTGAATTAATAATGTTAGCGGGACTAATTGCTATAATTTTAATCCCTAATTTTGGAGATGCAAGTTTCAGAATACCGTTGTCAAGGATGAAGGTGCCAATATTAATTGGAGGTAATCGATTTAAGCTTACAAGTAACCCTAAATTACCTAACAGAGTTTCATTAATTATCTTCTCAGCAGCATTTTTCTTCGCTCTAATGCAAACAACCTATGGTAAAGTAGGAGATACATTAGAAGTAACTCCATTTAGCCGTTTATTTACATTGATATTTACTGCTGCACTAATTTTAGCGACTATAGCAACAACTCATAGAATCCCAGCTAGGGCAAATCTCAAAGCCCCTAAAGAGAGTGATTCTGAAAATGTAGCTACAAAGAAAATCAATGCACTAATCGATAATCGTCGACAAGTAGATTTCCATATTATTCTGATAATGGTTGGGCTGGGGATGAGTCTTATGTCTATGGCAACTCATTTGTTTATGCTCTTCGTTTGTATTGAATTAGCTTCACTTTCATCATACATTCTTGTTGCCTTCCATAAGGAAAGTAAAATTGGTGGTGAAGCAGGAATGAAATATTTCATTGTGGGTTCAGTTGCTTCGGCAATCGGAATATATGGTATGTCAATGCTTTACTTATGGAATGGTGATCTTTCTCTAGACGCTCTTGCATCGGCGTGGGTTGAATCTGAAACAGTAGACCCTATTGCAGGAATTGCTGTAGGTTTAATGTTGGTTGCTTTCGGATTTAAGGTTGGTGCAGCACCTTTTCATCTTGCAGCACCTGATGCTTATTCGGGTGCATCGTCTCCTGTCGCAGGCCTCCTAGCAACAGCTTCGAAGGCGATGGGTTTTGTTGCTTTAATGCGAATTTTAATCACAGTAACTATGCCTGATTCTGGTGAGGCTTTCTGGTTTACTGCGATTGCAATAATTGCTGTTGTAACTATGACCTGGGGTAACTTAGCCGCTCTAACAAGTACTAATCCTAAACGTATTCTTGCTTATTCAAGTGTTTCTCATGCAGGATACATGTTAGCGGGATTGGCAGCAATTGGTAGTGGTTTAGCATCAGAAGAAGCCATGAAACTAGTCTTAACCGCTATAGTATTCCATCTTGCAGTTCTGGTAGTTTTCAAATTTGGAGCATTCCTTGTACTTTCTCTTCTTGAAACAGAAGGTCGTAGTCACGAATTAGAAGATCTTCATGGATTGGCTAGAAGAGAACCATTGATTGCAGGTTCAATGTTCTTGTTCATGCTCTCATTAGCAGGCGTCCCTCCATTATCTGGATTCTTGTCTAAATTCTTAATGATAAATGGAATAGTCAATATCTCTGCAGGTACTGGTGCATCTGATGTGTCTTCAGTTATGGATTGGATTACTAGTGTCGACCCAGTCTTTTGGTTAGCATTTGCTATAGTCCTGAATTCTGCTTTATCTATGTTCTATTATCTCAGAATTGGATTAGTGATGTTCTTCGAAGAACCAGAAAATAGTAAACCTATGAAAGACGCATTGAGTCTACGAATAGCAATAGTATTCTGCGCACTATTTACTGTAATTATCGGTATTGGTCCACTTAGCGATTCTATCTTACAAATGGTAGCAGATGCAATAGATTCGTTTATTTCTAACTGAGTTAGAAGGCTCAACTTCACATAGGTGACGCTAGACCGACAACTATGGCTCGTCGAGAGGAGAAGGTTGATGCTGAGCTTTTAGCAAGGTTAGAATCTGGTGGTGGAGACAAAATACGTGTACCTCTACCTAATCGTAAAGTAAACGAAATGTTCGCCATTGCTGACCAGATACTCGGTGGAAGAAGAGTCAGAGCAGTTTGTGAAGATGGAGATAGCCGTCTCGCTCGTATTCCTGGTAAAATGCGTCGTCGCCAGTGGGTTAGAGAGGGGGATCTGATTGTTCTACAGCCTTGGGACTTCCAAGATGAGAAAGCTAATGTTGTAATGAGATATACTAAAACTCAATCCTTATATTTGTCTAGAAAGGGAGTTCTTCCAGATATTGTAGATTTGTTTGGAATGTCGGAAGATGTTTCTGAAGTTAGTCAAGTATCGGCTAATGAGGAAGTTGTTGAAGATGAAATCAATACTGAAGAGGAAGTTGTTATTGATGAACAGCCAGAAAGGGTTGAGCCAACATCTAACGAAGATGACATAGATTCTTTCTTTGGGTGAAATTATGTCCGAATCAGAGGATTGGGATTTACCCGACCTCGATGCTATAATGCGCGGTGAAAAGAAACACGCATGGTTATCTGAGCCAAGATTTAAGCAAATGTTTTCAGATATTGAAGATGGACTTCAAGGTGTTCTAGGTAAAGGAACATATGATTGGGTTGATCGCAGAGTTTTTGATGCTGTTTTCGATAAATCTACTCTAATGGCCCTTCATAAGTTAATGCAAAAGGGAGAAATTGAAACAGTCGATTATCCTATTGCTAGAGGAAAAGAAGCTCATGTATTCCATGCAACTTCAAATCATGGGCCAGTAGCGGTTAAGATATTTCACACAACAAACGCAGTCTTCAAAGGATTAGCCAAATACATAGACGGCGATCCTAGATTTGGAGGCCTTTCTAGAAGACATCGTGAATTAGTTAACATCTGGGTTAGGAAAGAATTTAGAAATTTAAAGAGAATGAGAAAATATGGTCTTAGAGTACCTCGACCGATTACTAATCTGAAAAACGTCCTTATTATGGAATATTTAGGGGAAGGAGACGGAGTTAGTCCAAGACTGAAAGATATAACTATAGATGAACCATATGAAGTATTCGAAGACTTGTTAGATTTCTTAGCAATTAATTGGCAAACTGCAGGTTTAGTCCATGCGGATTTTTCTGAATATAATATTTTATGGAAAGATGGTGAACCTTGGGTAATTGATGTTGGTCAGAGCGTAACTAAACAACATCCACATTCTGAAGAGTTTCTTGTTAGAGATGTTACAAGATTGGTACAATGGATTAACAAACAAGGATATAATGTAGATTTAGGGGAAAGTTTACTTCGAGTTTTAGAGGATCCAGTACCCACCTTACCTTCTCTTTCAGGCGGAGATTAAAACAGGGACACTATTCCCATAAAACATGGAGCACTTAGCTCGGATCCCGAAAAATCGTATTGCGGTGCTCATAGGTAAGCACGGCTCTACTAGGAAAATGATCGAAGAGGCATGTGGTGCATCGATACATATTGAGTCAAATTCCGGTGATGTTAGCGTTATCTGGCCCGAAGGAGAAATTATTGACCCAATAATTAAGATGAAACTTCCAGATGTTATATTTGCTATAGGTAGGGGTTTAGCTCCAAAAAGAGCAGTCCAACTTATTGATGACGAAGTATTTCTGAGAATGTATGATATTCGAGAATGGGTTGGCCGACAACCGAATCAAACTAGGAGAATGCGTAGTAGACTGATAGGGACAAATGGCCGTATTAGAAGTCTTATTGAAGAACTAACTGGAACAGAAATGGCAATTTATGGTTCTACGGTCCTGGTAATTGGTGATCAGGAATCGCTAGCCTTGGCTACACCCGCTATTGAAGGAATACTACAGGGGTCTGAACACGGAACTGTCCTATTCGGCCTTGAGCAAGACCGGAAGCGTCAAAGAATTCGCTCTTACAGTCTAGAAACACATGAAGAAAAGGTAACTGAAGATTCATCCACATTTGAAACCTTAGTGCCAAGTCTGGCTGATGCTAGACGTCGTAGAGAGCGACGATTCACTAATTCTCAGGTCGATCCATTAGATGAAGATGCAATTAAAGAAATGATGAAACTTGCCGATGATGAGAAAATCATTTATGGAGAAGAATGATTTCTACTCTAACTGTCAATGCGTTATACCTAAGCGAGAAGTCTGTCTGCGAGTGTTATGTCTAATCTACTCGAAGAGTTAGAAGATTACGAACGTTGGTCAATAAATGTCCTTTATGCCGTTGGTTTTTTGCTTTTTTTTGGTTTAGCATTAGATCAAATGAGTATAGATAATATTCTTACCGACTCTATTTACAAATATTATTTAGATCCGATTACTGGTGAAGCAACTGGTGATTCAGGATATAATTTAGTTAATACAGCAACTTATGCAATTGTATTAGGAATGTTTGTTATTGCATTATCTGCATGGTTACGTAGACTTGGAATTGACGGTAGTGATAATACAATTATTGCACTATTCCCTTTCGTACTATGGGCAGCAACCGGAGAAGTAGTTGAAGACGCTCAAATGTTTAGTTCGGCATTATCATCATACTTCGTTAGTCCAGGAGTCCATTTCCAGACAGCTGCTTGGGTGATTATTTCGGGGGGTTTTGGTTATTCAATTTCTAAGAATACATCTATTGACGATGATGATGAAGGAGAGATAATAGATTTCATTGCTAGTATTCTTATTTTGAGTCAATTTTTATTGTATACCAACTCTATCTCAGACGGGACAGAAGGAAGTAATATTCAATTATCTATGCTAGTATTTTTCGGCCTAGTTGCAGTATTTCTCCCTGTAATATTACGCGGTTCATTAGATGTTTTTACTACTGTTCAGCGCTCAGTATATCTCACTGGTTTCGGAGGGACAATCATTTTCCTTGGGGCTATTTGTTGTTATGCAGTAAGTGTTGATTCTTCAGAACTAACACTTTGGCCACTTATTTTTGTTATAGGTGCCCCTGCTTTAATTTGCTGGCAAATGTATCTTTATGGTAAAGAATCAGCAGAAATTCTTGCCATAAATGGAATGGTTTCTGGTATTTTACCTATTGGAATGAACGAAGATCAGTATCTTAATTCAGAATCTCCAGAAAAAGATATGATGGAAAAACTTAGATCTAAAGCAGTATTTGCATCACCAGTAGTATTTCTTGCTGTAGCGGGTCAAATTCTTGATGGAATTGCTACTGCAATCGGGCTAGAATATCTTGGTTACAGCGAGAAGCACGTATTATCCGATAAAATTATTCAACTTTTCGGCAATGCTTTTGGTTTTACATTTATCAAGATAATACTTGCTGGAACAATTCTATATTTCTTTACAATCGCTAACTTTGAGCATAGACAACGACATCTTCGTTTACTAATAGGATTAGCAATGCTGGTTGTAGGAATGGCACCCGGATTACGAGACGTTGGTAGAGCGGCTCTCGGCGTGTAAAACAGATGAATCTATGAATGTGAATCCATTCAATTGAAAGTTCGAATGTACTCTGGAGAGATGAGAGATATGGATAGGCTACCAACTCGAGTCGACCGAAGTGCCGAAGATTTCGCTCGTAGAAGAGAATTTAATCTTAGTTTAATTGAAGATTTAAAGAAACGAATTGATGAGGTTAAGAGAGGTGGTGGTGAGAAATATGTCACCCGTCATCGAAGCCGTGGGAAAATGCTAGCAAGAGAACGCATCAACGAAATATGCGACCCAGGTACGCCTTTCTTAGAGTTTTCAAGTCTTGCTGCAAATGGTCTTTATGACTCGCGTGCACATTCTGCAGGGATAATCACAGGGATTGGAGTGGTCCACGGTAAGGAATGTCTTTTTGTAGCAAATGATGCTACTGTCAAAGGGGGTTCATACTATCCTATGACAGTAAAGAAGCATATTCGTGCACAGGAAATTGCAGATGAAAATAATTTGACATGTATTTATCTTGTAGATAGTGGAGGTGCATTTCTTCCAATGCAAGATGAAGTATTTCCTGACAAAGGTCATTTTGGAAGAATATTTCGGAATCAGGCAATATTATCCAGTAAAGGAGTATCTCAAGTTGCGGCTGTACTTGGAAGTTGTACAGCGGGTGGAGCATATATTCCTGCCATGTCAGATGAATCAATAATAGTCAAAGGTAATGGTACAATTTTCTTAGCAGGACCACCTTTAGTTAAATCTGCAACTGGTGAAGAAGTTACCGCTGAGAATCTCGGCGGTGCGGATTTACACACTCGTGAATCTGGAGTAGCTGATCATTTTGCAGAAGATGAACCAGAAGCCCTGAGAATGGTGCGTAATGTTGTTGAGAATCTAAATGTAAAACCAAAGCATAGGTTAGATGTTAAAGATTCAGAAGATCCAAATCATGATGTCGAAGATTTAATGGGAATTATTCCTGATGATAATCGCACCCCTTACGATGTTAGAGAAGTAATTTCTCGTATAGTAGATGGCAGCAGATTTCATGAATTTAAACAAAGATATGGTAATACATTAGTTTGCGGTTTTGCTAGNATTCACGGTTATCCAGTAGGTATTGTTGCCAATAACGGAATATTATTTTCAGAATCTTCTTTGAAAGGTGCTCATTTTGTCGAGTTATGNGGTCAACGTGGAATACCTCTAGTATTCTTACAGAACATTACTGGATTTATGGTAGGTAGAGATGCTGAATCAGGAGGTATAGCAAAAGATGGTGCGAAATTAGTAACTGCAGTATCTTGCGTACCAGTGCCTAAATTTACAGTAATCATTGGAGGCTCTCATGGTGCTGGGAATTATGGAATGTGTGGTAGAGCATATGATCCAAGATTTGTTTTTATGTGGCCAAATTCTAGAATTTCAGTTATGGGGGGACCCCAAGCGGCTGACGTTTTAGCGACGGTAAAACAAGATCAAAGGATGCGAGAAAATCTATCTCCTATGAGTGACTATGAACTTGATAATTTAAGGAAACCTATACTTGAGAAATATGAAACCGAAGGTTCTCCTTATTATTCAACAGCGAGGTTATGGGATGATGGAATAATTGACCCAAGAGATACAAGAGATATCCTAGGTTTATGTATTTCTGCAAGCTTAAACGCGCCATTCCCTGATCAGAAATATGGCGTATTCAGGATGTAAGGTGAGAAAATGGATACTATGAAAATGAGTGATAAACTTCCAGATACTGAATTATGCAGTCTTGAGATTAAAGGTAATGTGGCTACAATAAATATGAATCGTAGTGATGTTTTCAATGCTCTAAATACCCAATTAATAACAGAATTAATTCATAATATTAGATGGACCACTGATCGTAGCGTTTCAAAGAATTCATCTTTAGTAGATTCAGAAGATTCAGATTATCTTAGAGTTCTTGTCCTTATTGGTGAAGGAAAGCATTTCTGCGCAGGAGCAGATATCAATATGATGAGAGATGCTGGTGCTCGTTCCGTTGAGGAGAATAGAGAAGATTCTGAAAGATTAGATAGACTATTTTATGGATTATGGTCTCATCCTTGTTTCACAGTAGGGTGTATCCAAGGAGTGGCATTAGGTGGAGGTGCAGGATTAGTTTCATGTCTTGATTATGTGATAGCGGAACCAAGGACAAGGATTGCTTTGTCAGAAGCCAAACTAGGAATACTACCCGCAGTAATTGGTCCATATGTATACAGGAAAATAGGCAGTTCTAACTTTCGTCGTTTGTCAATGATGGCTAGTAAAATAGATTCCGAGGAAGCCAAGTCAATCGGATTAATTAATGCAATAGCCGAGTCATCGGATAAATTTTCTAACTCTTTAGAAAAAATTATTTCAGATGTACTTTCTACAGGGCCAATGGCTGTTGCTGAGGCTAAAAAGTTAACATTGACTTTTGATAGATGGGATGGTAGCGATGATGAACTACGTCAATGGACATTGGATAAAACAAGTCAAATGAGAGGGTCAGAAGAGGGACAAGAAGGTCTATCTTCATTCTTAGAGAGACGTAAGCCTAATTGGTCTTCCAAATAAGAAAATGAGGTTTGAAAATGTTTCCAGATTGGATGAACAATGCCCCTCAGCCTTTCGACTCAGTATTGGTTGCTAATCGTGGAGAGATTGCAGTTAGAATTCTTAGGGCGGCTAAAGAGTCAGGTTTGAGAGGCATCGCAGTATATTCAGATCCCGATAAAGGTTCACTTCATGTAGAAACATCTGATGATGCAATTCATTTACCAGGTGACAATCTTTCAGAAACGTATCTAAATATGGATGCTATAATTTCTGCAGCAAAACAATCCGGAGCCCAAGCCATACACCCAGGGTATGGATTTTTATCCGAAAGAGCTGATTTTGCTAAAGCGGTTCAATCAGCCGACCTAGTTTGGATTGGTCCGTCCCCAGAAGCAATCGAAACGATGGGAGATAAAATATCAGCACGTAGGAGGATGATTGAATCCGAAGTCCCTATAATTCCAGGAGAAGAACTCGCTATTGAGTCAGATTCCAACCCTCTCGGTGTCCTAGCATCATCCGCTGCAAGAGTTGGCTATCCATTATTGGTAAAGGCTAGTGCAGGAGGAGGCGGTAAAGGTATGCGTGCTGTATATGAACCAAAGATGCTCAGAACTGAGTACGAAGCCGCAGCACGCGAGGCNTCAGCAGCATTTGGTGATGGCACGGTATATGTCGAAAGACTCCTAACGGGTTCTCGACACGTTGAGATTCAGGTTCTTTGTGATAAATATGGGAATTCAATTCATCTTAATGAGAGAGATTGTTCATTACAACGAAGACACCAGAAAGTAATCGAAGAGGCTCCTTCACCTGCTGTTACTAGTGAGATTCGTAACGCAATGGGAATAGCAGCAATAAGAGCAGCAAAAGCTGTTAATTACGAAGGTGCTGGCACAGTAGAATTTCTTCTAACTTCAAAAGGAGAATTTTTCTTCTTAGAAATGAATACTCGTTTACAAGTTGAACATCCTGTTACTGAATTAATAACTGGAGTTGATTTAGTTCAGAAACAATTCGAAGTTGCCGCGGGACTTCCCCTAGGCCTCTCACAAGTCGATATTGGAATCACCGGTCATTCTATTGAAGCTAGAATTTATGCCGAAGATGTAAGTAAAGGATTNCTTCCTGCAATTGGTAAATTAGCTATGTGGAGGCCACCATCAACCCCTGGTGTCAGGATGGATTCAGGTTTTAGAGAAGGTGATGAGGTAACAGTAGATTTCGACCCCATGTTAGCGAAATTAATTGTTCATGCGCCAGATAGACCTGCTGCATTGAGAAGATTAGATTCAGCCTTATCTGAATTTATTGTGCTTGGTGTTACAACTAATGTTGGATTCTTACGTCAAATTGCTCGCAGTAATACATTCTCTGAAGGAATGGTGACTACAGATTTCTTGGATAATGTTTCTTTAGATGAATTTTCACAGCCGCAGATTGAAGACTCAATTTTAGTTTCAATATCTGCTGCATCGAATCGTCTTGGAATGGATAGATATTCAAGAAATACAAATCCAGACAGNAGCTTAATTGACGAATATAGTGGACATTCGGATGATCCATTTAGGACTTTAACGAGGTCTTTTCCCTAGGTGATATTATGGAATGGAGTATAGATAATTCTGGTTCTAGATACATTGCGTCTTTCTCAGAGACGGATGGCAAATTAAAATTATCAAAGATAGTTTCGGATAATAATGAGCAATTAATTCCCGATATTTCAATAAGTAGAGATGAAAAACCTGGAAGAATTCTTGTTGAGTTAGAGGGAGTTACTAGTTTCGCTCATGTTATACGTTCTGATGATAAATGGTGGATACATTTCCAAGGACATATTTATGTTACAAATATGCATGAACCTGGAAGCAAAGATTCCTCTTTATCGGAAGGAAGTCTCAGTGCCCCTATGCCTGGAACAATATTAGACGTATTAGTTAAATCTGGCCAACGAGTTAGGCAAGGTCAGACTCTTCTGATAATGGAAGCAATGAAAATGGAGCATCGAATTCAAGCTCCAAAAGCGGGTGAAGTTACGGTAGTTCATTTCCAGAAGGGAGATAGGGTCGATATGGGTCAAAATCTCGTTGAAATCGGAGAATAGCGTATAATTTCTTTTTAAAATTCAAAAAACTAGAATAATTATGCAGGCAATGAGTTAATTAATCCCTATATCTTAGCGTAATTATGGGAGTTGAAACAACAATAGTAGCTGCTTTAATGGGTCTGAGTTTAGCATCAGCATCAGGTTTCAGAGTTTTCTTACCACCATTTCTTCTTTCTATAGCAGTTAGAACTGATACCTTGGTTAGTTTAGATTTATCTGATACAGGATTCGCTGTTTTCGACAGTAATGCAGCGGTTTTGATATTAGGGATAGCATGTATTGCAGAGTTTGGAGCATATTATGTTCCTTGGCTGGATAATCTCCTTGATACAATAGCTTCACCNGCAGCAGTCCTATCTGGAATAGGTATGACTTCAATGGTTTTAGTAGGCTCAGATCCAATAATGCAGTGGTCTTTTGCTATCATTGCTGGCGGTGGTTCCGCAGGAATTATTCAAGCAACGACTGTNGCGGTGAGAGGTCTATCGTCGACACTAACGTTAGGATTTGGAAACAATATTGTTGCATCGGGTGAAAATATTGCTAGNCTTGTTCTTACATTAGCTGCACTTATAGCGCCATTATTAGCGGCAATATTCGCAATAATCTTGGTATTCTTATTATTTCGCCAAGCAACAAAAATTAAGAAANTNAAGTCAGTTTAATGGCTTAAGAAACTNTTGATTATCCATATATGGTTGTAGTACCTTCGGAATCATNATCCTACCGTCTTCAGTTTGGTATTGCTCTAATATTGCTACTAATGCCCTACTTGTAGCCACAGCGGTTGAATTAAGAGTATGAACTGCTGAATTTCCTTCCGCTGTTCTATATCTCATACGCAGTCTATTAGCTTGGTAATCGGTACAATTAGAACAAGAAACAACTTCTTTGTAATCTCCTACTCCTGGTAGCCACGCTTCGAGGTCATATTTCTTTGAAGCCACAGTACCCATATCTCCTGTGCAAATATTTACAACCCTATAATGTAAATTTAGACTATCCCATAGTTCCGTAGCATTGGATAGTAAATCTTCATGATGTGACCAAGAATCTTCTGGATTACANATTATTATNTGCTCTATTTTAGTAAATTGGTGTACCCTCCATATCCCTCTATCAGATAGTCCGTGTGCACCTACTTCTCTACGGAAGCATTGAGAAACTCCAACGAGTTTTATCGGAAGTTCTGATGGCTCAATTATTTCATCCATTCTCATAGCAGTTAATGGATGTTCACTGGTTGCGATTAGATAGAATTTATCTGGTTCTATACCGTACATAACCGTTTCAAAATCAGCTAAATCTGTAACTCCTTCATATGCCTCTTTATTCATCATAAGCGGTGGTTGAACGAGAGTATAATCACGCTTCACAAGAAAGTTAGTCGTATAACTCTGAAGTGCCATTTCAAGACGTGCTAAATCTCCTTGTAGGAAATAAAATCTGCTACCGGTTATTTTCGCAGCTCTCGCTAAATCAACCCACCCATTCGTTTCTATTATGTCATTATGATTTTTAGGTTCAAAATCCAAATCTTTTTTCTGTCCATGTAGGCTATGTAAAGTATTTTTTTGGTCGTCTTCCCCTACTGGGACACTTTCATGAAGGAGATTAGGAACTCTCATTCTGATAGTGTCTCTTTGTTTGAGAAAATCTTCCGATACTTTACTCAATTCTTCAATTTTAGAGCCAATACTTGAAACTTCTTCCATAATTTTCTTTACCGCTTCAGAATCACCTGACTTTTTTGCTGCTGCAATGCCCCTTGCTGCCTCATTTCTTGATTTACGAAGTTGATCTGAATCATAACTTGCTTGTTTCCAAGCATTGTCTAATCGAATAACTTCATCAATGTTATCTTGTGGCATCTTTCTTTTATCATGGTCAGCGCGTAAAACTTCTGCATTCTCACGAAACATCCTCATGTCTAGCATAACAAACAACCCTAGGGCTAGCCAATCTTCTTTCAATGAATCGGGCTTTTAGGGTCAGAATAGTGAAATTTCTTGAATTAACTCAGAAGGTCCAAATACAATAATTCCAGTGATTAAGTAACCCAATATAGATCCACCGTTCAGTAGAGGGAGTCCCGCCTGAGGTTTACCTTTGGCAACCTGAGTCATCAGTCCGAAGTATCCAACTAGACCTCCAAAAAGAGTTCCTAGAGCAACTATAAGTGGGTCGGAATAGATTGTTCCAAAGAAAGAAGTAATTTCCTGACCTGTTTCAGGTAAAAAAGACAGTGTTGATATAACTAACATTCCGGGGAAAATAACATCTCCTAGACCCATGAATAGAGCATCTCTACCTCCTTTTGGGGGGGATTGATTCTTAATACTAGAATTTTCCCAGTCTTCTGGAGAAGGTCGTTCAATGTTTTCTTTCATTACGTCTCCTTTTTCTTCCAAGAATGTATATCCTTTATCTTTAGGTGCAACAAGTAATATTGGTAGTTTTAAGTCAATCATCGTATCAGCTAATTCTAACATGTGTTTACTTCCATTAACTGCCCAGTGATCATATACTGCTGCAAATATCATGAAAATCATAATTAGCGTAGGAACAAAACTTATTCCGATCATTGTTATGACTCCAGAACCAACTAATATTCCAACGAGATTTACTATGTACCATTCTGGATATTTCCATAATGTGGCCATTAGAATAAAATTCAGTATAAATGTGAACAGAAGTGCATTAGCTTGAGTTCCAATCGTTAATTGTAATATTAGCGCTATGTAAGGTGCTACTACATACATTAGTGAAAAGTATAATGAAAACATAATAAATCCTTTGATTATTATTTCAAGATTCTTTCTTGCAAGCCATATGATTACAAATGTAAAAACTCCAATTAATGCTAGTTCTAGGAATATATATCCTGTCTGAGTAGTTCCTTCTGCTCCAAAAGCTCTAACTTCATCTTCATCCCAAACTGGTTGTATTGTAATGCCTAGAAATATAGTCATTAGGAACATTCCAGCCATACTGGACATTGATTTCCATTGGTCTCTCATAGCCTCAATTGTCTCGTTCACTTTTACTCCCCAACCCCCACGAAGTTCAAAGGCCATATCACTTTGACTAATACAAGTGCGTAGTTGCAGTAGTGGGTGATTGTATTTCTGACATTAGGAAATGGCTTGAAGAAAGAAAATTAATTGGTGTCAAATTAGGCCTTGAAAATTGTGAGATTATTCTACAGAGATTGAATAATCCTCATCTTAATTTTCCTTCAATTCATGTAGCAGGCACAAATGGAAAGGGTTCTCTTTGTGTTCAATTATCTGCTTTAGCTCGTGCAAATAATCTAAATGTAGGACTTTTTACATCCCCTCATCTCATTACTATCGAGGAAAGGATTAGAATTAATGGCTCTCCGATTAAATCGGATGATTTTGACAAGTTTCTGAATGAAATAAGAGATGCTAGTTTAATGTCTCCTTTTTGTAATCCTACTTTCTTTGAAGTGACATTTTTAGTTTCTATGTTAGCATTTAGAGAGAATAATATTGATAGAGCGATAATTGAGACAGGATTAGGTGGTAGATTAGATTCTACTAGATTAGTTGATGCTGATCTTTGTGTAATTACTACAATTTCCAAAGATCATACTGAGTTTTTAGGAGATACATTAGAAGAAATAGCTCTAGAAAAAGCAGGTATTCATCGTTCAGGAGTGCCTTTAATTATTTCAAAAAGTGATAAGTTAAGTCCATCCGTTTTCAAAGTAATTTCAGATAAGGTAGGAGATGACTTATGGATACATGAACCAAGTAATTCATTATCTCCTTGGGAAATCTGGATTCAATTATCAGAGAAAAT
>JGI26263J51726_1000277_pt1 | contig 24806 bp, 22 predicted proteins | sample SaaInlV_200m_DNA_2_FD_51726 | JGI IMG/M metagenome (IMG submission 51726)
TTGTATTAAGTTAATACGACATAGTACCACTGTTTATACACCGGTGTGTTTTTGTTTTTTGGCAGAGTTCGAACAAACCATTGGAAAGACTGGTATTGTTTACGACGTATTGTGAAAATTTTATAAATTTTCACAATTGAACAAAAGAATATGGTGCCGATGGCCAGAGTCGAACTGGCACGAGCGTAGCTCACTACCCCCTCAAGGTAGCGCGTCTACCAATTCCGCCACATCGGCAATAAAATTTAGTCAGGTATGTCGCTGAGCGGTACGTCGATCATAGGAACATCAGACGGTATAGCTGGAGTAGCGATTACCTGATCCATAACACTTTGAGTGTTGTTGCTAGCACTTGGCTCGTTAGTAGCTAGATAAGCCAACGTTAAAGAAGTTAAAAAGAAACCGGTGGCAACGCCTGCTGTTAATTTATAAATAAAAGAGCTGGCGCCTCGCGCGCCAAATACTGAGCCCGCAGAACCCGCGCCAAATGCAGCGCCAGCATCGGCACCTTTACCATGTTGCATTAAAATTAGCGCAACTAGACCCAACGCCAGCAACACATGAACAATTAAAATTACTTGAAACGACATAATTAACCCGCTTTACAAATTCTTAAAAAATCTTCAGCCTTTAATGAAGCGCCGCCAATCAGCCCACCATCGATGTCTTCACAGCCAATCAGCTCTTCTGCATTGGTAGGGTTCATGCTACCGCCGTATAGAATGGAAGTAGATTGAGCAATATCGGTGTTATTCTCAGCTAGCATCGAACGAATAAAGGCGTGTGCATCTTGTGCCTGCTGTGGTGTTGCAGTAACGCCAGTACCAATTGCCCAAACTGGCTCATAAGCAATGATAATATTTTTAAAGGCATCAATACCAACGCGATCAACCACTGCTTGAATTTGACGAGAAACCACGATTTCCATATTACCCGCCTCTCTCTCTTCTAAGGTTTCGCCGATACAGAAAAGTGGAGTTAGTCCGTTATCCAGTGCAGCTTGTACTTTCTCGGCAACGATTTCATCAGTCTCTCCGTATAAGCTTCTGCGCTCGGAGTGGCCAACAATCACGTGCTCGGCGCCAAATTCTTTAATCATGTCTGCGCTCACTTCGCCAGTAAAGGCACCTGAAGCGTTGACGTTAAAATTTTGCGCACCCAGATGAACTTGAGAGTGGGTGATTAAAGCTTCCACTTGCGATAAATAAGGGTAAGGAGCACAAACAATAACCTTTGACTCAACGTCGGCCATTCCTGAAAGAATGCCCATTATCAATGTATTAACCGCTTCTTTTGAAGCGTTCATTTTCCAATTGCCTGCAACGATTACTTGACGCATAATGATTGTTCACTGTAAAAAAGGAGCAATGTTACGCTATTTGGCTATAAAAATCAATCAGTGCTTTGCCTTTGAGCCAAAATAAAGCGCCAAAGAAACCATTAAAATACCCAATGAAAAATACAACAAATCAAGTGCGCCGGTAAAACTCATGGATAACGATACTTCGAAGAAGGTTACCACCAAAATCATAAGAATTACTTTGGCTAATTTTGCCTTTAAATCATCTAACGAATTGATCACCAGAACTTTTGAAGATTGACCGCTTTCTTTGGCCTCATCAATATCACTAATAAACAGCTCGTACAAGCCCAAGGAAAATATCAATAAAATGGTTGCCAACAAAAACCCATCAATAGCACCAACCGTATGGGCCACCATTTCTATTTTTAAAAGCCTTCTGTCGTCTCCTGATGCTGAAAAATAATCGGGCGCATGGGCCAGCAAACCAGCAACATCCACGGCAGTAATGACAAACAAAAGCAAGGACAGTAGCATTGAAGAAATCACAGCGGCCAAAACCATAAGGCGAGACCCCCACAACAATTTTTCAAAATATTTTTCGACAATTCCCATTTTTTTAACTCCCCGTGCACAACACAAAGCTTTAGTATATCATTATTAATTTTAAATAAAACCCCAATCCTAATACAGAAAATACAATGGTAAAAATAAACACTAATTTTGTATTTTTATCGTCAGGATTAAACACATAAAAACTTATGTCAAAAACTTGGGAAAAATGTCTAACCACTCTCAGAGACACTGTTGATTTACACACATTCAGCTTGTGGATTCGACCCCTAAAAGCACTTGAAGACCCTATCACTCTATCCTTGTTGGCGCCTAACACTTCTGTACTTGACTATGTTAACGGTAATTTAAAAAAAGAAATTAAAGCCGCCATAGCACAGCACAGCAAAAACCTTGAGGTTTATATTGGTGTATCTCCACAAAAAAAAGGCACTGTTCAAAGCATTAAACAACACAAAACGCCATTATTTGCAGATTATACATTTGACAACTTAGTACTGGGCGGCGCTAATCAGATTGCTTATGGCGCCGCCCAACAGATTGCTGAAAACATTAAAAATCCTCTTTACAACCCTTTTATTATTTATGGCAACTCCGGTCTTGGCAAAACACACCTCATGCAAGCTGCAGGACACCTTGCAAAAGAAAAAGACCCGAGCATCAAAGTGCTTTACGTACCATTAATGGATTTTGTTAAAAACATTACCAGCAGCTTGCGTCACAACACTATTGAAGACATTAAACTTTATTATCAATCGGCAGATTTATTGTTAGTGGATGACATTCATTTCATTGCTAAAAAAGACAAATCCCAAGAAGAATTCTTCCATATTTTCAATTTCCTATTCAGCACAAAAAAACAAATTATTTTTACTTGTGATCAACCCCCTAAAAACATTAAAAACGTTGAAGAGAGATTAAAAACAAGATTCTCCCAAGGGCTAACCTTGGAAATCTCCCCCCCTGAATTAGAAATGCGTGCGGCTATTTTACTAAAAAAGGCTAATAATAAAAAAATCAACATTAATTTAACTGAAGACATTGCTTTGTTTATTGCTGGACACATCACCTCCAACGTTAGGGACCTTGAAGGGGCATTGCTTAAATTAAAAGCTTACGTTGATTTTTCAAAAATTGATCATTCTTTTATTTCTAAAGATCTTGTTGAAAGCGCATTAGGTGATCTTATTAAACCGCCCATTAAAAACATCGACATTAACGACATTCAAAAAGAAACTGCTAAGCATTACGCCTTTACCGTATCAGACCTTAGTTCAAAAAGTCGCAAACAACACACCGTATTAGCCAGACAAATGGCCATTGCTATTGCTCATGAACTTACTGGTTTATCCCTAACTAACATTGGAAAACACTTTGGAAATAGAGATCATTCCACAGTTTTACACTCGGTTGATAAAATCAAAAAAAGAGTAGAAGAAGAGGCAGAAATAAAGAGTGATTATGAATTAATAAAACTAAAATTAGCCAACTTATAAAGGTTATACACAAGTACTTTTCCAATCAACTGTTGATAAGTTTAACAACTGAATAAAGATACAAAATTTATAAACATAACCACATTTTTTTACATAAAATACTAACAAGATATAAACAACTTAACAAACTGTTTTTTAAAGAAAAAAATTACTTATCAACACAAAACAACCTCACTAATAATAACAATAATTATTTAATAAAAGGAATTTTGAATGAACACACAACTCACCGTTAAAGAACTATTAGAACCTTTACAAACTGTGATTGGTGTTGTTGAAAAAAAACAAACACTTCCTATACTCTCACATGTATTAGTTCAAATAAAAGACAATCAGTTAACACTTACTACAACTGATATGGAAATTGAACTTAAAGCAACTCAAAAAATTAATACAAAAGAAAAGGTTAGTTTTACAATTTATGCTAAAGATCTAATTGATATTATAAGAAAATTACCAGAAACAACTGTTATTGAATTTATTATCGAAGAATCTAAAATTTACATAAAAACCAATAAAAACTCATTTGAACTCAACACTTTTAATCATCAAGACTTTCCATCATTACCAAAAATTGAAAATAGTGATGTTATTAGGGTTAATCGTACTGAATTAAAAGAATTAATTGAAAACACTAGTTTTTCGATGGGTAATCAAGACATTAGAGCTTATTTAAATGGATTGTATTTTGAAGTAGACGAAGATAATATTGTTATTGTGGCTACTGATGGGCATCGATTATCCATTGGTGAAATTAAACAAAGTAATAAACTATCAACCAAAAAAACAGTTATTTTGCCTAGAAAGGCAGTGCTTGAATTAACCAAACTTCTAAATAAAAATGAACATGAAGAAGTGGATATTCATTTATCTAAAAATTATTTTTATTTAAACAGTGATAACACTACAATCATTAGTCGATTAATTGATGGTAACTTTCCAAACTACACACAAGTTATTCCAAAAGATTTTGAAAACACTATTATTATCAATAAACAAGAATTTTATGATTCTCTTCAACAGGCATCAATTTTTGTTGAAGAGCGTAAAAAAAGTGTTAGATTAATGTTTAAAGATTCTCAACTTAATATATTTACACATTCAGAAAGAGGACAAGCAAAAACACAAATTACAATTAAAAATTTTGATAAAGAAATAGAAATAAATTTTAACATTCATTATTTAATTTCTATTTTAGAAAAAATAACCACCAGTGAAGTTAAAATGATTATATCTAACAGTGAAAATCAAGCGTGCTTATTAAGTAGTACTGATGATAATGAAACTTATCAATACGTTGTAATGCCAATTCGAATTTAAGTTTAATAATATGGCTGTTATTAATAAGCTATCCATTAATCAATTTCGTAATTTAGAAAATCAATACATAGAGCCTTCTAAAAACATTAACTTGTTTATTGCTGGTAATGCACAAGGTAAAACCAACTTAATAGAAGCAATTTATTATCTAGGCCATAATCGATCTTTTAAAACAAAAACAATTGCAGAGGTTGTTCATTACAATTTTAACGATTTCCAAATCAATGCTAAAGTTGATAATCACAGAGTTAAATTAGAAAAATCAAGAAAAAAAAATACTATTTCTATTGATCAACAACGAATCAAAAATACCAGTCAATTAACACAATTATTACCCATTCAAATCATTACTCCTGATAAGGGGTTTATTGTTAATGGTACACCAAAAAACAAAAGATCTTATTTGGATTGGGGAGTGTTTCACGTGGAACTAAAGTTTTTAGAGGTGTTTAAATCTTACAATAAAACACTAAAAAACATTAATGTTTTGCTATTAAATAATAAAGTTTCTGAATTAGATTTTTGGTTTTTAGAATTGTCAAAAACCGCTAAAGAGATTAATAAAAATAGGATTCAATACATTGACCAACTTAAAAAGACAGCTGATTCTAAAGATTTAAAACAATTGTTAGTATTATTCGATTCGATTGATAGTTTTGATTATCAATTTTATTCTGGTTGGCCAAAAGAAGTTGATGCATTAGACGAACAAAGTATTTACCGCTACTTATCTAAAAACACTCAGTCTCTTTTAAAAAAGAATTATTTAAATTATGGTCCTCACAAAGCTAGCCTTAATTTTTCATTAAACAATAAGAATGAATGTTTTTTATCAAGAGGGGAACAGAAAACATTGTCCATTATTTTTTGGCTAACCCAAGTATTAATGCTGGTTAAACAAGGTGTCAACCCAGTTGTTTTAATTGACGACATTTCATCCGAATTGGATCGTAAAAAAATAACCACTGTTTTAAAGTACCTTAATCAATTAAAAGTACAGGTTTTTATGACGGATATTGGAGACAATCCATCGTTAATTAATTCTATTGATGGTGCAATTTTTGAGATTAATGAAGGTGTTATTAAATCGATAAATTAGTTGTAGTAAAAGTACAACAAGATCTTTTATATCCCTTTAAATACAACAGAATCAACCAGGATAAATAATCATAAAAAACCTTGATGAAAAGATGTTAAATCACGTTTGCGTGGTATAATAAATTTATTTTTTTTATCCGCCTATGTCACCAGATAAATCCCAAGAATATCAAGCCTCTAATATTAAAGTTTTAAAAGGTTTAGACGCTGTTAGAAAGCGCCCAGGAATGTACATTGGCGATACCGACGATGGCACAGGATTACACCACATGGTGTTTGAAGTGGTTGATAATGCCATTGATGAGGCGCTAGCTGGCCACTGTTCTAAAATTAAAATCACCATTCATGAGGATGATTCTGTTTCAGTAACGGATGATGGTCGTGGTATTCCAGTTGATATTCATCCAGAAGAAGGGGTGTCTGCCGCTGAAGTGATTATGACTATTCTGCATGCCGGTGGTAAATTTGACGATAACTCTTATAAAGTGTCCGGTGGATTACACGGTGTGGGTGTATCAGTGGTGAACGCGTTGAGTGAATACGTACATTTGACGGTATATCGTCATGGTGAAATCCATCAGCAAAGTTATAAAATGGGTGTGCCGGTTGAACCGATGAAGCCTACAGGTAAAATTGACACCACCGGCACAACGATTCATTTCAAACCCAGTGCTGATGTATTCACCATTACTGAATTTAAATACGATACACTAGCCAATCGTGTGCGTGAATTATCGTTCTTAAATTCAGGTGTGCACATTGAAATTGAAGAGCTTTCTTCTGGCCGTAAAGACATATTTCAATACGAAGGCGGTATTATCGCTTTTGTTGAACATTTAAACAAATCTAAAAATTCAATTCATAATGACATCATTAGTATCTCCTCTGAAAAAGACGGCATCGTGATTGATGCCGCGTTGCAATGGAGTGATGCTTATCAAGAGAGTATTTATTGTTTTACCAATAATATTCCACAACGAGATGGTGGCGCACATTTGGCAGGATTTAGAGGAGCACTAACCAGAACACTGAATAATTATATTGATAATTCAGGTATGGCGAAAAAAGAAAAGGCATCCATTACCGGAGAAGATACTCGTGAAGGCTTAACGGCAATTATTTCAATCAAGGTACCAGATCCAAAATTTTCATCACAAACTAAAGACAAGTTGGTGTCGAGTGAAGTACGTGCACCGGTTGAATCTGCCATCAATGAAAAACTAGGTGAATATCTACTAGAGAACCCAACTGAAGCTAAAATTATTGTTGGTAAAATTTTAGAGGCTTCGCGTGCTCGCGATGCAGCACGAAAAGCCAGAGAGATGACCCGTCGTAAGGGTGCGTTAGACATCGCCGGCTTACCGGGAAAATTGAGCGATTGTCAAACCAAAGATCCGGCTGAATCAGAAATTTTCCTTGTGGAGGGTGATTCTGCAGGAGGCTCTGCCAAACAAGGGCGTGACCGACGTACTCAAGCTATTTTGCCGCTCAAAGGTAAAATTTTAAACGTTGAAAAAGCACGCTTTGAAAAAATGCTTTCCTCTCAAGAAGTGGGCACACTAATTACTGCTCTTGGTTGTGGCATTGGTAAAGAAGAATACAACATTGAAAAACTTCGTTACCATAAGATTGTTATCATGACCGATGCTGATGTTGATGGCGCACATATTCGTACACTGTTATTAACTTTCTTTTATCGTTACCTTCCAGAGTTAATTGAAAAAGGTTATCTTTACATTGCACAACCACCTTTGTATAAGATTAAAAAAGGCAAACAAGAGCGTTATTTAAAAGATGATCAGGAGTTAAATAACTACTTATTGCAAGAGGCAATTAATGATGCACACCTATTTACCAACACTGCTGCACCGGCAATTTCTGGAGTGGCGTTAGAAACAGCTGTAAAGGATTACTATCAAATTAATGTTGTTGTTGAGCGTTTGTCGAAAAAGTTCAACCTGGCGTTATTACGTGCAATTGCAAGTTCAACACCACTTAAAGACTTAAAAGATGCTAAAAAAGTAAAGGCTTGGTGCAAACAATTAGAACAATTATTAGCCGAGGATTTAACTCCAGCGCAAAAACATACAATAATGTTTAACGATAAAACTAAAGAAATTGAACACACCTTGTCCGTGTATGGTGTGGATACCGATATTGATCATTTGGGTGAGGCATTTTTTGATTCAGCCGATTATAAAATTATAAAAAAATTCTCAGAATCGATCGAAAGTTTAATTAATAAAGAATCTTACGTTGAGAAAAAAGGCAAAGAAGTCAAAGTGAAAAACTTTTCACAGGTGGTTAATTTCTTAATTGAAGATGCGAAAAAAGGCCAGAGCTTTCAGCGCTATAAAGGTTTAGGCGAGATGAACCCAGATCAGCTTTGGGAAACCACCATGGATCCAGAAAATAGAATTATGCTAAAGGTTAAAATCGAAGATGCAATTACAGCCGATGAGGTTTTCTCAACACTGATGGGCGATGAAGTAGAGCCGAGAAGGAATTTTATTGAAGAAAACGCTTTGTCAGTCGATAATCTAGATTTTTAATACATTTATTTAACAAGGAGTTATATTATGTCAACCAAACATCCAGTTGTATCCGTTACCGGATCATCAGGTGCCGGCACTACGTTTGTCAAAAAAGCATTTGAGAAAATTTTTGCTGAGAAAAACTTAAACGTTTGTGTGGTAGAGGGCGACAGTTTTCATAAATTTGAACGTGCCGATATGAAAGTTGAGGTAGAAAAATCACGTGCAGCAGGCAAAGTATTGACGCATTTTTCAGAAAATGCCAATCATTTTGATAAATTAGAAGCTTTATTTAAGCAATATGGCCAAGATGGTACGGGTAAAAAGCGTTATTACATTCATTCCGATGAGGAGGCTGTTGAGCACAATGCGCGCTTAGGAACAAACCTTAATCCGGGCCAGTTTACACCTTGGGAAGACGTTGAGTCAGGCACTGATTTAATGTTTTATGAGGGGTTACATGGCGGCGTAAAAACTGATAATGCAGATGTTGCAGGCCAGGTTGATTTATTGGTTGGCGTGGTGCCATCGGTAAACATTGAATGGATTCAAAAAATTTACCGAGACACTTCTGAACGCCCTTACACGCCAGAACAAGTAACTGAAATTATTCTTGATCGTATGCCTGATTATGCTGAATTTATCACACCACAATTTGACAATACACACATTAATTTTCACCGTATTCCTTTGGTAGACACCTCGAATCCGTTTAGTGGCCAGTCAGTTCCTTCTCCTGAAGACTCATTAGTGGTTACCAGTATACGTATTGATGGCGTTGATCTGCAGTCCGTTGCGGATAAGCTACCTGCAGAAGCAATGGCATTTTTACAAAATGACAAAACTCTGGTTTACAAAGGAAGTTTTATGGTTGATGTGATGAATTATTTACTAACCCCAATTATTGATAAGCTAATGACCAGTAAATAAACGCATCATAAGCATAAAGCCTTGGTAAGATTCCAAGGCTTTTTTATGCACAAAAGACAAGAATAATACATGCAAACCAATCGACCAGAAAAACCTAACTTCGCTCAATTTTTTATTTACTGGTTAAAACTCGGTTTTATCAGTTTTGGCGGGCCTGCAGGACANATCTCAATGATGCACCAAGAATTGGTTGAAAACAGACGATGGATTTCGGAGCATCGATTTCTTCATGCCTTAAATTACACCATGGTATTACCGGGGCCTGAAGCACAGCAATTGGCCACTTACATTGGTTGGCTGATGTTTGGTGTACGAGGTGGCATTGTTGCGGGAGTATTATTTGTACTGCCTTCTTTATTCATTCTAAGTGGACTAACTTGGGTTTATTTAAGCTATGGCGATGTTCCAGCTGTTGAGGGTATTTTGTATGGCATTAAGCCAGCAGTAACAGCCATTGTTTTATTTGCTGCTTATCGAATTGGCTCTAAGGCGTTGTCAAATAATGTGTTGAGAATATTAGCAGTATTAGCATTTATTGCAATAGCGCCAATTTTCACTCTTGAAATACCTTTTCCCTATATTGTATTGAGTGCAGCTTTAATTGGCTTTTTAGGGTCTCGATTTTCGCCCGACACGTTTAAGACGGGCGCACACCATGGGGATGAAAAAAACAGTTATGGCCCCGCCTTGATTGATGATGATACGCCGGCTCCTGATCATGCTAAATTCAAATGGTCTCGGTTGGTTGGATTTGGCGTGGTTGGTGTGGGGATAGGTCTAATGGTCATGGCACTGTTAACTGACCCAGTCTTACACGACATGGGTGAGTTTTTTACCAAAGCAGCCCTGGTTACTTTTGGTGGTGCGTATGCTGTGTTGCCTTATATTTATCAAGGTGGCGTGGAACAGTACCAATGGTTAAGCAGTGTACAAATGATGGATGGTTTGGCATTAGGTGAAACCACCCCTGGCCCACTGATTATGGTGGTGGCTTTTGTTGGTTTTGTGGGTGCGTGGACTAAAGAGATATTTGGCCCAGATGCTTTGTTGTTGGCGGGCTTTGCCGGTGCTTCAGTGGCCACATTATTTACTTTTTTACCTTCATTTTTATTTATTTTTTTGGGTGGTCCGGGCGTTGAAGCCACTAGGGGAGATCTTAAATTTAGTGCGCCACTCTCGGCAGTAACGGCCGCTGTGGTAGGGGTTATTATTAACCTAGCAGTATTTTTTGCTCAAAATGTTTTGTGGACAAAAAATGGCAATCTAGACTACATAGCAGCCCTAATAGGTATTGCTGCTTTTGTGGCTTTGTTTCGATTTAAGATTAGCATCATGAGTGNGATTGCAGGATGCGCTATTGTAGGCTTAGTGCTCACTTTATAGTTTACGNAGGGTATNTTGTTAACAATGCCCTCCAAGGCAAGAAAGGGAGTAGGCGCTACTTAACGACAATATTAACCAGCTTGTTTGGCACCACAATTACTTTAACAACGGTTTTACCATCGGTAAATTTAGCAACATTTTCATTATTCAGGGCTTGAGTCTCTACTTCTAATTTATCCATGCCGGCATCTAGCATGAGCTTTGCACGCAACTTGCCGTTGATTTGAACAATAATTTGAACCTCGTCTTGTTCCAGTGCTTTTTTATCAACCATTGGCCACGGTTCGTTAATAATAGCCTCTTTATTGCCTAATTCGTGCCACAGGTAATGACAAATGTGCGGAGTGATTGGGCTAAGTGTTTTCAGAATAATATCGACTGATTCAGCGCGGACTGCCATGGACTGTTCGTCAGTAGCGCTAAACTTAATCAATGCATTGCTAAGCTCCATTAAGCTGGCAATGGCTGTGTTAAAAGAATGTCGGCGTGACATATCATCACCAATTTTTGCTAAGGCTTGATGGGTTTTTTGGCGAATGGATTTTTGCTCTTTGTTAAGAGCATCAAGGGCTAATTTAGCTACCGTGTGTGTTTTTGAGTCTTCAATAAAAGCCGATATTAGGCGATAAATTTTATTGACAAAACGATAGGAGCCTTCCAGTCCAGAATCGCTCCATTCAAGGTCTTGCGTTGGTGGCGCAGCAAACATAATAAACAGACGCACAGTGTCAGCACCATATTTGTTAATCATTACTTGTGGATCTATGCCATTATTTTTAGACTTAGACATCTTACTCATGCCAGCATAAGTAATTGTCTCACCAGAAGAGATTTGGGTTGAGTTAATAATTTGTCCTTTTTCATTAGTTTGAGTGGCCACATCATCAAGTAAAACCCATTGTTTGGCACCTTTTTTATCAATTTTAAAGAATGAATTGGACAGCACCATGCCTTGTGTTAGCAGACTGTTAAATGGCTCATCGTTTTCAATTAGACCTTCGTCGCGTAATAGCTTNTTGAAGAATCGAGCATAAAGCAAATGTAATATTGCATGTTCAATGCCACCAATATATTGGTCAACACCACCTTTAAGCCAATATTTTGTGCGCTCATCTAACATAGCGGTGTCGTTGTCTTTACAAGTGTAACGCGCAAAATACCAAGAAGACTCGAAAAAAGTATCAAAGGTATCGGTTTCACGTTCGGCCTCACCGCCGCAATTTGGACAAGTGGTTTGGTAAAATTCTGGCATTTTTTTAATCGGCGAGCCCACGCCATCAAACGCCACCTCTTCAGGTAGGATGACTGGCAAGTCTTGCTCTGGTACGGCTACCGAACCACATTTTGAACAGTTGACGATCGGAATGGGGCAGCCCCAATAACGTTGCCTAGAAACGCCCCAGTCACGCAAACGATAATTGGTTTGTTTTTCACCCAATTGTTTTTCACTTAAAGCTTGTGCAATAGCGTCAAAGGCTTGAGAGAAGTCCATCCCATCAAATTCGCCCGAGTTAAATAATACACCTTTATCAGTGTAAGCACCATCATCAAGATCAAGTGCTTGATCTTTAGGCTTGATCACACTTTTGATCGAAATACCGTACTTCTTAGCAAATTCAAAATCTCGTTCGTCATGGGCTGGTACACTCATGACTGCACCTGTGCCGTAGCCCATGAGTACGAAGTTGGCAATCCAAATTGAAACCTTCTCTCCTGTAATTGGGTGTGTGCATTTAAGTCCCGAATCAACGCCTTTTTTCTCCATGGTCTCCATCGCAGCTTCGGTGGTTTCCATGGTTTTGCATTCATCAATAAAAGCTTGAATTTCAGCATTATTTTCACCTGCTTGAAACGCTAAAGGGTGTTCTGCAGCAACGGCTAAATAAGTAACACCCATTAACGTATCTGGGCGTGTGGTGTAGACTCTGAGAGCATTTGAGTCTTGCCTAGTAAAGTCAATTTCCAAGCCGACGGACTTACCAATCCAATTTTTTTGCATGGTTTTAACCGCATCCGGCCAGCCATTTAATTCATCTAATGAGTCTAGCAATTCATCGGCATAATCGGTAATTCTCATGAACCATTGAGAGATTTCTTTTTTCTCAATCAAGGCATCTGAGCGCCAACCGCGCCCATCAATAACTTGTTCGTTGGCCAGTACCGTTTGATCAACAGGATCCCAATTAACAATCGCATTTTTCTTATAAACTAAGCCCTTTTCAAACAACTTCACAAATAGCCATTGTTCCCAGCGGTAGTATTTTGGATGGCAGGTGGCAATTTCACGCGACCAGTCATAACCAAAACCCAGTTTGATTAATTGGTTTTTCATGTAATTGATGTTTTCGTATGTCCACTTAGCGGGCGGAACTTTGTTTTTTAAGGCGGCGTTTTCAGCGGGCAATCCAAAGGCATCCCAGCCAATCGGCTGCATAACGTTCTTGCCTCGCATTTTCTGGTAGCGAGAAATAACATCGCCAATGCTGTAGTTACGTACATGACCCATGTGCAGGCGGCCTGAAGGGTATGGAAACATTGAAAGACAATAAAATTTTTCTTTGGTATTATCTTCCACAACTTGAAAAGACTGATTGTCTAGCCAATATTGCTGGGCCTGCTCCTCAATGGACTGAGCATTGTAGTCTGGATTCATAAGTTTTTATTTGTTTGTACCGATATCGCATTGCGATATGGCTGAATTAAGGTTTAGAGAACCTACTAAATCACTAATACTGTCTAGGTTATTGTCAATTAAATATTGACTGATGCCATTGTTGATTTGATTACAAATAAGCGGGTCATAAAACAAGGCGGTTCCAATGCCAACGGTGGAAGCTCCCGCAATAATAAACTCAATAGCATCGTTAACCGTGGTAATGCCACCCTGACCAATGATGGGAACGCTGTGTTGTTTGCTGACTTGATAAACTTGATGAACTTTTAATAGGGCTATCGGTTTAATTGCAGGGCCAGATAGCCCACCTTGGTTGTTGCCAATAATAGGTGTGCGAGTTTTAGTGTCAATGGCCATACCCATCAGCGTGTTGATGACGGCTAGGCCGTCCGTACCCGCGTCAATACAACGCTGAGCGCTAAAGGCAATATCAGTTTGGTTGGGAGACAACTTAGTAATTAAAGGTTTTGATGTATTTTTACGACAAATTTCAACCACACGATAAGACATGTCAGGGTCATTGCCAAAGGCCACACCACCCTCCTTAACATTTGGACATGAGATGTTGATTTCAATCGCATCGATATCAGTGTCATCAAAGCGTTTGGCGATTTCACCGTATTCTTCTACCGAAGAACCAGAAACATTAATAATAAATCGAGTTTCTGTTTTGTCCAGATTTGGCATAATGTCGTTAATCACAACATCAACACCGGGATTTTGCAGACCAATGGCATTAATCATTCCGCTAGGTGTTTCTGTAACCCTGTGTGGAATATTGCCAAGACGAGGCTCTAAAGTGGTTCCTTTAAGGCAAACAGCGCCAGTGTCTTTATTGGAAAAACCCTTGATGCGCGTGTATTCTTCTCCAAAGCCAACACAGCCAGACAGTAGAATAATGGGTGAGTTTAGTGACAGCCCACAGAATTCAGTTTTTAAGTTGCTATGCATGGGTGGTATTATACATTTTTGCTGTTAAAATTATTCACCATGAAAGGATTGTTTATCAGCGGTAGTGGCACCAATGTCGGTAAAACGTTTATTGCTAGTCGCATCATTAAAATATTAAATTCTAAGTTTAATGTTGTGGCAAGAAAACCAATTGAGAGCGATTGCCGAAAAACCTCTGACGGCCTCACTCCCAAAGATTCGATTTTGTTAAACAATGCTTGTGAAACACCGGAAGCCATTGATACGGTTTGCCGATTTAAGTTTGAGGCATGCGTCAGTGGTGAAAAAGCCAGCTTGGATCGAGGCATAACAGTAACGCTGGATGATTTAGTAGAAGCATCAAAGCCGACGCATCAAAATGATTTTGTGGTGATCGAGGGTGCGGGCGGGCTGTATTCTCCCATTGCTAAACAGTTGCTAAACAGTGATTTGGCAAAAGCACTAAACCTTCCTTTGGTGCTGGTGATTAAAGATGAGCTAGGCGCTGTTAACCAGGCTCTGCTCTGTTTGCAGGCAGCTAAGAATGAAAAATTAAAGGTTTTAATGATTGTTTTAAATCAAATTACATCAAATGTTTTAGAAAACGCAGAAGCGATTGCGCAGTACACACATACACCCATTGTGGTTTTCAATCAAGATAACATCAGTGAGTTTTCCAACAAAGTAGAGTCTTTAGTCTAACAAGGTTAGGTTAGGCTTGTTGGTCGGTTTAGGGTCTTTAGGGTTGCCATCATTTTCAAAAAACATGCCCTCGCCGTTTTCACCAGCATAAATACTTAAAACCGCATCTATGGGCACATGGATTTCTTGAGATTTATTGTTAAATCTAGCTTTAAATGAAAGCTCTTGATTGCCTATTGTTAGATTGCTACTTGCATTCGTACTAATGTTGAGCACAATCTTTCCTTGCTGTATGTAAGGCTTGGGTACTATTGTGCCCTCTTTAGAGCAGTCTACTAAAATATGAGGCGTTAGACTAGAGTCTTCCATCCATTGGTGATAGGCACGTATCAAATAAGGCGCTACCGAAGCCATGGTCAGAAAGAGTGATTAGTTATATTCTTTTTCGCAGTCGGTCAGGCTTTCTTTAAAGCTATTTTTTGCAAATAAACGATTGGCATAATCCATAATCGGTTTTGCTTTTTTTGAATCCAATTTAATGCCTAATTTTTTTAAGCGCCATAAGATTGGAGCCAAGCAAGCGTCAACAATGCTCATGTCGTCACTTTTAAAATAAGGCTGATAAGCAAACAAAGGAATGAGCTCAATTAAATTGCTCGATAAGATTTTTCGCGCTTCGCTGGCCTTTTTTTCGTTGCCAGTTTCAATGGCATTGACCAATTCATACCAACATCCTTGAGACCTAGTAAATCTAAAAATTAACAATCTTTTTTCAGCTTTTTCAATGGGGTCTACCGGTAATAAAGGTGGAAATGGAAAGCGCTCGTCTAAGTATTCCATAATGACGGACAAGTCATAGAGCACCATTCCACGATCAAACAAAGTAGGCAGTGTTTGACATGGGTTTAATTCCAGAACCTCTTCAGGCACCTCATTAATTTTTAAATTAATAACTTCTCTTTCAATGTTCTTTTCAGCCATGATAAAGCGCACTGCGTGTGACTCCATCTCTTGAGGAGAGGCATAAAGTGTTGTTGATGCTGGATTGGGCTTAATTAACATGGTTGTTTTTGTCCTTAAAAATTAAAAAAACAACACAGCTTCAATTGACGAGAAGCGGTGTTGTTAAATGGTTTGAGCAATTGTATCAGAAATTAGTAATTAATTAGTCTTTAGCGCGCCATTTGCCATATTTAACATCTTTCCAGTATTCTTTTTTCAGTAAATAAGAAAGAATGAACAAAATAAACAAAAACCCAAGTACTTTATAGCCAAGATCAATTCTAACCAGCTTAGCAGGCTCACCAACGTAATCTAGGAAATTAGTAATGTCTCTAACATCTTGATCAAAGTCTTCGCTGGATTTGCTTTGTTTTAGTGACCATAAAATATCCGGCATAGAGGCATTTTCTAACACGTGATTGTTAACGCCAAAAATACGTTCTTCGTCTTTATAAAAACCACGTAAATAAGTGTAAATCCAATCCACGCCTTTAGAGCGAGACACCAAAGACAAGTCTGGATTGTTGCCAAACCACTGATTAGAGTCTTCGATAGACATTGTAGATATAATTGGTGAGCCTATTTTTTCATCACCAAAAATAAAGTTTTTTTCAATGTCTTCATCTGAGATGTTAAGGTCTTTACCAATGCGGTTGTAACGCATGAATTTGATTGAGTGACAACCGGAGCAATAGTTCATAAAAAGTCTTGCGCCATTTTGTAAAGACTTTTCATCAGTGATGTCTGTATTGGCATGGTCGAGCTCGACACCTGCTGCTGCAAACACATTGAATGAAAGGATTGTGCTAATAAAAGCGGCTGTTATTGTGTTTAGTGTTTTTTTCATCATATTACTCCGTTAACCTCGTTGGCACTTCTTTGGTTTTTCCAATGGAGGTAAACCAAGGCATTAGAATAAAGAAGCCGAAATAAGTAGCCGTAAATACTCGTGCTAAAAAAGCATTCACAGGGGTTACTGGTTGCATGCCTAGGTAGCCAAGGATGATAAAACTCACCACAAACACACCTAAAGCAATTTTATAAGGCAATGAGCGGTAACGAATTGACTTTACCTTAGAGCGATCTAACCATGGCAGGGCAATTAAAATAAGCAAGGCTGCAAACATACCAACCACACCTGGAAACTGAGAACCAAACATTGGCGGAATAGCCCTTAATACCGAATAAAAAGGTGTTAAGTACCAAAGCGGTGCAATGTGGTCGGGCGTTTTTAATGGGTTAGCTTCAACAAAGTTTGCATGTTCTAGGAAGTAGCCGTTTAGTGCTGGAGAGAAAAACAGCACTGCTGAGAAAATCATCAAGAATACCACCACACCAACAATGTCTTTAACGCTGTAGTACGGGTGAAACGGAATACCATCTTTTGGAATGCCGTTTTTATCTTTATTCTTTTTAATTTCAATGCCATCTGGGTTATTAGAGCCAACCGTGTGTAAGGCGACGATGTGCAAAAATACTAAGATAACAAGAATCAGTGGCAGGGCAATAACGTGCAACGAGAAGAAGCGGTTAAGCGCAGGATCGCCAACGGCGTAGTCACCTAAAATCCAGGTTAGTAAATCTGGACCAATAAAAGGCACTGAGCCGAATAAAGAAATGATTACCTGTGCGCCCCAATAAGACATTTGACCCCATGGTAATACATAGCCCATAAAGGCTTCAGCCATTAGTGCAATGTAAAGCACCATGCCTAATATCCAGATAAGCTCACGAGGCGCTTTGTATGAACCGTAAAGCAATGCACGATACATGTGCAAATAAATTACAATGAAAAATGCTGATGCGCCTGTTGAATGTAGGTAACGAATGAGCCAACCCCAATCAACATCACGCATGATGTATTCAACGGATGCAAACGCATTGGCAGAATCAGGCTTAAAGTGCATGGTTAAGAAAATACCCGTCACGATCTGCATGACCAGTACCAGCATTGCTAATGAGCCAAAAAAGTACCAAAAGTTAAAGTTTCTTGGTGTGTAGTATTCGGCTAAGTGCTCGTTCCAAACCTTGGTTAGTGGAAATCTTTGATCAATCCAGCTTTTATTATTGTCCATGATTTACTCCTAAGATGCTTTTGGATCAACACCAATTCGAATCAACGAATCGGATACAAAATGATATGGCGGTATGATTAGGTTAGTGGGTGCCGGAGCGCCTGCATAGACACGACCAGCTAAGTCAAACTTCGAACCATGACACGGGCAGTAGAAGCCGCCCTTCCAAGAATCGCCACCTAGGTCGGCCGCACCTAATTCTGGGCGATAAGTTGGCGAACAGCCTAAGTGTGTACAAACACCAACAATAACCGCTACTTCTGCTTTGATCGAGCGCCATGTGTTTTTAGCGTAAGCAGGTTGTTGGTTTTCTTCGTTGTTAGGGTCTGTTAACTCACTGTCTAAGGTTTTTAAGTTGGCAATAGTAGTGTTATCACGTTTAAAAATCCAGACTGGTTTTTTTCTCCAAAGTACGCGAACCAGTTGACCTGCTTCTAGTTTAGTGATATCAACATCAACGGGTGCGCCAGCAGCCTTTGCTCTTGCTGAAGGCATCCATGATGATAAAAATGGCCAAGCCACAAAGCCAACGCCTACTGCACCAACAACGCTTGTGGCGTTTGTTAGAAAGCGTCTTTTTTTCAGGTCTATTTCTTGTTCTGACATTGGTATAGAGTCCTTGTTGTTTGAATAAAGGTTGTTAAATATAAAATTTAAAACCCAATAATTATAATGTATATCAACTTTATATAATAGAGAATTGTTCTAATATTCTTTAAAATTGACTTTAATTGTTATTTTTTGTATGTGTGACAAGCCTTCCAGTGTTTGTATAATGGAAAGCAATTCTGAGCATTGTTTTTGTGCACGGAACGCCACGGCTTGATTGCTGGTGACAAGGGTTGCAACGTTATCCTCAACAACGCACAGCGAAAGCGTCTTTAAAGGACTTGGCAATAAGCTTATAAGCTTGTTATTAATAAGATTGTAGGCCCTGGCTTTGACAAATAACTGACCCAATTCACCTTTAGGTATAAAATTTGCAAGGTTTGTTGTTGTTTTGTTTGACATCTGTGAGAAAATAGGCCTATTTTAATAAACTGTTTTTACCGTATCTAATTACTAATGAGCATTATAAATAAATTCATTGCTAAAATTGTTGGTTCTCGCAACGAGCGTTTAATAAAAAAGCTTCATAAGACCGTTGAGCAAATTAACGACCTTGAGTCCGGTTTAGGCGCATTAAGCGATGAAGAATTAAGCGCAAAAACCCAAGTTTTTAAAGATCGACTTAACAACCAAGAAACACTCGACTCCTTGTTGGTAGAGGCTTTTGCCGTGATGAGAGAGGCAAGTAAACGAGCCCTAGGTTTAAGGCATCACGACGTCCAATTAATTGGTGGCATGGTTCTAAATCAAGGCAACATTGCTGAAATGGGTACGGGCGAGGGAAAAACATTGGTGGCCACGTTGAGCGCTTACCTTAATGCACTTAGTGGCGAAGGCGTGCACATTGTTACTGTGAATGATTACCTTGCGGCCCGAGATGCACAGTGGATGGGCAAAGTCTTTAATTTTTTGGGATTGAGCGTTGGCATTATTGTTTCTAACATGCCACCAGAAGAAAAACAAGCGGCCTATGCTTGTGACGTTGTTTATGCCACCAATAACGAACTCGGCTTTGACTATCTTCGAGACAACATGGCCTTTACCGCTGAGCAAAAAGTGCAACGCAGACTTAATTTTGCGATTATTGATGAGGTCGACTCAATTTTGATTGATGAGGCCAGAACGCCACTCATTATTTCTGGCCCAGCCGATGACTATTCTCAAGTTTATCAGGCCATTAATAAAATGATTCCTGCTTTTACCAAGCAAACAGAAAGCGGAGAAGGCAAAGAGATTGTGGTCGAGATTGCGGGCGATTACACGGTTGACGAAAAGCACAAACAAGTTTTCTTGACCGATGAAGGCCATGCAAAAGCAGAACAGTTGTTGATCAATGCAGGCGCCCTATCAGAGGGCGCAAGCTTATACGATGCAAGCAATATTTTACTAATGCAACATTTGAATTCGGCACTTAGAGCGCATATTTTATTTCATAAAGACGATCACTACATTGTGCAAGAAGATGAAGTGGTTATTGTGGATGAGTTTACTGGTAGAACCATGCCAGGTCGTCGCTGGTCAGAAGGATTGCATCAGGCTATTGAGGCCAAAGAAGGGGTGAGTATTAAAAAAGAAAACCAAACACTAGCCTCCATTACTTTTCAGAACTATTTCAGGCTTTATACAACCCTTTCGGGCATGACCGGTACGGCAGACACTGAAGCAGTAGAATTTCAAGATATTTATGGTTTGGAGTGTGTAGTAGTGCCACCCAACAGGCCTTCAGCGCGTAACGATAAGTCGGACCAAATTTATCTAACCACGGAAGAAAAATTTGAAGCCATTGCCAATGATGTGGCAAACTGCCAAAAAATAGGCCAGCCAGTGCTTGTGGGTACCAGCACTATTGAAAACTCTGAGTTAATTTCTGCTCTACTTAAGGAGAACAAAGTTAAGCACGAGGTGCTAAATGCCAAGCAGCATGAGCGAGAAGCAATTATTATTGCTAATGCAGGTGCTATTGGTGCCGTGACGATTGCCACTAACATGGCAGGACGCGGTACCGACATTGTTCTGGGCGGTAAGCTACTAGACGACGCCACCGACAAGCAAAAACAAGAATGGCAAAAACAGCATGAGGATGTAATTAAAGCAGGTGGATTGCACATTGTTGGTACCGAGCGCAATGAATCCCGTCGAGTGGACAATCAACTGCGTGGCCGATCAGGCCGCCAAGGTGATGTGGGCTCAACGCGTTTCTATTTGTCATTAGCAGACAACCTAATGCGTATTTTCGCCAGCGAAAAAATGGCATCTATGATGCAGCGGTTGGGCATGGAAAAAGGCGAGGCCATCGAGCATAAAATGGTTAATCGTGCGATTGAAAACGCACAGAAAAAAGTAGAAGGCATGAACTACGATGCGCGAAAACATCTACTAGAATACGACGATGTTGCCAATGACCAAAGAAAGGTTATTTATCAATTACGAGATGAGCTAATGAGCGTTAATGATGTGCAAGATCGTTTTATTAGCATTAGAGAAGGCGTTATTGGTGATTTGTTTTTGGCCTATATTTCCACCGATCAGGCTGAAGAAGATTGGGACGTTGAAGGGCTTCATAATGCTTTAAAGTCGGACTATTCAGCNGGCTTCCCTTTACAAGAGTGGTTAGATGAAGGTGTTGATGTCGATGAACTGGAGAGCAGGATTATTCAGGGGCTCGGCGCAATATGCGACCATAAGGAGAGCATAGCAGGCTCAGAATCCATGCGCGGCTTTGAAAAAGCGGTCATGCTACAAACATTGGATCATTATTGGAAAGACCATCTGGCTTCAATGGATTATTTACGTCAAAGTGTCAATTTACGTGGTTATGCGCAAAAAAATCCAACCCAAGAATACAAGCGAGAGTCGTTCGCCATGTTTGAATCGCTCTTAGACACCATCAACGTTGAAATTGTTAAATCACTATCAAGTGTGACCATCAATGAAGACACCAAAGCTGGTGATGTTGAACAGCAAAACAACGATGGTGCACAGGAGCAACACGAACAAGTCGGCACAACGGGTGTTGACGAAGCCGAAGTGGAATCTGCAAAGAAGCAAACCTATACAAGAGAGGAAGAAAAAGTCGGTCGCAACGACCCGTGTCCTTGTGGTTCTGGCAAAAAATACAAACAATGTCATGGCAAGAAGGCATAGTGTTTAACTGTCTTATTTATGGCAAAAGGTAGTCTTTATATCGGACTCATGTCAGGCACCAGTTTGGATGGTGTGGATGCTGTTATTATTGACGGAAGTGCCACCAAATTATTGTCGCAGACTTATTTGCCTTATACGCACGATCTAAAAGAACAGCTGCGTACACTGAGTCAAACAGGGCAAACCAGTTTAGAGAATTTGGCTACCATTGACGTGCAAGTAGCACACGTTTTTGCTGATGCCGTTCATGCCTTACTAGAGTCTTCAAACACCCGTGCTACACAGATTTCAGTGATCGGTTCACACGGACAAACCGTTTTTCATAAGGGCGGTAAATATTCCATGCAGATTGGACACGGTTCAATCATTGCTGAACGCACAGGCATTGCGGTAGTGAACGATTTTCGCATGAATGATATTGCTGCTTCAGGGCAAGGAGCACCATTAACACCCGCTTATCATCAACACCTGCTTGGCAATAAAGACGGCGTGGTAATTAATTTGGGCGGTATTGCCAATTTAACACAAATTTCAAAAAGCGTAGTCACTGGTTTTGACACTGGACCGGCCAACACCTTGCTGGATAACTGGATCAAAAAATGCAAACAACTGGATTATGATCGAGACGGGATTTGGGCGAGGTCTGGTTTTATCAGTGATGACTTGTTGAGTGCTTTGTTGGCAGATAGCTATTTCAAAAAACCATCACCAAAAAGTACGGGGCCAGAGTATTTTAATTTAGAGTGGCTCAATTCTTATTTAACAGGCACTGAGACCGATGCCGATGTGCAAAGAACTTTGGTAGAATTAACAGCCATGAGCATTAGCAAACACATCCCAAAAAATACCAATGTTTATTTGTGCGGTGGCGGAGTGCATAATTTATTTTTGGCCGAGCGTTTGGCCTATTTAAATCCACACAGTGAAATGATGACAACCGACGACCTTGGTATGCCTGTTGATTATGTCGAAGCAGCTGCATTTGCGTTCTTTGCACAGCAAACATTGGAAGGAAAAACTTCGAGCTTGCCATCGGTAACAGGCGCTAAAGGTGCGAGAATATTAGGAGCCATTTATGCGGCACAATGATGCGTTACAGATTATTCGCCCGGATGATTGGCACTTGCATGTGCGTTCAGGTGAGATGCTTAAATCAGTGATTGGCATGACAGCCGCGCAAATGGGTAGAGCGATTATTATGCCTAATCTATCGCCACCCGTGAGTAATGCTGCGCAAGCTAAGCAGTATCACCAAGAAATTATGAACGCCTTGCCAGCCGATACCAGGTTTACACCATTAATGGTGTTGTACTTAACAGACAACACCACGCCAAAACAAATCCAAACGGCTTTTGACGGCGGGCTGGTGGTTGCGGCCAAGCTTTATCCTGCAGGCGCAACTACTAATTCAGACAGCGGTGTGACCGACATTAACAATATTTATCCCTCACTAGAAAAGATGCAGCAGTTAGGTGTGCCATTATTGGTACACGGAGAGGTGACGGATGCCAAGGTTGATATTTTTGACCGTGAGGCAGTTTTTATTGAACAAATACTCAGCAAAGTTATTGAAGATTTGCCCGATTTAAAAATTGTGTTTGAGCACATCACCACCAAGGCCGCAGTTGATTTTGTATTGTCAAGTGGTAACAACATTGCCGCCACCATTACCCCACACCATTTGCTTGCTAATCGTAATGACATGTTGGTGGGCGGTATTAAGCCACATTATTTTTGTTTACCCATTTTAAAAAGAAGAGACCCGCATCAGCTAGCACTTTTAAAAGCGGCCACCAGTGGCAATGCTAAGTTTTTCTTAGGCACGGATTCAGCGCCACATGCTAAAGAGCATAAAGAGTCGGACTGTGGCTGTGCAGGTGTTTTAAACGCTCACTGTGCTATTGAACTTTATGCAACTGTTTTTGATTCGCAAAATGCAATGGATAAACTAGAGGGTTTTGCTTCTTTCTTTGGTGCAGATTTTTATAATTTACCACGCAATACTGACACCATTGTTTTGAAAAAACAAGATTGGGTTGTACCAAGCTCTTATGCTTTTGCCGACTCTACCATTGTGCCGTTCATGGCCGGAAAGACACTTAATTGGAAAATGGCTTAGGCGTTAAAGTAGTTTTTGGCCGTTTGTTCATCTTTTTCAATTTGTTGTTTTAGTGCTTCAAATGAGTCAAATTTTACCTCTTCTCGCAGCTTGTTTTTAAAGACAACTTTGGCATGATGGCCGTAAACCTCTTGACTAAAGTTAAATAAAAACACTTCTAGCAAAATCTTTACACCCCCAACCGTGGGTCGTGAGCCAATGTTACAAATCCCTTGATGAATTTTTTCGTCAAGCAAAACCTCAACAGCGAACACACCAAGAACAGGGCTAATTTTTCGTCTGATGGGAATATTAATGGTGGGAAAATTGATGCTCCTGCCTTTTTTTTCACCATGAATTATTTTGCCGCTGATTGAAAAGTCTCGACCGAGCATTTGAGCGGCTAAATCCATTTTACCGTTCTTAAGAAAATCTCTAATTTTTGAACTGCTGGCCCTGTCCTTATTGCACAAGATGCTTTTCGTGTCCTCAACGGAAAAACCATGTTTTTTTGATAAACTTTTAAGCAAGTTAAAATCACCTTTTCTCTCGTTGCCAAAGCGAAAATCATCGCCAATGAGGCAGTGTTTTATGTTTAGCCGATCCAATAAAATCTTTTGAATAAACTCACTGGCCTCAAGCTGGGAAAACTTCTGATTAAAATGAATCAACAGGTGTTCATCAAGCCCTAACTGTTTAAGCAAGGCGTGCTTTTCTTTAAAGTTGCTGAGTGTGGCCTGCTCAAGACCAAAAAAGCACTGCGGGGTAGGGGAGAATGAAATCAATACTGATGGAAGGCCCAGCTCTTTGGCCTTTTCAACAAGCCTAGCGATGATTTTTTTGTGCCCGATGTGCACACCGTCAAAGTTACCAATAGTGACAACACTACCAGCATGATTTTTTAAATTGTGTAAGCCACGAATAAGTTGCATAACGGCTATTTTAATCTAATTGTGCCAAGATTTTATTCACAGGTGTTGGTGTTGTTACTTTTAAAA
>JGI26263J51726_1000438_pt1 | contig 18702 bp, 15 predicted proteins | sample SaaInlV_200m_DNA_2_FD_51726 | JGI IMG/M metagenome (IMG submission 51726)
GGCAGATCGTGTTTTGTATAAAGCGTCGATTCGCTATATTTTAGAAAATCAAGAGGATTTATCTTTATTTCAACAAGCAGTGGATGATCTTGTTATTAAAGATGATGTAATTAAAGGTGTTAAAACCCAGATGGGTTTGAGTTTCTTAGCCGATAAAGTTATTTTGACTTCGGGTACGTTCTTGGGTGGCATGATTCATATTGGCCAGTCTAATTTTGAAGGTGGTCGAGCCGGTGATGCGCCATCCAATGCTTTATCCAGAACACTCAGGGCTTATGATTTGGGCGTGGGTCGTTTAAAAACTGGTACACCGCCACGACTTGACGGCCGTACGATTGACTTTAGCGTATTGCAAGCACAACCAGGTGATACCCCATTACCAACTTTTTCTTTTATGGGGAAATTGTCAGACCATCCTGATCAAATTCCTTGTTACATTACTCATACTAATGAAAAAACTCACGACTTTATTCGTGATGGCTTAAAGGATTCACCAATGTACACGGGCAACATCGAAGGCATTGGTCCACGATATTGTCCATCAATTGAAGACAAGGTAGTACGCTTTGCTGAGCGTGATTCTCATCAAATCTTTGTTGAACCTGAAGGTTTAACCACAAACGAGGTGTATCCAAATGGCGTGTCCACTTCACTGCCGTATGAAGTGCAAGTGGATTTTATTCGTTCGATTAAAGGCTTTGAGAATGCGAAAATTGTACGACCTGGGTATGCCATTGAATATGATTTTTTTGATCCACGAGGGCTTAAACAAACCTTGGAAGTTAAAAAAATATCAGGCCTGTATTTTGCCGGGCAAATTAACGGCACCACCGGTTATGAAGAAGCAGCTGCTCAAGGTTTATTGGCAGGTGTGAATGCAGCGTGTAGCGTTCAAGAGAAAAATCCTTGGCATCCAAAACGTGATGAAAGTTATATTGGGGTAATGGTAGATGACTTAATCACTAAAGGCACCAATGAGCCATACCGTATGTTTACCTCGCGTGCTGAGTATCGGTTACTGTTACGTGAAGACAATGCCGATGAACGTCTTACTCCTAAAGCCAGAGAATTAGGTTTAATTGATGATGCACGTTGGCAAGCATTTGAGAAAAAATACAAGACAGTCGCACAAGAAAAGCAACGATTAAAAAGTACTTGGATACAAGCCAATGATACTCAGGCCGGTGAAACACTGGGCTTGAGTCTGAGTCATGAATACTCTTTGTTGGAGTTGCTTAAAAGGCCTAAAGTTAGTTATGATACATTGAGTAAAATTGAATCTGGAAAACCGTTTCTAACCGATAGAACACTGATTGCCTTGGTTGAGAATCAAATCAAATACGAAGGTTATATCAAGCGTCAACTGGAAGAGATTGAAAAATATAGAAAAAATGAAGATACTAAATTATCCGGCCACATGGATTATGATTCGATTAAAGCACTCTCTGCTGAAGTAAGGCAGAAGTTAAGTCAGTACAAGCCAGAAACCATTGGTCAAGCAAGCCGTATTCAAGGGGTAACACCCGCTTCTATTTCTATTTTATTGGTGTACCTTAAGACCTATAAAGTTGTTTCATGAATGAACTCAAGCAACTATTACAAGATGGCGCTGATCAAATGGGTTTGTTGTTGAGCGATCAACAATCTGACCAGTTATTGGACTACCTTATGTTGATTTTCAAGTGGAACAAGACTTACAATCTGAGTGCTATTCGTGATTTAGAGTCAGGCGTTAAAAAACACTTGCTTGATAGTTTGTCGATTTTGCCTTATATTGGTAACGAGCCATTATTGGATGTAGGTGCGGGAGCTGGCTTACCAGGCATTGTCCTGGCGATTATGAGGCCTGAATTATCGGTAAGCGTGCTGGACAGTGTAGGCAAGAAGTGTCGATTTATGCAGTTTGCTAAAACTCAATTAAAGCTTGATAATTTAACCGTGGTGAATCAGCGAGTTGAAGATTTTCAGGCAATGAAGTGTTTTACTCAAATTACGTCACGCGCCTTTGCTGAGGTTGACAAAACATTGAAACTCACCCAACATTTATTGTGTGATAATGGTCGTTATCTATTAATGAAAGGCAATCATTTTTCACAAGAGGCGATTAAAGGTGTGCGTATGATTTCACACCAAATTAATGTACCGTACGTGTCTGAGGATCGATTTTTATTAGAAATACAAATGGGATAATTATGAAAAAAATACTGATTTATTTATTAGCTGTCGTTATTGTTGTTGTATTGGCAGTTGTCTTTTTCTTCGATGGGCTGACTAAAAGTGCGCTTGAATCTTACGCTCAAAAGGTATTAAAAACACCCGTAAGCATTGCTGAATTTAGGAGTGATTTATCCGATAGAAAAATCAATTTAGATTTTATCGAGGTGAAAAATCCAGAAACTTTTAAAAATGAAAATGCTTTTGTGCTTAATCATTTAAGTGCGACTGTTGACATTGAGAGCCAAGAAGATTTAATCGTCCTAGAGCAATTAGAGTTTGACGGCTTGTTGTTCACTTTAGAACAAAACAATAAACAAGTTAACTTGGTTGTCTTATTGAAAAATTTGGAGCAAACTTCAATTCGAGTAATTCCGTTATTAAAGATAAAAGCTCTCAGACAAATCAGAAAACAGAGGCGGGTTCAGAAGCTCGAGTCATTATTAAAGACTTAAAGTTTATTAACACCCAGCTTAATATTGACACTCAATGGTTTAAGGATACGGTTGAGGTTCCTGATGTGGTGATTCGTAATTTTGGTGCGCCTAATGGTATTCCTATTAATCATGTAGGGCCAGAGTTGATGAAAATAGCACTACGTAGAATTCAAGAAGAAGTCGAAAATAAAGGCTTGAGATTGAATGAGAAAGAAATTAAAGAAGGCGTTCGTAGAAAGCTTGAAGGTGAATTAGAAGAACTGAAAGGTAAGCTCAACAATAAAGCTAAAGGGTTTTTTAAGAAATTAGGTTTGTGAGAGACCTTTGCATAAATATGAATAATAATCAAAATACCATCTTTCATCAACTTGGAAACTTTTTAAAAACACCCTTAGCCCTGCTAGGAGTGGCTTTAAAAAATTACCAATTTAATAAAATCTGTCATTTTTCTAATCATCCCTATTTTATGCAAAGATCTCTATGAATATTGTTGATTCTCATTGCCACATTGATCGGGTTGATTTAGATCAATTTGGCGGTAGTATTGAGAGCATGTTGGCGCACGCCAAAGAGTTATCAGTTGCTCAATTTTTATGCGTTTGTATCGACTTAGAACACTTTGATGAGGTGTTTACTCTGGCTAAAGCACACGATCAAATTTACGCATCAGTTGGGGTGCATCCTACTGAGCAAGAGGGCAAGGATCCCAGTGTTGAGGAAATACTATCTTTAGCCAACCATGACAAGATTATTGCCATTGGCGAAACTGGGTTGGATTATTTTCACATTGAAAAAGACACGGCCGATTGGCAACGAGATCGTTTTAGACGGCACATTAAAGCCTCTAATGAATCTAGAAAGCCGATGATTATTCATACGCGTGATGCCAAGGCCGATACGATTGAGATTATGCAGCAAGAAAAGGCAGTCGCTGGCGTGATGCATTGTTTTGCTGAGGATTGGGACACGGCAAAAGCCGCTCTGGATTTAGGATTCTACATTTCTTTTTCCGGCATCATTACGTTTAAGAGTGCATCTGATTTACGTGAAGTGGCTAAAAAAGTTCCTGCCGATCGCTTGTTGGTCGAAACGGACTCGCCGTATTTAACACCTGTGCCATACCGTGGTAAGTCAAATTCACCGGCTTATACGTATTACGTGGCAGAAAAATTAGCCGAGATACGCGGCACCAGTATTAACGATATTGCTGATACAACCACGAATAATTTCAAGCAATTGTTTTCTTTATGAGTGTTAGTTTTAAAACCGTCGATGAATTTTCCGAAGGTCAACGCCTTGATAATTACTTGCTCAAGCATCTTAAAGGCGTACCAAAATCACACATCTATCGCGTCATTCGAAAAGGCGAAGTGCGAGTTAATAAAGGTCGAAAAAAAGCAGAGTACAAATTGCAACTGGATGACGTTGTACGAATTCCACCGATTCGTGTTTCAGAATCCGTTCAAGTTGTAGTTTCAGACAGTCTTAAACAACTATTGAGCGATGCTATTTTGTATGAAGATAAAGGCTTGTTAATTATTAATAAACCGAGTGGACTGGCCGTACACAGTGGCAGCGGTGTTGCTGTTGGCGTGATCGAAGCACTTAGGGGTATGTATAAAGAGCCGGTGGAATTAGTGCACAGGCTTGATCGATCAACTTCTGGTGTTTTGCTCATTGCTAAAAAACGCAGTGTCTTAAAAAATCTACACGAGCAACTGAGCCAACATCAAATGGAAAAACGTTACACAGCTTTGGTCAAAGGTACTTGGTCAAAAAAACGACACACCATTGATGCACCGCTTTACCAAAATTCAAGAGGCGTTGTGATTGATGCTAAAGGTAAACAGGCCGTGAGCCACTTTCAACCGTTGAAAAATTTTCACAATGATGAATTTGAAGCATCGTTGGTTGAAGTGTTGATTGAAACTGGACGCATGCACCAAATCCGCGCGCATGCAAAATACGCTGGACATTCTATTGCTTTTGATGATAAATACGGTGATAAAATTTTCGACACTCAAGTAAAGGCCAAAGGCTTAAAACGATTATTTTTACACGCACATCAATTAACATTTGCCAATCCACTGACCAGTGAGATTCAAAAAGTGAAAGCTCCATTATCTAAAGATCTGGAGGATTTTTTAGCTAAATTATGAATGCATATTTACGCCTAATGCGACTTGACAAGCCGATTGGTATTTACCTATTATTATGGCCAACGTTGTGGGCTCTGTTTTTAGCGGCAGACGGTTGGCCAAGCATTGAATTGCTGATTATCTTTATTTTAGGTGTAGCGCTGATGCGTTCAGCAGGCTGTGTGATTAATGATTACGCTGATCGTAATATTGACAAACTCATTGAGCGTACTAAAAATAGACCCATTACTTCAGGCGAAGTTACTACGGGTAATGCACTTAAATTATTTGCAGGGTTAGTCGGTTTAGCATTTCTGTTAGTGTTGTTGACCAATTGGCTTACCGTACAGCTAGCATTTGTTGCGTTATTTTTAGCAATGCTTTATCCCTTTACCAAGCGCTGGACACATTTACCACAGTTTGTACTTGGCTTGGCTTTTGCCATGAGTGTGCCGATGGCATTTGCGGCAACCAACAACAACGTACCCGTTTCGGCGTGGTGGATTTTTTTGGCCACGATTATTTGGACGGTGATTTACGATACCATGTATGCCATGTCTGATCGTGAGGAGGATTTAAAGATTGGAGTTAAGTCCACCGCCATACTTTTTGCAAAGTACGATAAATGGATCATTGGTGTTTTACAAATTAGCCTATTATTGACATTGATAAAAATTTCGGAAATTTTCAATTTAGCTGTTTTTTACGACATTTCCCTAATTTTAAGTGCATTTTTAATGATTTACCATCAAGTTTTGATCAAAAATAGAGAGAAAACAGCCTGTTTTCAAGCTTTTTTGCATAATAATTACCTGGGCATGGTGATTTTTGCTGGAATCGCGCTTTCCTTTACGGCATAAGGGTTTAAGTGTTGCAAATTTGATAATTTTTTAGTAAATTGTTTGATTTATTCAACTATTTTGCATTTTTTCATCAAATAATGCTTGACATTGATTAATAAACACTCTAAATTAACAATAATCCGACAATGAAGTTGGGTTATTAATAAAACTAAAGAGGGGAAAATATGTTTGATACTATTATCAATACAATCAAAAAACTAACCGAAGCGGGTATCGCTTTAATTGCTTTAGCTGTTGTGGTTCAAGTGATCTTTGGTACAGGCGCTGCAGGCGTACCATTTATTGGTGGCGATGTCATTGGCACCATTACCGGCATTGTTGCAAGCCTTGGCTCACACGGATTAGTCGGTTTAGCAGCAGTTGCTGTTATCTATGCGCTGTTTACAAATAAATAGTAATAGATAGAAATCAATAAAAAACTCGCTGAAAGGCGGGTTTTTTAGTTTTTATAAAACAAAAGAAACGAGTCTTGTCCAGGCAATACCTAAGTACTCGTGAATGGCATTACTGGCTTTTGTTACCGAACCAATACTGGGCACAGAAAGTAATTTTATTTCACTTCTTCCTTTAAAGTCTGTTGGTGCGGGGATAGGGTTCAATCCAAAGTCTTTAAATAATTTCATTGCTCTTGGCATGTGTAAGGCTGAAGTAACCAGAACAAATGACTTATTTCCCACAATAGATTTAGTGAATTCCGCTTCTTCTTTGGTGTCTTTTGGCTTACCATTGATGATTATGTTTTCATCTTTTATGCCTGTAATTCTGGCGATGGAGGCATTAATCTCGGCATTGGACGTGTCGTTATCCTCTCCAGCATAGCCCGTAAAAATTAGCTTAACATGCGGATTGTTAAGTTTTTTAAAAATCATTATTCCTTCAAAGGTTCGTTTTAAACTGGAGTTTCCAATTTGGCTGGATAATGGCCATTCATTATTATCGTAGTGTCCGTGACCAAGTACATGTATAAATTCAATACTTTTATCTTTATAGCTGTATTTTTCGTATTGTGATTCCAGTTGTTGGATTAAAAAATTTCCAATGAAGGGATGACTAAAAAATAATAGTAATGAAAATGATAGACTTAAAAAAATAAGTGCTTTTTTGGAGGAGCGTGTGATTAAAAAATAAAAACCAACAAGGCCTGATACTAAAATTAAACCAAACGGCTCAACAAAAAAAGTAATGACTTTTTTTGCTAAGAAAAGAATTTCCATCGTTTAGGTTTAGATGCCTCTAAGAAGTTCGTTAATACCAACTTTAGAGCGAGTTCTAGCATCTACTTGTTTAACGATGATCGCACAGTAAAGTGAATAACTACCGTCTTTAGATGGCAAATTACCTGAGACCACAACAGAGCCGGCTGGGATTCGACCGTAAGTGACTTCGCCCGTTTCACGATTAAAAATCTTGGTGGATTGACCAATGTAAACACCCATTGAAATCACCGCACCTTCTTCGACGATCACACCTTCTACTACTTCTGAGCGTGCACCAATAAAGCAGTTGTCTTCAATAATGGTGGGACTAGCTTGCAGTGGCTCTAACACGCCACCGATACCAACACCACCTGAGAGATGAACATTCTTACCAATTTGCGCACAAGAACCAACCGTTGCCCAAGTATCAACCATAGTGCCTGAATCAACGTAAGCGCCGATATTGACATAACTTGGCATCAGTACCGTGTCTTTGGCAATGTAAGAGCCGCGTCTTGCACTGGCTGGTGGAACCACGCGCACACCAGTTGCCTTGAATTCATCAGCCGACATGTCGGCAAATTTTGAAGGAACTTTGTCATAGTATTGAGTAAATCCACCTTGCATTGGCACGTTGTCTTCAATTCTAAAAGACAATAAAACTGCTTTTTTAAGCCACTCATTAACAACCCAGTTACCCACGCCTTTTTGTTCAGCAACACGAGCTTCACCCGAGTCAAGCATGCGTATGGCTTCGTTAACCGCTTGTTTTACTTCTACAGTAACGCTCTGAGGATTAATGTTTGCTCTGTCTTCAAAAGCAGCTTCAATAATGTCTTTCATTTTCAATATCGTAGTAAAAAATTGGACATTATATCAGACGCGATTTTTCACAGGACTTGAGTAATAATTAGATTTTTAACTTAAATCAAGAAAAAAAAATCCATTGATGCTATGATATGCAAAGTTTATTAAACATAGTTTGAGAGGGTGTATATGGGCCAAAAGAATATTCAAGTTGAGAACCTGTATGAAGAGGGTGAACAGTGGGTACAAAATTTAGGTGAAAAAACCGTTCATGCTAAGCGCATGAAAGGAAAGTTTAGGAGCCTTAAGTGGATTGCTATCGCTGCTTGGACGCCTTTTTTTATAGGCCCTTATCTTACTTGGAACGGCCAACAAGCCATTTTATTTGATGTTGAGAAAAGGCAATATCACCTATTTGAAGTGACTATCTTTCCACAAGACCTTTGGATGTTGACCATGGTGTTGTTATTTTTGGCTATTTTATTAGCTGCCATGACTACCGTTTTGGGCCGAGTATTTTGTGGTTATTTTTGCTTTCAGACCATTTGGACGGATATTTTCACCAAGGTGGAAGAATTTTTTGAGGGGGTACCAGCCAAGCGCCGTAAATTAGAAAAAGAACCTTGGGGTTTTAATAAAATTAAACTTAAAGTCAGTAAGCACCTTGTTTGGACGGCAATTGCTTTATTTTCAGGCGTTACTTGGATGCTTTATTTTGGTGTGTCGTGGGCCGATTATTTTAATGGAACAGCCTCAAGCACTACTTTAATCATTACAATTTCAATTGCTTCTGGCGCTTACATATTTGCAGGGCACATGCGAGAACAATCTTGTTTGTGGGTTTGTCCTTATGCTCGTATTCAGGGTGCCATGGTTGATAAGCAAACACTCATGCCAACCTATGACTATTATCGTGGTGAGAAACGCGGCAAACTAAAAAAAGGTGAGTTCGTTGATGGATTTGGTGATTGCATTGATTGTAATCAATGTGTGGCCGTTTGTCCTACGGGGGTTGATATTCGTCAAGGCCAAGAATACGGTTGCATCACTTGTGGTTTATGCATTGATGCCTGTGATTCGGTAATGACTAAAGTTGGCAAGCCTAATGGTCTGATTCGATACGCTTCTTTGGACGAGTTAGAGTATAAAAAACCTTTCGTCGTCTTGTATAAGCGCCCCAGAGTGATTGTGTACTCTACAATTTTATTAACGGCATTATCGATTTTAGTTTATGGGCTGTTTAACATTGCACCAATGGATCTTAAGGTGTTGCACGATAGACAGCCACTATTCGTTCAACTCTCTGATGGTTCAATTAGAAATAAATATGAGCTTAAAATCATGAACAAGACCGACCAACCAATGTTGGTTGATGTAGGGTTTCAAAGTACGATTAATAATTTAAAGTCTCAAAAAGAGTTGAATAGTGTCGCTATACCATCGGGCAATGTAAAATCCATTTATGTTTATTTAACGGCTTTTGAATCCAATGTTGCCGATAACAACGATGTAATTTTTACGGTAATCAGTGATGGCGCGACACTCAAATACAAATCATCGTTCTTCACACCTAAGAGCATGCGATGAAGTTTTATAAAAGCCCTGTGATGGTTGTAATGCTGTTGTTGTTTTTGATTTTAGTGGGCGCAACTGTTTATCGAATTATGACTGCATTAGAGACACATCCAGGGATGGTGGTTGAGGATGCCTATGAAAGTGGTGAGCGCTATGGAGAGGTGTTAGCCACCAAGAGAAAACTAGATGAACAGGGTTGGGTGCTGGATTTTTTAATTCCAGAGTTGGCCTTGTATCAAGTGCCTCAAACGTACTTGGTTAAAATTGCACAGCACGGTCAAACGCTAACAGATGCTGAAGTAACGACTTACTTTGAACGTTCAGTAGGAGCAAAGAATGAGTTTTCTGTGCCAATGAAGTTTGATGGTTCTGTGTATACAGCACAAGTCTCTCTTCCTTTAAAGGGCAGGTGGAACGTTGTTGTTCAGGTTTCTAAGGGAAGTTTTTCACACGGAGCTTCAAAAGAATTATGTGCGTTGGTTGATGCTAGTGACAAGGGCTGTAATCGTTATAAAAGTAAATACATAGGACGTTAGCAATTTTAATCCTCATGGCAGTGGTTATGATGATGCTCATAAGTCGCCATTAGGTCATCCATTTGATCAGCAAATAAATCATTAAATTGTGAATCTTTAAGAATGGATTCTGGCTGTCCGATGCAACAGATATGGCGATACAAGCACAACACTTGAGTGGATTCTTTCATGACCCTGTGAAGATCGTGAGACACCATAAGCACCGCGCAACCTTGTTGTTGGTGAATGTCTTGGATGAGTTTGTATAAGTGCATTTGCCCATTGACATCAAGATTTTGAGCAGGTTCATCTAAGATGAGCACGTTGGGCTTTTTAAGCAATGCACGACTCAGGAGTACGCGCTGCAATTCGCCACCAGACAAACTTTTTAAAGGAGTGTTCAACAGACTTTCTATGCCGGTTAAGACAGCTGTTTCATGCACAAAATCTTGATCGACTTTTTGATTAAGATTTAGAAAATCAAACACTGAAATAGGGATAAAAGGGTTGGGGCTAAAAGCTTGTGGTGTGTAACCCAAGCGAATATTTTTTGCTCGATTAACGCCCCCATGATTGGGCTTAATCAATCCCAATAAGACTTTGATGAGAGAGCTTTTACCCGCACCATTTGGGCCAATTAAAGTAATGAACTCACCTTGTTTTAACTCAAAACTAACATTGTCAAGCACACTCTTTCCATGATGGTTAAGAGTGATATTATTTGCACTGATTAGTGTTTGAGTCAAGGTCGCGATGATGGGTTAAAATAAAGACCATTTTATACCTGCAAGATACAAGTTAAGTTGTATCTTGTCCGGTAAAATTTAGCCCATGTCGCATCAACTCATTTTAATGGATGGCTCTGCTTTTTTGTTTCGAGCTTATTTCTCCACACTGGCTCAAAATTTAACCAACGATGAAGGCTTTCCTACGGGCGCTATGTTTGGTGTGGTTAATGCTGTTAAACATCTTCAGAGAAAATATCCGAACGCTAAAATTATTGCTATTTTTGACGCTAAGGGCAAGAATCATCGGCATGATATTTACCCTAAATACAAGGCTCATCGGAAACCGGCAGACTCAGAATTGGTGATGCAAATTGAGCCGTTGTATGAAATTATTCGAGCCATGGGATTCCATTTTTTATGCGTGCCGGGTGTTGAAGCTGATGATGTGATTGCTACGTTGAGTCGGTGTGCAGATCAAAATAAAATTAAAACTATCATTGCTAGTGGCGATAAAGACCTTTATCAATTGGTGAGTGATAATATTTCTCAATTGGACATGAGGGGCAATCTGTATGATCATGAAGGTGTGGTTGAGAAAATGGGTGTGCGCCCTGATCAAATTATGGATTTTTTAGCACTCACGGGCGATAGTGCAGATAACATTCCTGGTGTGCCAAGCGTAGGCCCTAAAACAGCCATTAAGTGGTTGCAAGCTTATAATGATGTTGCTGGTGTTAAAGAAAATTCAGCGCAAATTAAAGGCAAAGTGGGTGAAAAATTACGCGATAGTTTCGGCTTATTAGACATGTCTCACCAATTGGTTGAGCTTAAATTTGACGTTGACTTGCCTTGCAATATTCTCGATGATGAACCAGGGCAAGACAACATCAAGCTTGTGAGCTTATACAAGCAATATGGGTTTTCCATGTGGCTTAAACAATTGGGAAATACTGCTGGCACTAATACAGACAACAACGAACCGCCTGAGACGGACTTAGTGAAAGAAAAAAACCGAGATAGGGAAGAAAATTGCAGCTCTTGGTTTGATGAGTACACTCAGAACTTGGTGCTAGAACAAACGGACTTTGAAAATCTCGTTGAGCGACTGAAAAATAGCCGATCGTTTGTGTTCGATTTAGAAACAACCTCGTTGGATTATATGAACGCAGCCATTGTTGGCTGGGTATTTTTGGTGGATAAAGACAGTTTTTATGTGCCCGTTGGGCATGATTATTTAGACGCACCTAAACAGCTAAATTTTGACGATACGTTGTTAACATTAAAGCCGATTTTGCAAGACGAGTCCATTAACAAAGTCGGGCAAAATCTTAAATACGATGCCCATGTATTGGCCAATTACCAAATTGATTTAAATGGCATCAGTGATGACACCATGGTGAAGTCTTACGTCCTCAATTCAGTGGCTACAAGACACAACATGGACGATTTGTCGATGCATTACCTTAATCACCAAACCATTCATTTTTCCGATGTGGCTGGCAAGGGTAAGAAGCAAATCACCTTTAATCAAGTAGGCTTGGAGGCGGCTTTTCCTTACGCTTGTGAAGACGTAATTGTGACCCATGAGCTGAATAAAGTACTGGACGAGGACATTGTACAATATCCAAAATTAGTTAAGTTGTATCAAGTTCTAGAGGTGCCATTGATTAAGGTGTTGCTTAGAATGGAACGTAATGGCGTTGAAATTGATGCGGGCTTGCTTAANNCTCAACAGTTGGANGTTGTTAAACAAATGAATGAGATTCAATCCCAAGCGTTTGAATTAGCGGGAGATGCGTTTAACCTTGAATCGCCCAAACAAATTCAACAAATTTTATTCTCTGAAGAGGGTTTAGGGCTTGAAGCAAAGAAGAAAACTCCAAAAGGTGCGCCGTCTACTAATGAAGAAGCGTTAAAACTTTTAGACCACCCTCTGGTGGATTTAATTCTTAGCTATCGAACACTGACTAAGCTTAATTCAACTTACCTTGAGGCATTGCCAAAACAGATTGATTTAAACACCAAACGCTTGCACACTTCTTATCATCAAGCGGTAACTGCGACGGGCAGATTGTCGTCATCCAATCCTAATCTGCAAAACATCCCCATTCGAACAGAATTGGGTGCGCGCATTAGGGGTGCTTTTATTGCTGGCAAAGGCAACGTTATTATTGCAGCAGATTATTCACAGATTGAACTGCGAATCATGGCGCACATTTCTCAAGATAAGAGCCTTATTGAAGCGTTTAATAATGACGTTGATGTGCATAGCGCCACGGCATCAATGATGTTTAATGTGCCGATAGAAGAAGTAAATAAGGATCATCGCCGTAATGCTAAAGCCATCAATTTTGGCTTGATTTATGGCATGAGTGCTTTTGGACTGGCCAAACAAATCAACGTTTCTAGAACCGAAGCCAAGCAATACATTGATGCTTATTTTGAGAATTATCCAGGCGTGTTAAATTACATGGACAACATAAGAGAAGCCGCTAAAGTACAGGGTTATGTTGAAACCATTATGGGCAGACGTTTGTATTTGCCACAGATTAATGCTAAAAATAAAATGCTACAACAACATGCTTTACGTACAGCCATTAATGCACCGATGCAAGGTTCGTCAGCAGACATTATCAAAAAGGCTATGCTCGATGTGCATGAGTGGATTGGCGATGGCAATGATGAGATTAAAATGATTATGCAGGTGCACGACGAACTGGTATTTGAAGTGAATGCGTCAAAAGCAGATGAGTTTGCTAATAAAATACAAGAGTTAATGGCAAATGCTTATCAGTTGGATATACCGCTAGTGGTTGATGTTGGTATTGGCGATTCTTGGCAACAAGCGCATTAGTTTTTTGAATTAAAACAGATTTACGCATGAAAGAACAATTACAAGCACTATTAAAGCAAAGCCTAGAATCATTAGTGAATGATGACATTCTTAGTGAAGCACCAAAGAGCATTCGCCTTGATCATTCTAAAGACAAAACTCACGGCGACTTTGCCTCTAACATTGCATTGGTTTTGTCTAAACAAGCCAAATGTTCACCGCAAAAATTAGCCCAGAAAATCATTAATCATCTGCCCAATTCTGGAGAGATTGTAAAAACTGAAATTGCTGGACCTGGGTTTATTAATTTTTTCATGTCTCAAGGCTCCAACACAGCAGTCCTTGAGCAAATCCTTGAGCAAGGTATTGGCTATGGATGCTCGGACATTGGCAAAGGCCAAAGTGTTTTGTTGGAGTTTGTTTCTGCTAATCCTACTGGGCCCTTGCACGTGGGACACGGTCGCGGTGCTGCTTATGGGGCGACAGTGGCTAATTTATTGCGAGCACTTGGCTTTAAGGTTGATAACGAATATTACGTTAATGATGCTGGTCGACAAATGGACATTTTGGCGACTTCGGTCTATCTGCGTTATATTGAAACCGACCAATTCCCCGATAATGGCTATAAAGGGGACTACATTTTTGACATTGCTGAGCAAGTTAAGGGTGTTGAGAGATTGGATATATTCACAGACGTTTGTGCTGATGAAAAAGACGGCGGCGATAAAGAGAAGCACATAGACGACCTAATTGCTAATTGCAAGCAAGCTTTGGGCGATGACTATAAAAAAGTGTTTGACCTAGCAATTGACGATATATTGTCTGGCATTAAAACTGATTTATCTGAATTTGGAGTTGAATACCAGCAATGGTTTTCAGAGCAATCGTTAATTGACAGTGGAGCGTGCAAAAACAACCATTAAATCGCTTCAAGATTCTGGACATATCTATGAAAAAGATGGCGCACTTTGGTTTAAAACCACCGATTTTAACGATGAAAAAGACCGTGTGGTGGTTAGAGATAACGGCATTCATACTTATTTTGCATCGGACATCGCCTATCATCTTGAAAAATTTGAACGTGGATATGACAAAATCATCAATATTTGGGGTGCGGATCATCACGGTTATATTGCTAGAGTCAAAGCTTCTGTTGAAGCGTTGGGCCATAAGTCTGAAAAATTAGAAATTTTATTGGTGCAATTTGCCAATCTGTACCGTGGCGGTAAAAAAGTACAAATGTCCACACGCAGCGGTTCGTTCGTTACCTTAAAAGAGTTGCGTCATGAAGTTGGTAACGATGCAGCGCGTTTTTTCTACGTTTTACGCAAATCAGAACAACACATGGATTTTGACTTAGACTTGGCAAAATCTAAAACTAACGAAAATCCAGTGTTTTACATTCAATATGCGCATGCACGTATTTGCTCGGTACTTAAGCAAGCCGATGAAAAATTCCCGAATAACTCCACTGCGCCGAATTTATCATTGCTCGATGATAAGGCTGAAGTGGCTTTGGTTAAGGAGCTTAATCGTTATAAAGATGTATTACAAACCTCAGCACTCAATTACGAACCGCATGTATTGGCTTATTACCTGCGTGATTTATCGGCCAGTTTCCACAGCTATTACAACAGTTGTGAATTTTTGGTTGAAGATGCACAACTCAGATCATCAAGGTTATTACTGATTAAATCGGCTAAACAACTTTTATCAAACGGTTTAAATTTGTTAGGCGTGAGTGCGCCTGATTCAATGTGAGTGACCAAGCACAAAGAGACGAAGCCTTAGACGTTACACGATCTTTTATTGTTCAAGCGCCTGCTGGATCAGGAAAAACTGAGTTATTAGCTCAGCGTTATTTAAAGTTGTTATCAATTTGCGACGATCCAGAAAACGTCATGGCCATGACGTTCACCAATAAAGCAGTTGATGAGTTGACTGAGCGTGTTTTGTCCTCACTCAAATCAACGAACGAGCCAAGACCAAAACAGGCGCATAAACAAATTACTTACGACCTGGCTTTGAAAGTGATGGAGCGTTCACAAAATCGAAATTGGCAATTGTTGCAAATGCCACAGCGTCTTAAGATATTTACCATTGATGGTCTTTCCAGTTTAATTACTGGGCGCTACCCCACTCCGTTGCAATTAGTGCCTCCGCGTATCATGGCACAAGATTGGGAAAGAAAAAAAGTCTATCGTCTTGCGGCTGAGCAAGTGTTGGTAATGATTGATGATGAGGAGCACAGCAAGGTTATTTCATCATTATTATTGTATTTAGACAACAACATCGAAAAATTTTATCGTCTAACAACCAGCATGCTGGCTAAGCGTGATCAATGGTTAACACGATTGTACCTAGGCGATACGCTTGATCCATCTATACTTCAAGACAGTGCTTCTAAAATTGTGACTCAACATTTAANCCNNTTGGAGAAAGAAGCCAAGCAATGCATTGGTCAAGATTTTTTTGATTTAATTGCCGTTAATACNAAAGATGAATATGCGCAAATTCAGTCATTACCAGCAAGTGGTGTTGAAGATTTATCGGTGTGGAAGGATCTTAGTTCGTTGTGTTTAAAAAAAGACGGCTTGTGGCGTAAAAGTCTTAATAAAAATAACGGCTTCCCACCCGAGCTTAAAGTGCAAAAACAAGCGTTTGAAAAAATATTGCAAACATTAGGCGCACGCGAATCTTTGACGCAGCTTTTAGGCGGGGTTAATCGATTACCCGACGTTGATTTTTCTGAACTGGAAATACAAGCACTGCAAGACATTGCTCAAGTGTTAAAGCTTTGTGTTGCACGACTTAATCTGTTGTTTGAACATGAACAGGCGCATGATTTTATTGAGGTAGCCTTACGCGCTGACCATGCATTGGATGACCGCTCGAACATTAGTGACATGGCTTTATTTTTGGATTATAAAGTTCAACACATACTCATTGATGAGTTTCAAGACACATCCGCTTCACAATTTAATTTAATTAAAAAGCTTATTTTCCATTGGCAAGCCGATGATGGGAGAACGCTGTTTCTAGTGGGCGACCCTATGCAATCCATCTACCGATTTAGAGAATCACAGGTGGGCTTATTTTTACAAGTCAAGGCAAAGGGTATTGCCAATACAATGCCAAAATCGCTTAAATTAAGTACAAACTTTCGTTCTTCAAAAAGCATCGTTGCAGGTAACAATCGTTTTTTTGCAAAAATATTCCCCCATGAGGAAGACGTTTATCAAGGCGCTATTCGTTATTCTGAATCAATATCAGATTCGGATTTAACCAATGATCATGCCATTGTTTTTCATCCATTTGCCCATGATCAATATCAAGCAGAAGCAGTTTCAGTGTTGGAAATCATCAACAATGCTTTGAGTGAAAATCCAAAAGGAGAAATTGCTATTTTGGTTAGAACGCGTTCACACTTGAGTGATATTGTTGATGTTCTAAAAGTACATGGCATTGATTTTGAATCCATTAAAACCAATCCATTAAAAGATCATTTGTTGATCAGAGATTTGCTATCACTCACAAAAGCATTGTTGCATTTAGGCGATAAACTCGCATGGTTGAGTGTGCTTAGGGCGCCTTGGTGTGGTTTGCTGTTGGAAGATTTGCTGGTATTTTCTGAACACGACGATCTCATTATTTATGAACAATTATCCGATCCAAAAATTTTAAATCAACTCACGCAGGATGGAAAAAAAAGAGCGCAACACATTGCACAATCTTTGGGTAGCGTTATTAACAATCAAGCGCGTTTTGATTTTGTAGAAATCCTTACTCACGCCATTGATCAGTTAGGCATTGTGCCGTCGCTTTCACCTCAAGAACTGATGATTAAAAATCAGTTTTTACAAATTATTTTTGACTGTGAATCTCAACAATTACTTAATATTGAAACCATTGAAGCAACGTTAGAGGATCTATACGCACCCAGTAAAACTGCACAAGTAAAGTTAATGACCATTCATCAGTCCAAAGGATTGGAGTTTGATACGGTGATTATTCCTGGTTTAGGCAGAAAGCCCAGAAGTGATAATGCACCCATCATGCGCATGAGAGAATTTGCCAACCAATCCTTGTTATTAGCACCGATAAAATCATTTACCGACAGTGAAGACAGTAATACTTACAATTATTTAAAATTTATCGAATCACAGCAGGATAAGTTTGAGACCATGCGCTTGTTGTACGTTGCGATGACACGTGCTAAAAATAATTTGCACTTATTAGGCGCACTCACCAAGAACAACAAGGCAAATGCTAAAAGCTTGCTGAATATGCTGATGCAGTTCTATGAGGGTCATTTTGATGACGTTGATATTGATAACCAACAAGATACGATTAAAAATTTAGATGCCCCTAAGTTGGAACGGTTTACTCATTTAAAAAGTGTTTTGCAAGAGGAGAATGGCCAAGGCGAGAGCGTTGAATACAATAAAAAATTTGAGCTTTTATTCAAAAGTTTATTAGGCACATTGGTGCATCAATACTACGAGCAAGGGCTGTTCAATCCTGATAAAAAAAATGTGGAAATAAAGTTAATTGAGTCTGGAATCTCACCTAATGATCTTGATCAATACGCTCAGTATGTGATCAAATTGTTAGACAGCACCAAGCAAGATTCACAATTTGAATGGCTGTTTAAACAACGTGAATCAACTTTGGTTGAAGCAGAATTTGTTAATGGCGATACCGTCATTGCCATTGATCGACTGTTTATCGATGATGATGTTTTGTGGATTATTGATTTCAAAACAGCCTCTTTGTTGGATGACGAATCAGAGTCTCAGTTTGTGCAACGACAAAAATCTGAACACACCAAGCAGTTGCTATTTTATCAAGAGGTGTTGTCAAAAATTTATCCCAATAATATTAAGTGCGCGCTGTATTGCCCCGCTGTGCAAAAAATCATAGAAATCAGCTGATTTACAAAATTTCCAAATTTTTTTGCTACGAAACAGATAAGACCTGTTTTGTAGCAATAGTTGGTTTTTTTATTTAAATTAATGCTGAATAAGTCCAGTAATCACTTGTTTTATCAGTTTTATAGTGGTCTTGTACCAATTCTGGCTTTGGTCAGGATGTGTATGACTCTCATTTTCATTATTTTCAATATTTTGATGCTATTTATAAAACTGAGGTCAACCGCTATATCGTTATCACCACGGACTTCGTATAATGAAATTTGTCCTGTCATGTTTATTTGTTAGGGTCAAGATAACTTTAGAGGCTCTTTTCTAAAAATCGCAAGCAAAATATTTATAGAATTTTGCTTGCGATTTTTAGAAAAGAGCCTCTAAAGTTATCTTGACCCATATTTTAAAAAACGCCGTTGATCAGATTAATGATAAAGAAGTCGAAAATCCCACAATAACACTAACAGCAAT
>JGI26263J51726_1000453_pt1 | contig 18416 bp, 23 predicted proteins | sample SaaInlV_200m_DNA_2_FD_51726 | JGI IMG/M metagenome (IMG submission 51726)
ACACCCTCAACCATCCATGGGTTGATAGAATATTCGACTTTAAAGTATTCCGGTGAACTCATTAATACTGTAGTATTTCCCATATGAACAATTTAGCATTTTATACATACAATGTATAATTTTATGAGTATCAAATGAAAATAATCAAAATCAGCAGTGAAAACTTAGTAGAGTGTCACAGAATTAATCAAGAGAACACCCCTGCAGTTGGATCTAAAACATTAGAAGGGCTTCAAAACTCATTAGAGAACTCGGATTATAACTTATGCGCAGTTGTGGATAATGAAGTTGTCGGTTTTGTAATTTGTTTCCAAAATACTGAAACAACAAACTCTTATATGAATGATATAGAACATAAAAATTTCAATGAAATTAGCAAACGAGTAAGTGATTTTTTATATATTGATCGAATAGCTGTTGATAAAAATTATAGGAAAAGGTCTATAGGTTCAAAACTTTATGATGAAGTTGTTAACTTTGCTGAAATAAATAACATTTCACACTTAACAGCTGAAATAAATTTACTTCCCAGCAAAAATACACCATCGTTTAGTTTTCATGAAAAGTTTGATTTTACTGAACTAGATACAGTTAAGTACTCAGAAGATTATGAAGTCTCTCTACAAGTAAGAATCAATAGCTAGTTAGTATATCTATATGAAATTTAACCTACCAAGAAGACAAAGAAAAAGTTTTGAATCAATTACTAAAAAAATGATTTCTGATAATTTCAATAAAACAGAATCAACAGAACTATTTAGTAATTTAAAAAAACAATACACTGATGCTCCNCGTACTTTTGGAGCTAATGAAGGAAAAAAAGAGGCAACNCTTGAGCTNCTAATTATTATTGGTAATCAGATAGCAGAAGAGTANAAAGATCTTGAAATAAGTATGGTTCTTGGAGTTCCTGAGCTTCAAAAAAGTAAAGCTTGAATCTAGTACTGCACTTGTGTGATTAGTTCTACAGTTTTACTCCCTTTTTTAATAATCCAATTTAGCGTTGCTTTTAGCCCTGGTTTGATTATTGCTTTAGTTGTAAATCAATCTGTCCAGAATTCACGACGTAAGGGTATTGAGGTTGGTATAGGAGCTGCTGTTGGAGCAATAGGAATAACCTTAGTTTCTGCAATAGTTGTAAGTCTTTTAGTTAACACTGTACCTGTCATGATTAATATCATTTACTTTATTGGCTCTATCTATATTATTTTTAAGGGCTGCCAAACAATTACATCAAATGCAGGTACCCAAAAAAAACTAGCTGATAATTCTGCTTTTCTATCAGGTTTTCAAGTTAATCTCTTGAATCCTAAAATGTGGGTTTTTTATCTCACTGTGTTGCCAATTTATATGTCAGACGAAACAAGTTATTTCGTGAGCTTAATTTATCTTGGTCTTATCACTTTAGCTATAAATTTTATTGCAGATATTACCTATGCATTTACTAGTGATTACTTCTTCAAGAATTCATCTGACAAGACAAAAATTTTAATAAATAAAGTAAGTGGTATCTCACTTCTACTAATAGGTATTTACTTATTCGTCAGTAAGTTTATCTGATTCTTCTTTATCTTCTTTAAATAATTCAGAGATAGCCCCAATACTTCCCAATGTCGCTGATAATTCAGCTGGTAAGAATATCTTGGTTGCATTTCCATCGGCAATTTTTTCTAATGATTCAAGATACTTAATAGCGATCAAATCATTTGATGGATTTCCTTTATGAATTGCATTAAAGACTTGTTCAATAGCCTCTGCTTCACCTTGTGCGACTGCAATTTTTTCATATTTTTGTGCATCCGCAACAGCTTTAAGAGCTTCTGCTTCACCTTGTGCAGATAATATTTGTGACTGTCTTTCTCCCTCAGCGGTCAAAATTGCAGCTTTTTTCTCACCCTCAGCTTGAGTAACTGCTGCTCTTCTGTCTCTTTCAGCTTTCATGACCTTGTTCATTGCATCTTGAACATCTTGTGGTGGATCTACTCTTTGAATCTCAACTCTTACAACTCGAGTACCCCACTTGTCAGTAGCTTCATCAAGAATAAGTTTTAATTGAGTATTAATATTTTCTCTAGAAGTCAGTGCTGCGTCTAGTTCCAAATCACCTACAACATTTCTTAAGTTAGTTTGAGCTAGTTTTGTTGCAGCGGTAATGAAGTCTCCTACGTTATAAACTAATTTCTTTGGATCTGTTGGTTCGTAATATATGACAGCATCAACTGTGATGTTTACGTTATCTTTTGTAATAACTTCTTGTGGAGGTACGTCAATAACTTGCTCTCTCATGTCAACTATGATGAGACGTTCAACCCAAGGTATAACAATATTTAAACCTGGACTCGCTTCTCTGTTATATTTTCCGAATCTCTCTATTAGACCTCTCTCGAAGGGTCTTAGTATTCTGAAAAGTCTAAAAATAACTATACCGACGATAATTACTTGTACGATTGTTGTGATAATATCTACTATTTGTTCCATGATTTAATTATACAGAGGAGAGGTTTATAGTTTTTTAATCAGTAGTGTCTTCAGCTTCAATTTTCTCTTGTTCGTACCTATTAAGTGCAAGAACAAACATTACAAAGAGTATTGTAGAACCAGCGAGAAATGTTAAGGGAAGAATTCTAATTTCGAAAGCATTTAGTCCCTCAATTTCTGCAGGTTTTGGACCTCGGGGTGCGTAAAGAACAAAGAGTATTGAATTTATAATACACCAACCGAAGGTTCCTGCTCCAACTACTAAAAATCCTAATCTTTTACCAAGGTTGGTTGCATTGATTAAAAATGTTGATCCAAAAAATGTTACAAGAGAACCTATAAACATAATTATTCCAGTGATTGTTAGATTTGCTGAAAGCAACGATCTCATTATGTCACGCATCAGGCTCCATTCCTCTTAAATAGTCTATCACTAATGTAATGTCAGACTCTGGTAATACAGCTCCGAATCCTGGCATCTTACCTCCGCCAACACCATTGACTCCATATCCTTTACCATTGACGGACCCGTTGATAATAAAATCAATAAGGTCACCTCTAGATTTAAACTGTATATTTGCTCTACCACCTCTAAGTGCTGGCCCTAATCCGCCAGATCCAATTTTCTTTGTATACGCAACACCAGCTGAGTAGCCTGCAGTATGGCATCGTGCACAGTAAGCATTGAACAGACCTACAGCTCGTTTGGCATCATCTATATTCCCACCAAATGTTGATTCGGCAATATCTTCAAATGAAACTTCCCATAGCCTTTGCTCTAATGCTGTTTCTAGAAATTTAAGTCCATCTAATCCTTCATTTAAGAATTTTTCTTGACCCTCTACCAATATGCCAGTGTTTATTAATTGTGAGTTGAGCTGCGATAAATAACCTCTAGCGACAGAAGCGTCTTTTCTAGATGGTGTCGATTCTTCTTCTTCTGGGTTCAGGTTTAAAATAGATAAACCTACAATGTCTGCAATTGTTGCACTATATTCTGAAATCTCAACTTCTACCGAGTCATAGAGACCATCCTCATCCGAATCAATCCCGCTATCTTTTTCAAGTAATGCTGAAATTTTATCAACAGCTTCTTGTAAGACAGGTAGTTTTGCTGGCCCAGCTTTTATTTCTTCAATTAAAAGTTTCTGGTTAATAATTTCGTTTTCTACTTGAAGTGCTGAGTTCTCAAGTCTGAGTAAAGAAGAGTTGATACTTGATTCAATAGTTCCTAATTCAAAGGACTGCTCTACCTGAAATGAGTGTAGGTAGTCAATCAAATCTTCAAGTTGTCCATCATTCATTGGACCTCCACCTTCAAGACCCCAAGCAGGCATAGGTGAGTTGGCTCTTCCATAAATAAGCCAGTATTTAACTTCCGAATCATCATATCTATAGAAAACATTATTAATTGCAGGTGCTGCCCACGTTACCTTAACTCCACTACGTTTTTCTACGTAGGAAGCAGCTCCACCGCCACCATCTACACCATGACAATTGCCGCAGCCAAATTCTTCGTATAAATGATGTCCTCTTTCTACGGAGACATCTTCAAACTCTTCAACGAAACTCTCTTGTCGTGAGTCTTCACCAAGATAATAAAGTGGAATCATAATAGTTAAAAGGGAAGCAATAAGTACAGCCCATGACAATGACTTATCAAGGTGTTTGGTTTCCAATTCATCATCAGATTTATATTTTGTAAGGTTTGCAGGTAGCTCTTCATTCTTTCCAGAACCTCTAAACCCAACAGCAGCAAAGTATGCCAAAGCACCAACAATAGCTAATGAAAGAAGGGTTATGAAAATAGAACTATTCATTAAGACTCTTCAGTTGGAGCTAAAGCGATACATGATAAACCTTGAGGATATTTTACAGAAAGTCCTGGAGCTCTAGGGGACTCAATAATTGTACCTGTATCAATAATAAGCTTTCCTGCTGATGACACATTTACTGCGAATCTATCTAAATTTCTGGGTGCTGGTCCTGCGTAATACTCTCCAACCATATTGTATTTTGAACCATGACATGGACATTCGAAACCTTGAGATGAGTTACACCATGGAACCCTACAACCAAGATGGACACACCTTTGATAAACGGCGACTAATCCATCAGCAATTGTTGATCCGTCAGTAAATTGTGAATCTCCTGCGGTACTTTCGCTGAATGGTAAAACATATGCTCGTGCCTCTGGAATGAAAGCAGGTATAACAGAACCATCTGCTTGTATAATTTGATTTTTCAGATCTTCAATTTTCCCAGCATCAACCTTGGAACCGAAACCACCTGATACTTTTGGCCACAGAAACCCAAGCCATGCCAGCGCTTGGATTCCCATGAAAGCTCCAAACGTGCCTCCAAGTGCTTTTCCTAAAAATTGTTTTCTTGTGATGTATCTCTCTTCTTCAGAGATTTCTTCGTAAACTACTTTTTCTTCAATTTTGATTGAGCCGTCAGTCTCTTCTACAACTTCTTCAGTTTCATCTGCTGAAACTTCTTCGACATTTACTTCTTCAACTGATTTTGGTTTTGAGGGTGCAAAAAAACTTGTCTTTTCTTTACTCTTTTCGGCTTTTACAGCTCGTTTGTCTAAGTTTTTCTTCCAATCAATGTTTCCAGGTCCTCTACCGCTAACAATTGCGACAATTCCTACAACACCTAATAAACCTATTGCCCCAATGGCAATAAAAGATAGCTCAACTATGCTCATTCGAAATATATCCAATCTAATAAGTCATCAAACCATATGCCGTCAATCCATGGATACGTCCAGTTCCAACCAGGTCCTCTAAACAACACTCCGATTATCGTAAGTGTTCCAGCTCCAGCTAGGAAAAATGTATACATCATGATTGCATATTTTCTCTTTGACGGATTGTTCTCCTTGTTTCTATCAATATATGGAATAGCTGCAAAACCAATTAAGCCAATAACAAGTGGAATCATAACTCCAGCAATCTGCGGATCCCAATAAGACAATGCCTCCTGTAATCCAAGAAAGTACCAAGGAGCTTTTGCTGGGTTAGGAGTAATATTTGGATTTGCCTCTTCTAGAAGTGGTGCCTGTAGTATTGCACTCAATAAAATTAAAAATGCCATCATTGCCATTAATGAAATAAACTCTGGAAGCATGAGGTGTGGCCAAGTGTTAACTTTATCAACTGGCTCAGATGCCGCTTTTTGAATTGGTTTTGCCTTAACAACAGTTAATAGTCTTTGTGTTACTTTGACTTCTGGAGCAAAATCTACTTCTTCTGGCGTATCTGCTTTTGGAGGCGCAGGTGTTGCTGCTTTTACAGGAGCAGGTGCTTCAGCTTTTGCAGGTGTTGCTTCAACTTTAGGAGTTTCTACAGGAGCAGGTGCTTCAGCTTTTGCAGGTGTTGCTTCAACTTTAGGAGTTTCTACAGGAGCAGGTGCTTCAGCTTCAACTGGTGTAGGTAAGTCTACTTCAATNACTTCTGGNTCCTCGTCGACAACAGTCGGGGTAGCTTCACCTTTCATTTCAGCAAGAGCTTGCTCAACAGTAATCCCCAAAGCCTTAGCTCTAGCTTCTGCGGATCTTAAAAGTAAGTGTTCTGGGATATCAACCATGTTTTATAATTCTCTAGAGCGGTCCAGAGATACCTCCATCTTTTCTAACTCTCCAAAAGTGAATTGCCATAAAGATAACAATGATGAATGGGAAGAATAGAACGTGCAATACATAGAATCTGAGCAATGTAGCTGTTGTTGCTTCTAAGCCAGCAAATAACCCAAACTTAATTTGGGCGCCAAACACCGGCGTGTAACTTGCCATGTTGCCACCGACAGTAACAGCCCAAATAGCCAGCTGATCCCAAGGAAGAAGGTAGCCAGTAAAAGACAGAAATAATGTTAAAAATAACAAAATAACGCCTATGACCCAGTTAAATTCTCTNGGTGCTTTATATGCTCCATGATAAAAAACTCGTGACATATGAAGAAANACTACAAGAACCATAAGGTGTGCTCCCCACCTATGCATATTCCTCACTAAGGAACCAAATGCTACGCTCGTCTGTAGGGCCTGAATATCTGCATAGGCCATCTCTGTTGGTCGAAAGTAAAACATCAACCAAATACCTGTAATAGTCAGAACTATAAATAGGAAGAAACTCATTCCTCCTAGGCAAAGTGTGTATGACAAACGCACACCATGTCGTTTCACTTTTACAGGGTGTAAGTGATAGAGAACGTTGTTCATCACTACATATGATCTGTTTCTCGGGCTATCAGAATAACCTTTTCTAAAAGGTGAGCCTGGACGAAAAATACTTGTCGCAAACTTGCTTGCTCTAGCTGCATCTCCGGAACCGGCGGATACTTTTTTGAATCTCTCTTTAAGGGTTAATTTTGCCATTATATTATTTTATAACCTTCCATATATATACCCGTGTCTGTCAGTTCTTTCCCCTGAGTCTTCATCCCAAGGTGCTGTATACACACCATTCTCAACAGCTGCATCAGCTAAAGATCCAGCAAATTTACCTAATGAAATTACTCCAGTAGGACACCTGTCAACACAGAGCGCACATCTTGTACAAGCATCTTCGTCAACGACGAAAAAGCCTGGAGCTTCTTCTGCATTGGGAGACTCTACATTTACAGAGTCATCGATGGCATCAACAGATAAATAGTGGATACATTTCCACGGACAAATATCTACACAACCCTCACAAAGAATACATTCTGCTTCGTCGATATGAAGAAATTGTTTCGGACGAACTCTAGATGATACTTTTTGTGCATCAACCATTGCAAGATTGTATTTTTTTTCAAACTCTGGCATTTCTATTAGTACTTCAGATTTTTTAGCCATCTGTACCTGTTTTCACGACTTTTTTGCCATAGTCAGAAATTTTAACTTTGCCTTTTTCTTTCATGTTATTGATATCTTGAACCATGTACCCAAGCACAAAGACAGCAATTAATGCACCTTGTGATATTCCTAATTGGATAACATCTTTCAAAGCTCCAAAGCTCATAGAGACTTCATTACCAAGAAATAACATTGGTGGAAATTTAATAAACTCTCTTTGGTTAGTCCACTCTANTGGACCTTGTGCTAGGTTCAGCCACTCCGATGGAAGGACCCCAAAAATTAATGTAAGTTGAAGCCAGCTTAAAAAAGAAAAATATGCTGCCTTACTCCAGGTAAGTGGTTTATCGCTCCATGCCATAAGAACTAATCCAATAAGAATTAATTGACTGCCNCTAAAGGCAATAAATTGACCAATGGTCTGTGGAAGCCAACCTCTTGGTATCCAGTTGAAATAATCTACAATTTCACCTTGAGGAAAACCTGCATAATGAGCAACTATAACTCCACCCGTCAAGCTACCTAAGCCAGCAAAGAAAGTTGGTAAACCGAGTTTTACTCGGTTTCTATATACAAAATTTATCAACGCAGTTCCTTAATGTTTACATTCTATTTTATCGCAAAACCATGCAATATTATAAATTGAATGAATAAGTTTTTTTATTAATTTATTAAGTTTTTTCTCTGTATTTATTATGTTTACTACTAAAGTTTGTTTGAGTAATTAGTATAGAAATTGATGAAAATAAAATTGATTCCAAACAATGAACAAGACTTATCCAAAGTTTTTATTTTTCTACTTCCTTTAGTAGTTTTACTATCTGCTTCAATAAATTTTTTAAAAGATGCCTTTAGATCCTTCTCAAATGTTCTTCCTGGAAACCAGGTTCTAAATTATGGATTTTTAGATAAGCTGTCGAACCAAATCAGTTTCAATTTTTTATTTTCTTTTATATTGGTTGTGACAGTTGTCTACCTTTTGTCTAAGTCATTAGGAAGATCGATAATTATATTTCCTCTTTTCTTCCTCACCGGACTTGGGTTAATCGGCATTGAATTTATAGATGTGGTACTAGCTTTTATATCACCTGAACAGTTACTCGATCTTGGAAATACATCTGTTCTTTTATTAATTAAAATACTCTTAGTCGGAGCTTTTTTAGGTCTCATATTGTTAAACTTTTTAGCTAAAAAAGAACCCTCAATCTTTTTGAGTAGTCAATTTCTACTTGGGGCTGTTGTGTTTTATCTAATTTCATTACTAATTTACAGAAGCGAATATACCGTTATGTCTGATAACTTTTTCATAAATTCTATGTACCTGTCAACACATATATATGTTGGTTGTTCGTTTGTATTCTTATCAATTTTTTACTTCTTGATAACTAAAGGTATGCAAGCAACTTTATTCAGTAAAACACTGGGGACAATAAGTTTCTGGGGTTATTTATTCCTATTACCCTGGAGTGGTTTTAAATATTTTTATGGAACTACGTTACCTGATTGGATTGAGAATGTCTCAATTTACCTCTCCCTTAGCCTGATAATTCCACTCCTTGCTCTAATAGTTAATTACTCAAAGACCATTGCTACAAAAGAAAATAAAGAGCCTGTTTTTTCAGTTCTGATAAGTTTTGCTTTTGTCGTATTTGGATTAACAAATGTTTTACAAATTATTAGTTCAATATCTAATGTTACGCCGATTGTAAGTCTTACTAATTTTGAATACAGTGTCCGTTACGGATATATGTATAGCCTCATTCTTATCTTGATTCCATTTGTCTATCATCTAGTGCCAAAAATATATGGAAGAGAATTCATCTATGGTCGATTGGAAACTTTTAATGCTTATCTTTTAGGAACCTCTGTTGTAGCGACACTTTCATTGAATACCTTAATTGGAATTAATTCGGGATTTTCATGGAATGCTGGTGCAAATGCAGGTAATCCAACAATTTATGGAGAAGGTTTCTTGATCACATGGTCATTAATTTCAACTCCATACACTTTCATATTGTTTCTATCTTTATTATTTTTACTTTCAACATTCTTATTTACCCTCTCAACACTAAAAGCAATTATTGGTGGATCAGTTACTGAGTCTGAAACTGTATCAGAGATATCAGGAGATAATGATGAGTGAATTATTAGCCAAAGTAGCAGAGATACTCGGAGCTCCAGAAACATTGGTTCAGCGATCAGCTGAAGCAAGAGCTGAAGCATCTGGAAATACCGTTGAAGAAGTTTTACAATCATGGGCTGGTGGAGAGGCAATTGCCGCATCAGNGCCAGCAGCTGAGACTTCTGTAGTTGAAGAGGCTCCTGTGGAAGAAGTTGTAGTTGAAGAGGCTCCTGTGGAAGAAGTCAAAGAAGAAGTTGTAGTTGAAGAGGCTCCTGTGGAAACAATGGAGAAAGTTATTGAGGAGGAATCTGTTGAATTAAAAAAGGAAAGCTCTTTAATCTTCATCGCTGGTGTTCTAGGTGTTGCCATGTTTACTTACTTCTTTGCATTTGCAATACCTAAAAATCAGAGTGCTGATTTGGTTGCTGAGTCTCTAAATAATGAGGTTGCAGTAAGCCAAGAAGTATTAAAAGGTGCTCAAGTTTATAACGATTTAAATTGTCAATCATGTCATACACAAAATGTAAGACTTTTAATACCAGATTCACAGAATGGTAAAATTTTAAAAAATAAATTTGCCGATGAAGTAATTATAAAGAACACTGGATTACTTCGATTAGGCCCAGACTTATCTACATCGGCAACAAGAGAACCCACCAACAATGAAAAATGGTTAACTAGATATTTAACAGACTCTGCATCAGTGAGAGATACTATTCCTCACCCTAACTATGATTTCTTAAGCACCTCAGATTTAGATTATTTATTAACTTATTTATTATCCTTAGGGGAAGTAAATGAGTAAAAAACAGGTAAACAACGATTGGGATATTACAAGATGTTCAAAACCTTTTTGTTGCCAAGAGGATGCAGAAGAATATATGACTTCAAGAAACTTTGATGGAATGGTATTAGAACTCAATGATGGCACTATACAAGCTGTTTGTCCCACCTACCCCGCTGGTTATTATTCTGGTGCTAAAACTTTATCCAAAATTGATACGAAGGAAAGTTGCTGTGATATAAGTGGGTGAATTATTAGCCAAAGTAGCAGAGATACTAGGAGCTCCAGAGACCCTTGTGCAAAGGTCTGCTGAAGCAAGAGCTGAAGCATCTGGAAATACTGTTGAAGAAGTTTTACAATCATGGGCTGGTGGAGAGGCAATTGCCGCATCAGCGCCTGTAGTTGAAGAGGCTCCTGTAGAAGAAGTCAAAGAAGAAGTTGTAGTTGAAGAGGCTCCTGTAGAAGAAGTTGTAGTTGAAGAGGCTCCTGTTGCTAAATCAGTAACAACAAAAGTTGAAACTGTAATCAAAAAAGTCTCCATGGCCAACAACACTATGGGTATTAAGTTAAATACTGACACTACTCTCCCAAGGTGGTTGAACTTTAGCTTTATGATTATTCCAGTATTTATCCTCATAGGAATGATTAATACTTCTGGTGCACAGGAATGCGGAGTAAATGGAATCTTAGATGTAGATAGAAAATCTCAACAAACTGTTAATTGTGATGGGTCACCCTTTGAAGGAAAAGGTGTAGCCTCTACAAACGCTGTTAATTATGTAGCTGTGGGTCAGCAAGTATATTCAGGTGCCGCGGCATGTGCTGGTTGTCACGGGGCTAATGGTGGGGGTGGTGTTGGACCATCTTTTATCGGCGGAGCACTTTATAAAACATTCCCAACATGTGCAGATCACGCGAAGTGGATACAACTTGGATCAGCTGGCTGGCAGGCCGAAGTAGGAGCAGCTTATGGTGCTGAAGATACAATATCAATCGGCGGCATGCCTGGATTCCAAGGTAAATTAACTGAAGAAGAACTTATGGCGGTTGTTGTGTTTGAAAGAGTGGTATTCGGTGGAGGAAATACAGAAGAAGTACTCATTGATTGTGGTCTTCTTGAAACAGAAGAAGACGAAGAAAATATAGAAGCGGTCAGTACAACTCCTTAAAAAACACTTTGTTTCTTTTCAAAAACTAATTAATATTTTGCTATGTTACCTGTTATCTATTTTCATTTAGCTCTAATCGCTTTTGCGGGCTTATTGTTTTACGTAGTTCTCTAAGTGGCTGCAAAAAAAAGGGCTAAGAGAGTCGTAGGCTGGAAAGAGAATGCAGCTCTACCTGATTTAAACATTGTAAGTGTCATCGCAAAGATTGATACAGGTGCCAATCTTGCTTCAATTGATGCTGCAGATATAAAAATTGTATCTAGAAACAAAGTTAAATATGTAAAATTCACAGTCATGAAAAGAAATAATACTGTTAGAAAAACCTCGGCCCCGCTTGAGGGTTATAAAAGAATAAAGAGTTCAAATGGAGATGTTGAAAAAAGACCATATATTAAAACTACTTTATTAATGGATGGTATTGCTAAGAAGATTGAACTTACATTAACTGACAGAGGGCCGATGGATTACACAATGTTGATTGGAAGAAAAGCACTTGGAAGAAGATGGGTTGTAAATCCATCTATTAGTTTTTTAACAAAATCAAATGATAAAGAAAGAAAAATTAAGAAATGAAGTTAGGGATTCTCTCTCAAGATATAAATTTGTATTCAACTTCACGATTGTATGAAACAGCAAAAAAAAGAGGTCACGACACACAAGTTGTGAGTTATCTCCGTTGCTATATGAATATTGCAAAAGCAAACCCAAGAATTTTTTTCAGAGGTGATGAACTTAGTTTTGATTCGGTCATTCCTAGAATTGCAGCAACTTGGACATTCTACGGTGCGGCTGTGGTCAGACAATTTGAATTAATGGGTTCTCTATCAGCTAACTCTTCGGCCTCGATTAGTCGTTCAAGAGATAAGCTAAGAGCTCTTCAACTTATTGGTAATAGTGGTGTTGAAATGCCCGTTACTGGCTATGTTCATTTTTCGAGAGATATTGAAGCTGTCCTTAATACAGTAGGTGAACCTCCCTTTGTAATAAAACTATTAGAAGGTACCCAAGGGAGAGGTGTCGTTCTTACGGAAACTATGGAGGCTGCAATTAGTGCTATCGAGACAATGAAAAATATTGATGCAAACATTTTGATTCAAGAGTTTATTAAAGAAGCAGACGGTGAAGATATCCGAGCGATAGTAGTTGGTGATAAAGTTGTTGCTTCGATGAAGAGAAAAGCCAAACCTGGTGAATTTAGATCCAATGTGCATCTTGGAGGGTCTGTTTTAAATTATGAGATGACTGATGAGGAAAAAGAAAGTGCTGTAAGGTCAGCGAAAGTTTTAGGTCTTCAAGTTGCAGGTGTTGATCTGATTCAATCAGATCGAGGACCATTAGTTTTAGAAGTTAACTCATCACCTGGACTTGAAGGGATTGAACGTGCAAGTGGAATTGATGTTGCAGAAAAAATTATTGAATTTTTAGAATATGAAATTCAAAATAGAGATCTCTCGAAACCAATAGATATTTAAGAAAATAAATAGTTCTTTAAAATAGTACCTTTATTTAAAATTCCTTCATCGAGGACCTTGTTTCCATTGAGCAGCACAGGAACTCTTAAAAGATATTCTTGGAATCCATCTTCCACTTGAACGGTATTAATTTTAAAAAATTTATTTAAAAGAGTGATAGTCTTTACCCTTTTCACAAAGTTCACAGTTTTCTGTAACAACTAAATGTAAAGTTTTCATAAACCTAAAATATTCTTATGAGACCTTGGACATTAGTTTTTGTAGTGCTNTTAGCAGTAATTATTTTTGTNTCTGGTTTTATTGTCTTAAGCTTCATTTAAATTGAAAAGCTAACCTTCGANGAATCTTTACACTCTAGGATTTCTGCAGCATTACCATTTTTTCTAAATATTAAAACCATTCCCCAAGAGTCAGTTATTAGGCCGACATTATCTAAATACTCACTCTGGAAGCTTTCACACCAAGTTGTTTTAAAACTACGGCTACCTACCGTTACATTTACGACATCACCAATAGATAGATTTAAACTTCTGAGTTCTTCGGGTGATACATTTGTTTGACAGTTTCCGAAGTGATCTACATAAAGGACTTCACCCTTAATTTCTTTTTCGGACACATCTGTAAGGGGAATTAAGTACTGCTTTAAGTCTCCAAGATCAACTTCTGGTCCAAATTCTTCTAAAGCAAGCTGTCCAGAAGCATATCCAGCAGCAAAAGGTGAGAAAATATCCCGTGCGTGGAAAGTACTACCTTCAGAGGGAATAATCCAATCTGTATTTTCAAGTAAAAAAGCTCTCTGTGCCCCACCGACAGTTGCACAAGCCAAATTTAATAAACCATTATCTGGCCCAATCATGACACCCCACTCGGTTTCTATCCCAATTGCTTTTCTCTCTGTCCCTACTCCAGGATCCACTACACCAAGTAAGACTCCTTGTGGGATATATTGAATAGCTCTCATTAAGAGGAGACTTCCATATCTAATATCTTGAGCCGGAATGCCGTGTGAGATATCATTTACCTTTAATTCAGGATCTATCCTATTTATGACACCTTTAACAACGCCTACTGAGCCATCTTCTAAACCAAAATCTGTTGCGAAAGAAATTATTTTTTTCATAGATTTCATTATATAGAGATTAAATATTCAGGAAAAATTGTTTTAAGTTGGCATAATCAAATAAATCTGTATATATTTACTCTGAAGAGGGGGAATCATTAAAAAATTACTTTACGGATTTTTAGTATTAGTTATTGTTGGATATTTTGGGGTTGGCTACTACATCTATGATGCATCTGCAACAGTTCCCTGCACTGTCTGGGAGGGTGAACAAACAAATAACCCTTCAAACTTCTCTGGTTGGGATGAATATGATGTAGATGTAACACCATACTTTATGCCAAGCTACGAAACAGTAAGTATTGATTCAACAGATGATGTCAAACTAAGTGCTTGGTGGATGCAAAATGATCCACAGGCAAAAACTGTTGTTGTNATTCATGGATTAACAAGTAGCAAATACTCATCTGGTGTTCTTCTAGCTTCTGGAATACTGTACAAAAGCGGGTTCAATGTTTTAGCAATGGATATGAGAGATCATGGCGACAGTACTTGTGAAGATGGATATTATTCTGCAGGTCAAAAAGAATCTGACGACTCAGCAGCTGTAGTCGACTGGTTAGTGAGCGAAAAGAATATCAGTGCAAATAAAATAGGTATTTATGGCCAGTCATTAGGAGCACTAACTACCTTGCAAACAGGAGCCAAAACTCAGAATTTTGCCGCAATTGCAGTACACGATCCGCCAGTTGCATTTGAGACTCTCGTAAGAGAAGAGATGGAATTCCAAGGTTTTCCTCCTAGTCTTTATACACCCGTTTTACACTATGCAAGAATCTTTANAGGTGAAAATCTTACTGAAGTCACCCCTGAAGTTGCGATAGCTGGTGGTAATAAGCAACCAATATTGGTTTTCAATGGAATGCTAGACAAAAGAGTTCTTGCACATCACACAGATGATTTAATAAAAATTGCAAACGATAATGGGGTTGAAATCACTACCTATCGATATGAGGACATGGGACATGTTGAAAGCCTTTGGGGTTATAACGAGGAATTTGGAAAAGTTATTGTTAGCTTTTTTAATGAAAACTTAAGTTCTTAACTGTCTTTAAGACCAATATCTTTGGAATTGTTTAGGTAATATTTTTATAAGCCTTTTTAAGATTTTGAGCAGTTATCTCCCAATTAAATACTAAAGAATTCTTAACTGCATTATTAATTAATTGTGATCGATACTCTTCATTTTCAAATAACTTTATGATGAAGTCGTATACTTGAATATCCTCAAAAGATTTAGAAACTAAACCATCTTCATTATTTGAGATAATCTCCTTAAAAGAACCCTGATTGGTGCTTAAAACTGGAAGACCTGAACGATGTGCCTCTATTGCAACCAAGCCAAATGTTTCGCTTTCTGCTGAATGAATTAATAATTTAGACTTACGCATCAGTTTTACTAATTTTTTTTGAGACAGTGATCCAACAAACTGAACTTCATCTTCGATTCTAAGTTCTTCAATTTTGTTCTTCATTTTTGTAAGATAAGCTTCTCCATCAGCACCACTTGGACCTCCAACAAAAATTAATTCAAGACCTTTAATTCGATACTGTAGGTTTTTAAATAAATCTAGGGTTTGTAATTGCCCTTTTTGTTTTTGTATTCTTCCAACTGAGAGAATGATATTTTTTCTTTTCTCTCCCCTAAATGCTTTGAAAGTTTTTTCATTAAGGCCTGGAGTGACAATATGTATTTTTAACTTGTCAGCACCATAACGATTTAGTAAATTCTCTTTTTCAAACTGGCTGGAGGCCGTAATTTTATCAGCAGAATTAAAAATCTCTTTTTCAGCACTAATCCTATCTAAACCATTTTCCTGTATAAAAACTCCCAAGCTGTGTGAAGTAAAAATAAAAGGAATTTTATATCTTTGTTTTGTCTCTTTGGCAACCAATCCTGAGAGCCAATAGTGTGCATGTACAACATCAATCTCATGTTCTTCAATGTATTGAAATGTTTTTTCGATGAACTCATCAAGGAATTCTTTTTTCTCTTCGGTATTTGCTTGATTTGTAAATAGATTGAAAGAACTTAATTTTAAATTCTTCTTACTTATATTTTTTGCTTGTTCGCCGGTAATAATGTGCACTATATTATCTTTTGCTAATTCTTTGAAATAGATTCAACGTACACATTAAGTCCCCCTCCATCATTAACACCGAGACTATTCATTGGAGCTGTATGAAAGCTGATTTGTAAGATGTTCATAAGGTGATCTCAATATCATATAGTTGAGTGGAAATGCCACCTAAATCAAATTTGTAGCGTTCTGTCCCCTTTAGAAAGTCAAAAAAAGTGAACTCTTTGCTGATTAATTGTTCAATTATTTTATCAATGATGATAATCCCTGGGTTGACTTCATTAAAAGTATTGTTTTTACTTGAATTATATAAATAGCTTCCCACTTCATCTTCATAAACAAAACAGCATGCAGCAATAGCGTTATCTACCTCTAGGTAGTAAATTTTCCACCCCTTCATCGTTAGTAAGCTGCTGAAAAATGCAGTAACTTCATCATTCATAAAATTACCTTTATCTCCATCTGATGTTTTATGAAGCGTTATAAAACTTTCAAATATTTCACTGTCTTTAGATTCCCTCAATACAGCTTGGGGATACTTTTCTTGAAAGCGTACTTTTTTGCGCTTTAACTCATGCCTTTTTTTNCTTGGCAGAGCAGCAAGATACTCCTCATAAGACTNAGGGAGCATAAGNTTTACAACTTGATCTTGTTTTGATATTTTTAGTGAGTTCTCTGGNTANAATTTTGNNATNTCTTTAATTTGATCGAAATGCATAGAGTCNAGAGAGACCTTTTTACAGTTGAGATCTTTTAAGGATTTANAGGTTAGATTAAAATTTGGACGGTAGTCTATGTAATCTCTNGATCCNCTGTTACANAAGGTGCCATCTTTTATTGAAAATAAATCNTGNTGTAAGTCACTATCAGAAGAACTATTTAGTTGANTTACTAAATCAAGNAATTCCTTAGTTACAAACGGTGAATTNTTTATTTGATCGACTATCACCTAACTAGAATAAACCATTCACAATATTTACTGCATCCACAAAAAACAAAGATAGNANAAATGCTANGAGGTAATCATACAAATATACCTGCGTAGATAGTTCGTTTATAAACTCTGACTCAAAGCGGAGTTTCAGAATTAAAAAATTAATCAACACTGTAAATAATGCTGTAAATGTTCCTGCAAGCAATATGTGAGAAATACTATAGTCGTAGAAGCTGCTGACTCCAACAAAAACTACGACCGCCGCAAAAAAATTAAAGAAGTATTGAAAATTACTAAATTGCACATTAAACAAGGTTGCAATTGTCTTAATAAAGAACAACAGTAAGAAAAGATAGGTTAAGTACATAATGTTATCTTGAAAATATTGAGTAAGAATAAAATGAATTACTGTCATTGAAATTATTGTTGAAAATAAGAGATTTCCTAATTTGAAAATATTTAAATCTATGACAAATATCCCAATAAGTGGAACTAATAGTAAAACAATATAAAGTAGTGTTTGAATATTCGACTCACTCAAAATATTGAAGAGAACAGGTAAGAAAGTTACCGAGATAAAAATTAATATCAATCTGTACTCTTTAGAGTCAACACGAAGTTGGCCTGTCAACATCTCGAGTTGCCACACCAAGAGTAATCCAACAAACACAGCCGTTAATAATTGAATATTATCCATTAACAACCCAACAAAAATTGCTGTAGTTAAGACAACTTGTATATATCGTATTTGTACTTCTAACATCCTCGCGAAAATTTTACCTAGATAAGCTTGAAAACTAAAGTGATTTGTAATATAGTTATTAAACACTATATTTAGTATCTAAATATACAAAGTACACCATATTTAGTTGTAAAAGGAGAAAACATGGCGAAGAGTTCAGGATTAAAGGTAACNAGAAAATATACATCAAAGGGCGATCCATATAAAGGAATTGTTTGGGAGAAGCGAACTTCAAAGATAGCTAACCCTGATGGTTCAGTNGTCTTCGAAATGGNAAATGTAGAAATCCCTTCAACATGGTCACAAGTTGCAACAGACATCATGGTTTCAAAATATTTTAGAAAAGCTGGCGTTCCGCAAGTTGATGATGAAGGTAACACTTTAAAAGATGAAAACGGGGATACTATTCTTGGCTCCGAGACCTCTTCACGACAAGTTTTTGACAGACTAGCTGAAACCTGGAGACACTGGGGAGAGACAACAGGATACTTTGCAACAAAAGATGANGCNCAAGCTTTTGAAGATGAACTCAAGTACATGCTTGCTACNCAAATGGCAGCACCTAACAGCCCACAATGGTTTAACACTGGACTCAACCATAAATATGACCTAACAGGTCCTAAACAGGGATTTTGGTATGTAGATCCGAAATCAGGAGAGCTCATAGAGGCAGA
>JGI26263J51726_1000473_pt1 | contig 17890 bp, 28 predicted proteins | sample SaaInlV_200m_DNA_2_FD_51726 | JGI IMG/M metagenome (IMG submission 51726)
GCATAACCGTTCTGCCAGAGTACCGTTTTAAAAAACACAAAATGAACAATTAAACTCTTTAGATTAGAATTTGTTAAATGGTTTAGAAGCCAACTTTACATCTTCACCTTTTACCGTTTTTCTACTGGCATGGGACGCCATATCTACTGCACTTTTAGCAATACCATCTGCAATTTCTTCAATTGTCCTTCTTAACTCCTCTGCAGACTCATCACTAACTCTCTCTGCACCTGCTTTTTTTAGAATTCTATACATAGCAGATAATCCCAATTCTGATGATTTCATGAATTTAGTTTTAATTTTTTCCGAAAAAAGATAATGAGTGAAAAAATATCACTAAGGAATCGATTTATACAGACTATTTGAATAATTGATAAAGAAATGACTTGGTATTTTGATTCTCATATACATTTGTCTGATCCAGAATATGTTTCTGATATGGAATTCATCTTAAAACAAATGGAATTTTTGAAAATTAAAGCATGTTGTGTATCAATGGATTACGATAATTCATTACAGACATTAGAACTTGCTAAAAAAAGTAATTTAATTTTACCATTCATAGGAATTCATCCTGAATGTGCAAATGAAGAACTCGAAAATATTTCTAAATTAATTGAAGACAATCATACTCATATTTCTGGAATAGGAGAAATCGGATTGGATCCAACATATGTTAACAAAAATGAAGATGCAGTAAAACAAAATAATGTATTTGAAACGTTATTATCACTTGCTGAAAAATTCGACAAACCTGTATCTATTCATTCGAGAAAAAGTCTTGATGATGTTTTTGAAATTATGACTTCATATGATACAAAACATGCATTATTGCATTGGTTTGATGGAAGTAAAAAACAGCTTCAAAAAGCTATGGACATGGGATTTTTTGTATCTTATGGGCCTGTAATGATTTATGCAAATGATAAGCAAACTTTATTGTCAAAAACTGATGAATCCAAAATTCTTGTTGAAACTGATGGGCCTGTGAGATTTTCTAGATGTTTTGATATGAAATCCGGACAAATCAGCTTTATACCCAGTGTGATTTTTTGTGCTTCAAAAATTCTAGGTAAATCTTTTGATGAGATGGCATCCTTGTTAGAATCAAATTCAAACTCATTTCTTGGAATATAGGTATAAAATACCCCCTTCTTGTAATCGGTTAGTGGATAGAATAAAGCGACTTTCATATGAAGTTCTAGGAGATCACAAATCCAAATTCGGTGAAGATTTTGCCGATAACAAAAAAGCCTTAGATCAAGTTTCTATAGTACGTTCTAAAGGTTTGAAAAATGAAATTGCAGGTTATATCACCAAATTTATCAAAAAGGAAATCCGTGAAGAAAAAGCCAAACAGGCTAGAATTGCAGCATCAAAAGATGAACAACAAGTTGAAAAACAACCTGAAATAGAATTGACTGAAGATGTTGTTGCAGAAGAAGGGGTAGAAACTGTTGAAGCAACCGAAACAGTTGTTGAAGCAGCTACCGAAGAAGTATCTTCTGATGTTGTTGAAGAAAAAACCGAATAATAGATTTAATATAATTTCTCAATTTTAAATTAGATAGATATGTTCGTTGTAAAATTTGTAGGTGGCGCAAAAAAGTCTTTTCCAGTAGAACAATTAAAAATTGACCAGTCAAATCTAAGCATTCAAGAACTGATCAATCTACTATTGGAACTAAAACCTACAGATACTCCAAAACTTGATACTGACAATGTTTTAATCGCAATTAATGGTGCTGATTCTTCTGCAATGGATGGTAAATCTACAATAATCCAAGAAAATGATCTTGTAAGTATAATCCCTGTAATTCATGGTGGATCATCGAAAAAAGTTAATTTTGAATTTTCTAAAAAAATTATTCAAGTTATTGAAATTAAAGGCCAAAAATCCATTGATGTGAAATTCATCGATGACATAAGAAAAAAATATCCTAAGATTATACTTCAGGCTGTATCTAGTAATTATATTTTAAATAACTATCATTTAAAAAAAATTATTTCATTATCTATTGAATCTGAAAAAAATAATATTTTACTTTCAAACAAACTTGAAACTGATATTTTAATGAGATTTGCTTTAACCACGCAAATTTCTGATGCAATTAAAAATGTTGGAATAAAACCTAACANCAATTTTACCATTATTGCAATTGGAAATAAAAAAACTCTAAATTCATTATATCTTGAATTAAAGTCAATATCTAGTCTAATGTTTTCAAAAAATAATGAGTCTTTTTTAAAGAAACNATTCAAAATTACTGCAAAACATACTGATTCAATTATTTCAAAAAANCCTTTGGCTGATATTTTAATTGAAAAAGCTNCTGTATTACTCTGACATACTTCGTTTAGTTTTTTCTGTACTNAGAATATCTGATTTTTTTAGAATGGAAACCCCTGTTTTATTGCCTAAAATCTCAATTAACAGAACTCTATCTGGAACNTCTAGAGAAACTTTNTTTTTAATATTATTAGCAATTTTTGTGATAATTTCTTTACTTGATAAATCTGAATTTCTTTTTTCAATTGATATTCTATATGTTTCCCCATCCAAAATTTGATTTGACAATTCTGCAACACTTTTTTCAATTTCTTCTATTTTTGATTCAATAACTTTCTGTATTGGAATGATTCTTTTACAATACCTCACACTCCATGGTTCGTCAAGAAGCATTTCTTTAATTTTCCTTACAACTTCTATAGGATCAAGTTTTGTTTCCGCAGTCAAAATACCTGACATGTTGGTAATTGTAACTTTAACATCTGAATCCCCAAATTCATCTAAAATATCAATTATTTCCTCCTCTGTTTCTGGTTCAAGGTGCCTAGGACAAGTAATTATTAGATTCATGATTGTAAAATTTCATCTTCAGTTAAAGAACCTTCCCGGATTATTTTGATCTGCTCATTTTCTATTTCAATAATTGTTGATTCACCTTTACTTGTAATTATTCCACCATCAACAAAAATATCATAGTTTTTTAAATTTTTTAAACATTCTTCTGGATCTGTATGTGGTAAATCCCCAGAAATGTTTGCACTAGTTCCTACCAGAAAATTACATTTTTTTAATAATTCTAATGTACACTTATGATCAGGAACTCTAATTGCAATTTTGTTTTCCAAATTCAACGATTCTTTAATTTTTTTATCTGTAACTTTCAAAATTACTGTTAGTGGACCAGGCCAGAATTTTTTAACAATTTTTTTAGTGAATTGATCAAATTCAGCAATTTTTTCAGCAGTTTCTATTGAATATGTTAAAACTGGAAGTGATTTCATGATATCTCTAGATTTCATTTTATAGATTTTTTTTACTGATTCTTTGTTGTATGGATTACATCCTATCCCATAAACTGTATCTGTTGGAAAAATTACTATTCCACCCTCGTTGATTATTTCTGAAGCTTTTTCTATTCCTTCTTTGTTACAACTTACTTTCATTACATCATCATCCTTTTTTTCTTTAATTATCATTTTTATTTGAATAAGTTTTTAACAGTTTAGACGCTTCTTTGAAAAGTATGTCAACTACAGATTATGAAGATAATGATTTTGAAGATGATTTTGAAGATGATTTTGAANATGATTTTGAAGATGATTTTGATGATAATTTAGATGAATCTGAAGAAGTAAAAGATTAGATACTTAGTCCAAAATCATCTGCAAAGTTTGTAAATGTGTAATATGCTTGTAAAAATTCTCTACCTGGATCACTAATTTTGTATTTCTTTGAACCTTGATTGTCTACTTTTTCTAAAAGTCCTTGAGATACCAGAGTTTTCAAAATGGTAGAAATTCTTGAATGTGAAATATTGGCTTTTCTAATTAGATAAGTAACTGATGCTCCATCTTCATCTTGCAAGTCATCTCTTGTCGTTGCTAGAATATCACCAATAATTTTCATATGTGTTCTATATTCAGTCATTTGTACACTTGATAATTATTCAAATTTCTATGAGAGGGCACTGATATTTTCCAATATACTAAAAAGATAAAAGAATTTGACAAATTCGAAATCATTCTAAATTTTGAGCCTGATAAATAATTATTCTAAATCATCATCAAATTTTATCCTGGTTAATGGCACTTTGCTTACTGGAATGAATAATGCTATCAGTCCTCCAATTTTGATAATCATTGATGCTGAGTACAGGATTGATTCAGGGAATACAAATGAATACCAACCCACAAATTCTCCTAATGCTAAAAGTCCCAATCCTANAGAGACTGAAATTGCTCCCTTNTTCTTATTATCAAAATACGATAACATTGTTTCAATTGCCCCATATGCTAAGAGAATAAACGATACTGATCTGAAAATATGCTCTAACTGAACAGATGAAACTAGGAATAGTGGAATTATCCCCACTGATCTAAAGTAACTAGATTTTGGAAAGAATGATTTTATACTATGTGAAAATGCAATAAAAAAATACCCAACTGTTTGAATTGCAATTCCTAAAGTTTGAATCCATCTTTCAACACTTCCTGTTTTTGTTACAAAGTCTTCTACCATGTACCCTGTCCATATGACAAAAAATCCTAGACTAATTGAAGAAAATGCAATTGTTAATCTAAATAATGTTGGACTTCCTGTATTTCTAAATCCAATATATGACATTATGCCGATAGCAAGTCCTACCAAAAATCCTACCAAGTTAAGAATATTTTCTAATAAAAATTCCAATGATGAATAGAATTATGTTTAACTAATTATTTTAATCTGATGAATCATTACACTATTTTGTTAATCCCATTCATCCAAAGAACCTGAAGTATGACCTTCTGTACTAGCTGCATAATCTCCTAAAATATCTGAATATTTTGGTTCATTATGAGCCACAAATTTTACGTATTCTCCATAACTCATATCTAAATCACAAGAACCGCATTTTACAACTGAATAATCCATTGCTAATTCTGCATCTTCTTTGCATTTTGGGCATTTTATCTTCATGCCCCCATATCTCTTTGATAATTATTATTGTTTTACATTCGATAAAAGATAAAAGGAGTTCATTATTCTTATTTTCATGAGTCGTACTTGCACAAAATGTAAGAATTCTATTCCAGATAGTGAAGAGCTTGGTGTTGTTGCAACAAAATACCCTACATGTAACAAATGTTGGGCTGAATGGAAAGAATACCAAATCATGGTCATGAATGAGATGAAACTTGACATGTCTATGCTGGATCATAGAAAATTATTGAAAAAACATGAGAAGATCTTTGTAGGTGTTTTGTCTCCAGAAGGAGAAGTAATTGATTACACCAATGAAGATAATCGAAAACCCGAAGAACGACCTGATGCCTAAAATTTTAAGTGTTTTTTAGCATTTTCTGGCACAACTATCAAAATTCGTCTTTTTGAATTTTCATCTAAATTATTGATTATTTTTTTAATTGTAATTGCAAGAATTTCTCTTTCATTTTCTTCTAATGTCAAAAATATCTCCAAAATCCCATCAACATTAAATTTGATTAGTTTTTGCGGTGATCGTGCAATCTCTGTGATATATGCTGAAAATAATCCTTCTCTTTGTTCTTCAGATAATGCTGTTAAAATTTTGAGCCATGTTTTGAAAAGTTTTGAAAAGTTAGGAAATGGAATTGTAGGACCAGCTTCTAACGCATTGTTAATGACTTCTGCTTTTTCAGCATCAGATAATGAAAAAAATTCTATCATTCTTTTTTTCAAAATTGGATTTCTTAGAAAATCTGGCAAATTTGCCAAGTTGATAATAATATTACCTGCAAAATTTTCACCGACCATCGATCTAAACTCATTAGTGTTGAATATAAAATCATGGAAAATACTTTAGCTTAAATAAACCAAATAGATGTTTAACAATATGACATCAACTGTAGTTGTTGGCGGATTTTTTGGAGATGAAGGAAAAGGAAAGATCATCTCATATTTGGCAATTAAAGATAATCCAAAAATAATNGTACGTGGTGGTGCNGGTCCAAATGCTGGTCATACAATTAGAGATGGAGATAAAGTGTATAAAGTTAGAATGCTTCCAAGTGGATTTCTCAATAAAAATGCCAAAGTAATGATTGGGCCTGGGGTTGTAATCAATCCTGATGTTCTCAACAAAGAAATTCAAGATTTTGATGTAACAGGACGTTCTTTTATTGATAAACACTGTGGAATTATTGAAGAAACTCATTTGGTTAGAGATTCAAAAGGAGAATTAAAAGAAAAAATTGGAAGTACTGGTTCTGGAACTGGACCTGCAAATGCTGACCGTGCTATGAGAGTTTTAAAACTTGCAAAAGATTTTGATTCATTATCTCCACTAATAGTAGATGTACCTTTAGAGGTAAATTCTGCACTTGATGCAAACGAACATGTCTTAGTTGAAGGTACACAAGGAACATTCCTTTCACTTTGGCACGGAACATATCCATTTGTTACTTCAAAAGATGTTACTGCTTCTGGAATTTGTGCTGATATTGGTCTTGGACCAACTAAAGTAGATGAAGTAATAGTTGTCTTCAAATCATATGTTACGCGTGTTGGAACTGGACCACTTGATAAAGAATTATCTCTTGAAGATGCAGAAAAAAAAGGCTGGTCTGAATTTGGCACTGTTACTGGTCGACAAAGACGTGCTGCAGATTTTGATTTTGATTTAGCTAGGCGTGCAATCATGCTTAATGGTGCAACACAAATTTCTATAACAAAATTGGATGTACTCTTTACTGATTGTGCAGGTGAAACTTCTTACGATAAGTTATCTGCAGATGCAATCGCATTCATTGAAAACATTGAAAAAGAATTAAACACGCCTGTTACAATTATTGGAACTGGTCCTGCTGTCAATGATGTTATTGATAGAAGAACCTAGGCTCCTTTGTTTTGGATAAGTTTAATTTGATAACCAACAGGAAATCCCTGTGGACAAGTTACAAACTACTGATAAATTACCACGTTACATTCAAGTCAACTCAACTTTAGAATTTACTAGGCTCGTTTGTGCATTAGAGCGTGCTCCTCGTGTTTCATTTTTACATGATTATGATGGAAAGAAGATTTTATCTGTACAGATGGATGTTTTAAAAGAAAAACCAATTGTATACTATACTCCTCTTCAAAATAACGGCCACTATCTTTGTTATGGATTAAAAGGTGGTAAAGAAGAATCAGAAATTGTCGATACTACTTCCGATGCTAGTAAACTTTATTCTCCAATCGTTAGGATCAAATCATTACCGAAAACATTACAACCTGGTAATGGCACTTTGGATAGATATCAACCAATCCAATTAGAAGATATGTCTAGTCTAGCAAAACTTACTTGGGGAATTGAAGAGATTCCATTCCCATTATTCCTATTTCCCCATAATGATAAATGGTTAATTGGGGTTTTCATGAATTTCAATGATGAAGGAATATCTTATTTTTGTCATGTTGTGTTGAATTCAGATCCACAAAACCCATTTTTAAAATTCTCTACAACTAATGGAACAGAACCTACATTCGTAGAAAATCCATCTGAACATGGGTATTCTTATATCAAAATAATAAAATTAAAGGACACTCACCCACTAGTAGATTATGGCCACCTTCAAAACTAGACTTTCTCAGATATCAAAAACAAATGGCAAAGTCATTCTTGCCAATGATTATGATCTCTCTGTTAAAAATTTAGAATCTAAAACAATTCAAAACATAAAGCAATTACATCCATTCCTATGTGCAATTAAACTAAATTTCCATTTACTTTTACCATTGAGTGGAAAAGAAATTCAAAAAATTAACAAAACTGCATATAGATATGGATTACAAACTATTGCTGATATCAAACTTAATGATATTGGAAATACTAATAGAGTAACTACTGAACATTTGTGGAATTTAGGATTTGATGCAGTTATTGCAAATCCGATTATGGGTCTTGATAGTTTAAAAAATCTAGTAAAATCTGCTCACAAAAATGGTAAAGGCGTTATTACGTTATGTCATATGAGCGCACCTGAGGCTAAATTATCATATGATATGGAAATCAAAATGGGTAAAAAGCAACAATTGTACCAATTATTTTTGAATTGGGCTCTAACTGCAAAGGTTGATGGAATTGTGGTAGGAGCTACATTTCCAAAAATTATTCAATACTGTTCTAAACAAGCAGGAAAAAATTTGAGTATTTTTTCTCCTGGCGTTGGTACTCAGGGTGGTAGTGCAAATGAAGTGATCTCATCTGGAACAAATTATCTAATTGTTGGAAGAACAATTTTAAATTCAAAAAATCCTGCACAAGTTGCAAAAGAATTACAATTACAAAGTTTTGGAAAGTAACGTTTGTGCTTTTGTTAAAACTGTTTTTGCATTATCAAAAGTAGTTTTTTCCATTGCAGTGTTATAATCTACCCAGGTATAGTCTAGATGTTCATGAGATATTTCTACATTTTTAGTATTTGTTTTAGCTAAGAAAAATACTACTTTTTTATGAACTAATTCACCTTTATATTGAAAATTATATTCAATCCATTCTTCAAAATTATCTAAAAATTCTACATCTACAATCTCTGTCTCTTCTTTTGTTTCTCTTATTGCTGTTTCATGAATTGTTTCATCTTTTTCCATTTTACCTTTAACAAAGTCCCAATGCCCTGAAGGATAGTTTAAAAGTAAAAATAAATTTTTAGATCCTTCTTTTCTAAATAACACTATTCCTGCAGATGTTTCTTCAATCATTTTCCTAATCTCCTCTTCCTCACTTGATATGTTCTAATTGCCCTCATTAAATCTATTTTTCTAAATTCTGGCCAAAAAATATCCATGAATACTAATTCACTATAGGCACTTTGCCACATCAAAAACCCACTTAATCTTTTTTCCCCTGAAGTTCTTAAAACCATGTCTGGAGATGATTGTGGTAAATGTGATGTATAAAGATTTGATTCAATTTCTTTCTTGTTTATGTCTTCGACATTAAGAGATCCTTCTTTTATTTTATTTCCAATTTTTTTTACTGCATCTACTAATTCATTTTGTCCTCCATATGCAAGTGCTATATTTAGGAAGTGATTATCATATCCTTTTGTAGCCTCATCTAATTGCTGTAAAACTTTTTTAATTGATTCTGGTAGGAGTTCTATTCTTCCGATTCCTTTAACTCTCATTTTACTTCTATGAATTCTTGGATCATTCAATAATTTCTCTAATCTCATTTGAATTAATTCGTAAAGGTATTTCAATTCATCATCATTTCTATCCAGATTTTCTGCAGAAAGTGCATACAAAGTAACAATTTTGATATCAAATTCTTCACACCAGTCAAGAAGGTTTTCAACAGCATCTGCACCCTTCCAATGACCTTTTTTTGGTATTGAAAGATGCATTTTAGCCCATCTTCTATTACCATCTAAAATTAATGCGACGTGATTTGGAATGTCCCCACTTTTAATTTCACTTTCTAATCTTTTACTGTAGATCTTATAGAGTCCTGAAGTCTTAAAAATTAAATCTTTGATTTTACTAATATCTACTCACCCTTTGATAATTTACATTTGATAGGGGATATCAGTGTTTTTCAGAAATTTGAATTATTAATTCATTTCTGAATAAATTTAGTCTGAAATCATCTCTTGATCTTTATGTTTTCTATATTTTTTAAAGAGAATCGTAGCTGAGACTAGAGTTGCTGCTAACCCTCCTAGTAATGGAGGAATCAGTGTAAGTGAAGGCTCATCATTGATCATAATATTGGTAAATTGCAATACCGTTGGATAGAGTGCACCCAATACGATAATTCTTAAAATATCACTAATTTGTCTTTGAACTCCACCAATCCAATTGCTAAGTAATGTACCTGCAAAAATCGAACCCATACCAATCCATAAAATTGGTAACGCTCCGGACATGAATTTCCCTACTATTATTTTGTCTGTAATTATTGAAATTAATTGCATATCTGTTTCAATTAATTCTGAATCAACTTCACTAATTCCCGCCGGTACTGATGAAAGAATTAACAATACTCCTGCAACCATTGTAAACATTCTGATAAAACCCATCGGTGTTGGCTTTGACCAACTTGACCAGACTCTATCAATATCAAATGCTCTAATTAAAAATGCACCGCCCAAAATACTTACTAGTACTGCAAATATTTCTGCAGTATAACCAAATACTGTTGCAACTCCACCAATTAACAAAAGAATTCCAGGAACCCCTAAAAAGAATTTTGAATATTTTGAATCATATGCAAGCATTTTAAGATATTTTCCAAAAACTGCATACGAATATTCTACACTTCTACTAACTTTCATCACTACACGTTGTACTGATACTACTGGAAGTACATTTTGAATTACTGGTATAACACTTTCATCATCTTCTCCATCAGATACAATAACTGCACCGTTTGCAGAAAATTTTTCTAAAACTTTTCTTGTTTCTACTAAAATTTTTTCATCAGCTTGAACTCCTCTATCTTTAACTCCTGCGACAGTTACAACCTCAACTTGGTATCCCTTACTGATTAAATCTTCATATGTTTTAATTGCTGCAAAAATTGAATTTGAATCTGCATCTTCTGGATCTTCTAATGCTAATCTCTGTGCTGCTTCAATACATGCATCTCTTCCAATAACAGGTGTGATGATTCCAGCTTTATCTCCTACATCATTATCTCTATCAATGCAAATTACAAGTAATTTATTCGCAGTTGATGCATTGACATCTTTTTCAACTTTACCGGTTCGTTGAGACATTCTATTTCTCTTACAGAATTACCTTTTAACGATTTCTAACTTATATGAATAGTAAAATTCTGTTTTGAGGCTAACCTGGTCTTGATTGATCAGATATTTTTACAAATTCAATGGATTTGGACTTTAACATGTCAATTTTTTCCAAAGTTTCACTCATTTCATCTTCAGTACTTTCATTTTCAATCATTTTGGCTAAAACCTTAGTTTCTATAATGAGTGAATTAAATGATTTTAAAGCTTCCATGTAATTGATGTAACTTGCTTGCCATTCTTCTGATGGTTTTGATGTTACAAATTCACTTATTTGCGTAGTTACCTGAGATGATGTAACTTCCGTTACTAAAATATAGTCTTGTGGCGAAATTTCCCCTGTCTTTAAATTTTCATATTCAATCTCAATTGATTCTTGTAAAACTTCATGGATATTTTTAACTCCATCTAGATAGTTTTCATAATCTGACACGACAAAAGTTGTTTCAACATCTTGAGGGATATACAATACCAAAAAACTTGCACCTGTAATTGCCGCTAAAATTATTGCTGTTACAGCTATTCCTTTTTTTGATGCCATTTTGTAATTTTACTAATAAGGAGTTTATAATTGATAATAATCCACGAAATCCCAACTTATTAAATAAAAACTAGAAAAAATATGATTTTTGAGAATACTATTGAGATTTTTTTTTAAAATGATTGAATTTTTTGTAATTAGTCATAAAATAACCATTTTGATGCCTAAAAAAATTTACGCACATCTAGTCTATAGTGAAATAATTTTCACAGCCTCTGCCTAAATACCATCAAGTTTGACAAATTCCATAATGGTTCAAGCATATTGCGTAAAATGTAGAGCAAAAAGGGATATCAAAGATCCTAAAGAAACTACATTAAAGAACGGACGTCCTGCTGTAAAAGGCACATGTCCAACATGTGGAACTAACGTATTCCGTATTGGTGCAATGCCAAAAGAATAACCGTCAACAAAACCCANACGATTTCTCTTTTTCAAAACCCATATAGGGTCAACCATGCACCATTTTTTAGTGACTAAATCAGACTATGAACGCCTACTCAAACGTATTCAGGATAAACTAGGTGACACTGATAAAGAATCACAAACTAGATTCGAACTTCCAATTGTTGATGTGATGTGGGAGGGTCAAAAGACCTTTCTAAGAAATTTTTCAGAATTTCCAAAGATTTTACGAAGAGATCCTGACAAAGTTTTACAATATCTTTCAAAAGAATTTGCAGTTCCAGCAGAGAGACTAGGTGATAAGGCAATGTTTGTTGGTAGAAGAGCTCCTGATGACTTTACAAGATTATTCCAAATTTATGTAAAAGATTACCTTGAATGTCCAACATGTAAAAGTCCTGATACAAAAATTTTAAAAGAAAATAGAATATCATTTTTAATTTGTGAAGCATGTGGGGCAAAATCTACTTTGAAAGGTAAATATGCGTAATGCAATTTTCGGTAAAATCTTCAAATTATCAAAATAAATCAATGCTCAATATGTGCGATGCTGAGTTATTGGGAAAAAAAATTATTGAAGGTGATTTAACGATGCATATTAGTGAAAATTATTACGGGGAAAGATTTGTTGAAAAAGATGAAGCTGAATCTTTATTGAATAATTCTTCGATAATTAACATGGCTGGGAAAGAAACTGTATCTTTAGCTCTAAAACTAGGAATTGGTTCTGAAAATGGTGTAAAGATAATTTCTGACGTTCCGTTTTTAATTATATTTAATATGTAAATTGTTTGATTTGATTTTTGCTTTACAAATTTTTTTAGATTTTAACAGTAATCCCTTTTATCTAGTAGGAGTATTTCTTTTTAATGACTGATATAATTAGTAAAAAATTAGAATCTAAATTAGATAATAAATTAAGATCAAAACGAAAACGATCCCCATTAGAAGATGGATTCAAAAAAGGAAAAGTAGTCAATGAAGTTTTGGATAAACCTACTGTCATGACTCTTTACAAAATGATCANTGATCANGTTATTGCTTANGTTAATGGNTCTGTAAGTGCNGGAAAGGAATCTGTTCTTTTTTGGGGTGTTGATGAAAATGATGTTAATGTTGCTTTAAAAATTTATTTGGTTAGTACTGCAAATTTTAAAAAACGCGAACCCTACATACTTGGAGATCCAAGATTCTCTCACCTGAAAAAAGGAACAAAAAATCTTGTATATTTGTGGGCAAGAAAGGAGCATCGAAATCTGACTCAATGTTATCGAGCTGGAATTCCAGTTCCAAGGCCTCTATATGTTACAAATAATGTTCTTGCTATGGAATTTATTGGTGATGGTGGAACTCCTGCAAAGTCATTACTCACTTCCGAAGTTGATGAATATGACTATGCCCAAGCTATATCTATTTTAGATGATCTATACAAAAAGGCAAAATTGGTTCATGGTGATTTTTCAGAATATAATATTTTTAAAACTGAAAAAGGCTTGGTTGTTTTTGATTTGGGTTCTGGGGTTGATCTTAGGCATCCAAATGCCGAAGTATTTCTTAAACGTGATATTAATAACATTGGAAGATTCTTTAATAAAAGAGGAATCCCTGTTGAAGATTCAGATAAAATATTTGAGGATATTGTAAAATGAGCTTTGAAAAATTAATTCGTATTCCAAATGATAGAGTTGGGGCTTTAATTGGCAAGTCTGGAAATGTAAAATCAACAATTGAAGAAGCTTGCTATGTTTCATTAGAGATTGATGGTACTACTGGTGAAGTTTTTATCAGAACTCAAGGTGATGTTGATAAAATACAACCATTCAAAGCTATGGAAATTGTTACTGCGATTGGAAGAGGGTTTTCTCCTGAAAATGCAATGACTTTACTAAAAGGTGAAAATGCATTACATGTAATAGATCTTAGAGAATTTGCAGGAAAATCTAATGCCAATGTTGAAAGGATAAAAGGGAGGATTATTGGAGAAGGTGGTAGAGCAAGACGAAATATGGAAAATCTTAGTGGTACTCATATCTCAGTTTATGGAAGAACTGTTTCAATTATTGGTGATTCAAGTAAATTACGTTTAGCAGTTGATGCTATCTCTTCAATTTCAAGTGGAAGTATGCATGGTGCAGTTTACACAAAATTGGAAGCAGCAAACAGAACAGCAAAACAAGAACGAATGAAATTGTGGGAAGATTCAGATGTCTTCGATTAAAGAAAAATTTAACCAAATTTCTCCAAGTGAATTCTTTTACAGTAATCGTGATTTAGCTGGTTTCAGTAATCCTACAAGATCTCTTTACACTGCAGTAAGAGAGTTTGTTGAAAATGCCTTAGATGCGTGTGACCAAAAAGGGATTCTTCCAGATGTACATTTGACTATCAAGGCCGTTGAACCTGATAAGACAGATCCTAAACCCTACATATTGACTGTAAAGGATAATGGTCCTGGAATAGATGCAGAACATATTCCATTGGCTTTTGGAACTGTACTTTATGGTTCTAAGTTTGGACTCAAACAAGCAAGGGGGATGTTTGGACTTGGAGCAACTATGGCAATTCTTTATGGACAAATTACTACTAATAAGCCTGTTACAGTAAAAAGTTCTGTAGATGGTGTTACACAAGATACGTTTGAATTATTACTTGATATTCAAAAAAATAAACCTGTAATTGTAAAACACACAACTAAAGACATTTCAAAAAAAGGACTTAGTGTGAGTATTTGTTTAGAGGGGGATTATTCAAAAGCAGGAAACAAAATTAGAGATTATGTTTATGAAACATCTTTGATTACTCCTTACGCTTCAATTACTTTTGATGATCCAAAGGAACAAAAATTTAGCCACCCAAGATTTGTAAAAGAAATTCCTCCACCTCCAACTATTATTCGTCCACATCCACATGGAATTGATGTTGAAAGAATTCGAAGAATGATTGTAGAATCCCAATTTGAAATTCCTACAATTGATGATGCGATGATTGAAAAAGTTAGAAAAGATTTGGGGTTATCTGTAAAGAATCTTAGCTTCACTGCAATTATGGACAAGGCAAAGAAAAAATGGAAAACACTTCCACGACAAGTTAGAGTAGTAATATCTTTAATGTCCTTTTTAAAAATGGATTTTGAAAAATTAAACAAAATAAGAATTGAAGACATTGACATGCCAAACAAAAAATTACATTATTGGGATTTTGGTGATTCACAATCAAAATCAATTGATATGGATCCTGAAAGTCAATATTACAAACAACTAACTAATACTGTACAAGGCGAACCTCTTACAACATTTCTTACAAAACGATTTCAAAGAATAGGTCCTACTACTGCTGTTAAATTTGCAGAATATGCTGGATTCAAGCCTGAAAAAAGAATGGGAACTTTGTCAAATCAAGAATTAGTCAATTTGAGTGATGCACTTCAAAAATTTGAAGATTTCATGGCACCTGATTCTAGTTGTCTGGCACCACTAGGAGAATCTCCTTTGGAAAAAGGAATTAAAAAATTCTTTAATCCTGATTTTACTGCGGTTGTTCAGCGACCAGCATCTGCATATTCTGGATTCCCTTTTATTATTGAGATGGGTATTGCTTATGGTGGGGATATAAAATCCGGGGGACCACATGTTTATCGATATGCCAATAGAATCCCATTACTATATGATGAAGGAAGTGATGTAGTACTCAAAGTAATTAATGAAACTGATTGGGGAAGATACAAAATAAAAGGAGAACCCCCATTCATCATTGTATCTCATATTTGTTCAACTAGAATTCCATACAAAACTGCAGGAAAAGAAAATGTGGCAGATAGGCCTGAAATTGAACGAGAATTAAGACTTGGATTACAATTATTATCACGAAAATTGGCAGCATACATGTCAAAAAGAGGTCAAGCTGATATGGCAAAAAAGAGGGCAAATCTTTATGCAAAATATTTACCACAAATTGCAGAATTTTGTACAGAACTTGCTGGAAAAAAGAAAGAACCTAATTACAAGAAACTATTAGATGAAAATGCAGTTGAATCTAAACAAATAACAAAGGAGGAAAATGAAATTGGCAACAACTAAAAAAGATCAAACTAAGATTAAAGAACGAAGCAAAAAAGCTGATGAAAAACAAAAGAACATTCTTGAGATGCTTAAAAGTCATGGTGCAAAAATATATGATGACTTGGAAAATGGACAATTTCCAAAATTCTCTATTCCAAGTAGATCCGTAAGTAACATTGTTTATGATAAAAAACTTAGACAATACATTCTTGGTACTAATGCTGCAGTTAGAAGTTCTAGAAACTCTGCACAGTTGAGATCTTTCACACAACTAATGTGGTTGGCCTTTTTTGCAAATAGATTAACTCATGAAAAAAAGTCATCTACGTTAAGAGATGTCTACTATTCATCACAAGCTTTCGCAATTGAATTTGAAGACCAATCTGAATCTGATAACATCATTGTAGATTTAGAGGCTGTAACCTCCAAGCCTAGAGAAGATTTCCACATATTTCCTGAAGAGAGAAGCTCCATTTTTGGGGATTTAACAATTGAGTATACCATTCCTGGATATGAGGGAAAAACTATGAATTTATCAAACCATCCTGATGGTTATTCCATTGGTCCTAGTCTAACTACTGCTGAATTGGTGGATACTAGTGCCGAAATTGTAATTGCAATTGAAAAAGGTGGCCTCTTTACTAGATTTGTTGAGGAGCAAGTTGATAAAAAATTCAAATCTATCATCATCAATACAGGTGGTCAAGCACCTCGTTCAACTAGAACTTTGTTGAAAAGACTACATGAAGAAATGAAATTACCTGTAATTGTTCTGACTGATGGGGATGTGTATGGAGAACACATTGCGATGGTAATAAAATCTGGTTCTGCAAATGCTGCCCATCTTAGAGAACTAACAGTTCCAGATGCAAAATGGGTTGGAGTATGGGCTACTGATATTGAAAAGTACAAGTTACCAACAATCCCGATGACTGAATCTGATATTAAGAGATGTTATGATTTACAAAAGGATCCTAGATATCAAGATGGCATTTGGAAGAAAGAACTTGATGTATTTTTAAAATTAAAAAGAAAAGCTGAATTAGAGGCTTTCTCAAAATACGGTTTAACAAACATTACTGACAAATATCTACCACAAAAATTAGAATTAGCAAAAAGTCTTTAATTATTTAATTCGTAGTGTTAACACGCCGTTTCTATATTTGAAATCAAATATTTGCATTTCATTGACTCCTTCTATGGGAACTTCTTTTGAAAATCCAGATGTTCCGCGAACGTATAGCATACCATCTACTAGTCTAACTGCAATTTTATCTTCAGGCCCTGGAACTTCTGCGACAAAAACAAATTCTCCTTCACCTTTAATCAAATCATAGACCCAATTCTTTGTTTCTTGTTCTCTAGCTTGTGTGTATGTGGGTTTTTGATCTTTAGCCATTTTCTTTAAAATTTTAACCCAATAAAACATTGTAATTGCTGCTGCACCAATTAAGATAAAACTAACAAATCCTGAATCTGCTCTTTGTGTCATAATGTATATGATTCCTAAAAATAAAATGACAATAATGGGAATCACAAAATTTAATGATTGTTCATTTGAATATGCTCCCTTATGACTCGACAAACAGTAAAAATTAATGTCTTCCAAATATAAAGTATCTTTGGTTTTTATTACCATTTTTAAAATTTTCCTTGTTGACTGATAACAAGGAATCTAAACTTTCAATAAGCGAAATGGCATTAAGAGGAACTATAATTGCAGTCATAATCACCGTTCCATCAATCATATCTTTTGTTATTACTTGGAAAATTTTAGATAATTTACTATATGCTGCAATATTGGGTGGAGTGGTTCATTTTATTGCAATGGGATTCTCTTTGAAAATTTCTAAAAAAATCTTGATTAAAAAATAATTCCATAGATCATGTTTTATGTCTTAACAATTTCTTTTAGAAATAATGTCATATTCGGGAATTGAACATGATCTAATATCTGAAATTCACTTGAATTCTATCCAGGCACGAATATTTTTGTTAGTTACTTGCTCGGGAAAACTGTCATTTGAGTCAATTGCTGAAAAATTAAAAATCTCTGTTGATGATGCAAAAAAAGCATCAAAAGATCTAATGAGAATTGGCGCCTTTATTGATATCACTC
>JGI26263J51726_1000571_pt1 | contig 16192 bp, 18 predicted proteins | sample SaaInlV_200m_DNA_2_FD_51726 | JGI IMG/M metagenome (IMG submission 51726)
ACGAGAAAAAGTAGATGTCATTGTTTTGAATTTAAAGAAAGATATCCGTGTAGCCGGGATCGCTGCCCGAAAAGCAAAAGTGCCGGTAATTATCGCTCGAAATGGAATCCAGCTTTTCAGAGACATATGGAAACATAAAAAAACGGCCGGATTGGTGGACGGGATTATCACCAATACAAATTCAATTCGTGATGTATATAATCAATTCTCATGGATGGATGGGAACAAGACCAAAGTGATTTATAATGGACTGAAAATGAACGGGGCCATTGAACCGCAAAATATTCATGACATTTGGAATATTCCAAAAAACCATGTGGTTTTTGTGGCGGCAGGCCGATTAACCATTCAAAAGGGATTTGATCTCTTAATAAATGCAATCAGTGATGTGAAGGATTCATTAAAGCCATTTTCCGTTCTTATCGCCGGTACGGGAAAGGAGCGAAAAACTCTGGAGAACCTAATTACAAAAAAGGGGTTAGTCGGAACAGTAAAGTTAATCGGGTTTCAACATGAATTATCTNGAGTTATTCAAGCTGCTGATTTTGTCATTATGCCCTCTCGCCATGAAGGTATGCCNAATGTTGCCATGGAAAGTATGGCCTTGGGAAAGCCCGTTTTTGCCTCCAATGTAAATGGTGTGCCTGAATTGATAAACCACCGAAAAACGGGTTATATCATGGATGAATTAACAGTGGATGAGATTTCAAAAGCGATCCGTTTTGGTATGGACAATCACGGCAGTGAAGAAATAAAAAATTGGGGTATAGAAGCGAAACAGCAAATCTCTAACCAGTTCACATTTGATGGTATGTTAGACCAACTAGAATCATATTTTTATACCCATATGAATATTTCACACCGTTAGTAATTGTCCTAAATGACAAAAGTACTTTTCGAAAATCATCATCTTTATTATTTACCCAATTTTCTTCCAATCATAGATGAAATGCGCAGTCGGGGCGGATATGAAATAGCGGCCTCAATTCCGACCATGATGGATTGGAAAGAGAAGGATATATTTTACAAAGCTTGCCAAAAACTAGATATTGAAACCGAAGTCGGGGCCGATGAGAATGACCGATTAGATAAATTGAAAAAGGCAAAATATGATGTAGTTGTGGTGGGTAATGTGGGTCAGCTCAATCCCATTGTTCATCCAGAAACTTTGGCCGTCATGGTTTATCATGGTATTGGGTTGAAGCAGTCCTACTATAATGATATAGATAAAAGGATTGATCTCCGTTCGGTGGAATCAGAACCACGAATGAAAGAATTGAAATCCCATGGACATAATAATTTGACTCTCACTGGATTTAGTAAATGCGATCCGCTCGTTCTAAAGGAAGATTCTAATGAATTTGAACTTGAAAAATTCGGGTTAGATCCAATCAACAAAACTGTCCTTTATGCACCCAGTTTTTACCCATCGTCTTTGGATCAATTAGCGCCTGTATTGGGGCAAGTTAGCTTCGAAACCAATATTATTATTAAGTTGCATAATTTCAGTTGGTATCAGGATCGATATCTCTATCAGAGTAAAGAAATGCAGAAATTAGCCCAAAAGTATGCCAACATCTATTTAGCGCCAGCAGAGGATTATAACATCATTCCGTACTACAAAATGGCTGATCTAATGGTGTCGGATATTTCATCCACTATGTTTGAATATCTTTATTTAAACCGTCCCATCATTATGGCCGAGTGCCATACCCTAAGGTTGAAACATAGAATTTTGAAAAATCGTTTTTTGAAAAAAATGGACCTCAGTCGGATGGAAGGAATTGATTTTACAATTCGAATGGATAAACCTGAAGATTTACCGGCCCTTGTTTATCATGGTCTTGAATATCCTAATGATTTGGTTGATGAACGGTTAAGTGCCCAAGAGGAATATCTATATAAAGTTGACGGGAAGGCTTCTTATCGATTGGTTGATGCCATCGAAGATAAACTGACACGAAATAATAAGGATTAAATAAGTTTAGTACTAATATGGAAATGTCAAAACCAATAAAAGATGGAGAACCAATCGTCTTCCTTTTTATCCATGGTTTGCATCATTTATACCATATGGTTACAATACCTTTTGAATGTGCTCAGATTATAAGAAATCATCCGATTATAATCATTTCTGTTAGTGAAGAGCATACAAGGATATTAGAGGAAGTTTCAAATAAATACCCAAATAATAAGTGTGAAATAATTACATTATCTCCCCCGATTCGCTATCGTTTTTTAAATTATAAAAAAAAATCTTATGTTTCACCTTTGGATTCCTTTCGTAAGATAAAACCACTATTAAAGAAGGCAGGGGCTGTTATTAGCACCTCCCATCCTACACCGCGTATTTTAAAAAAAATTGGTATTTCAAAACCGATAATGATTTATATAGATCACGGATGCGGGGATCGAAAATATAGTTTCGAAGCATCATTACGTGAATATGATTATTTACTTATTTCTGGAAAGAATACGCAAAAGAGATTAGCTGAAGAAAACGNAGCTAATCCAGAAAAAACAAATATTATTGGTTATCCAAAATTTGACAATACCATAGACATTAAAGATTTAGGTCAAAAGTTATTTCGTCATAACAGAAAAATTGTTTACTATGCGCCTCATTGGGAACCGACACTGGCTTCCTATAAAAAATATGCACATAAAATTATGGAATATTTTAAAAATGATGACCGCTACAATTTAATTTTTGCGCCACATACACTATTGAAACATTGGTCTCATAAATACAATTATAATATGGACTTTCATTCAAGTGATAATATTCATGTTGATTTTGGAAGTCGTTTAAGTACTGATACATCTTATGTACAATTAGCAGATTACTTTATTGGGGATGTTAGTAGTTTAATTTATGAATGGATAGGTATTCGTCCGCGACCGGCCGTGTTTTTAAATGCCCATGATGTAGACTGGAAAAATAATATAGATTACAGACATTGGGAATATGGTCCTGTTATAGATGATATTGATAATTTATTAGGGGCCATGGAACAAGCAGTACAGCCTCATTGGCTTAAGTTGCAGGCTGAACGGGTAAAAGAATATATGGATACGAATGAACAATCCCCTTCGAAACGAGCAGCTCTTGCAATTATGAATCGATTAGAAGTAACCAGTTGAATTACACCTATATTATTCCATTTTTGGTTAAAAAACAGGGAAGGTGTAATAATTGAGAATTGGTGTATTCTGTCCGAATTGGGTGGGCGATGCTGTTATGGCATTACCTTTTTTAAATGCCTGCCGAGATGCAAACCCTGACGCCACCATTATTGCGATTTGCAAATCATGGGTGGCACCCATTTATGAAAACCACCATACCATTGATGGTATTATTTCATTCCATAAAAAAGATCTGACCGGATTCAGAGCTACCGATAATGCTGGGCGAAGTTTGAAAGCGTTGGATCTAGACCGATTCTATTTGCTGTCCGATTCATATCGAGCCGCCTATTTGGCCAAAAAATCAGAAACAGCTGTCCGCATTGGTTACCCGGGGCAGGGCAGGTCGGGATTACTTACTAAAATTATCCCCAGGCAAAAAACAAAAATGCATCGATCATATAAATATCTCAATTTATTAGGGCACTCAAATGGTGAAATATCTATCGGAAGTGACGGTATCGTACTGCAAGATAAAGAAAAGGAGTGGGCNAAANATGAATTGGTCCAATTAGGGATTTCAGATCCGATTGCATTTTTCCCATTCAGTGTAGCAACGTCTCGTAGTTTACCCCAATTAAAAGTTCTAGAAATACTGGAGAAAACAGCCGAACCAATATTGATTTTAGGAGGAAAAGGGGACCAGTCTAGGGCAGAAATTTTGGTGGATGCATCTCGAAAAGATAATATCCATACTGTTGCAGGCCATTATGGATTAAGAAAAAGTATCGCCTTGATATCCATTTGCAGGGGCGCAGTTGGGGCTGACAGTGGATTGGGTCACATTTCAGCTAATTTGGGTGTGCCTACCGTATCTCTTTTTGGCGCCGGCGATTCTAAATCAACTGGACCAATGGGGCTGAAAACACGAATTATAGATGAGAATGTTCATTGCAGTCCATGTTTAAAAAACAAGTGTCATAATAGCATCGAACCATTATTATGCCTGGAAAAAACCCATCCTGATTTACCTTGGAAATTATTATCAGAACTCTGGGTATAAATCCAAAAGGGATATTGACAGAAATTAATAAGTAATCATTGAATAAAGTTGGGGCAGAAATTATGTAATTTTGCGCCTATTAATTAAATATTTTTAAAAAGGAATCAAAATGGAAAATGTAAAACCTAAAGGAAAACTGGGTATTCTTATTCCTGGAATGGGAGCGGTTGCCAGCACTTTTATCGCAGGAGTTGAAGCAATTAAATTAGGAAAGTCAAACCTATTGGAAGTATGTCACAGATGGGAACGATTCGGTTAGGAAAAAGAACAGAGAATCGTACACCAATAATAAAAGAGTTTGCACCACTTGCAGATTTGAATGATTTGGTTTTTGGTGGATGGGATATTAACGAAGAAAATTTATATGAAATATGTGTTCGGTCAAATGTATTAGACAGAAATTTAATATATTCCATGAAAGAGTCTTTGGAGAAATTAGATGTATGGTCAGCCGTATTTGATCAAAATTTTGTTAGAAGGTTAGAAGGCAATTTTGTTAAAACTGGTCCAGACAAAATGGATTTAGCTAACCAAGTTGAAGAAGATATTAATAATTTTACCAAAAAACATGATACGCGGGCGAATGTGATGATTTGGTGCGGTAGTACTGAAATATATTTTAAGCATAGTGATGTTCATTCTACACTTGAAAAATTTGAAGCAGGACTTCGCAATAATGACCCGGACATTTCCCCCAGTATGATTTACGCCTATGCTGCGATAAAAAATGGTATTCCATTTGCGAATGGGGCTCCGAATTTGACTTCCGATATCCCGGCGTTATTAGAAATGGCAAAGTCAACAAAATCACCTTTGGCAGGAAAAGATTTCAAAACAGGTCANACCTTGATGAAAACTATTCTTGCTCCTGGATTGAAAGCTAGACAACTTGGAATAGAGGGATGGTTTTCAACAAATATTTTGGGTAACAGGGATGGGGAAGTATTAGATGATCCAGACGCGTTTAAAACAAAGGAAGAAAGTAAACTGGGTGTATTAGATTATATCCTTCAACCGGATTTATATCCAGACCTTTATAAAGACTTATATCATAAAGTTAGAATTAATTATTATCCTCCCCGCGGAGATAACAAAGAAGGCTGGGACAATATTGATATTTTTGGATGGTTGGGTTATCCAATGCAAATTAAAGTCGATTTTCTTTGTCGTGATAGCATTTTAGCNGCACCAATATGTTTGGATTTAGTCTTGTTTTTAGACTTGGCTAAAAGGGCAGGTATGGGTGGAATTCAAGAATGGCTCTCCTTCTTTTTTAAAAGTCCCATGACCCTTCCAGAGTTATATCCTGAGCATGATTTATTCGTTCAGCTAGCGAAACTTAAAAACACTCTTCGACATATCATGGATGAAGAATTAATAACCCATCTTGGACTGGACTATTACGAAGAATAGCAGATGAAATTGATTATCATTGCCGCCGGTCAAGGTAGCCGAATCNGGTCTATGACGGATGGCATTCCCAAAACTTTGTTAAAGTTGAAGGGAAAATCATTATTAGATCGGGTTATTGAAAACGCCGTTTCAGTGGGAATCAAAGATGCTGTAATTGTTACAGGGTATAGAAGTCCAGATTTGGTATCATATGTTGATAGCCAAAATTATGATATAAATGTTGAAACCATTTATAACGCGAATTGGGATAAGGCAAATGGTCTAAGTGTTTTAGCAGCAAAGCCCTTAATACCCCAAGGAGAACCCTTTCTAATTTCAATGAGTGATCATGTGTATGATGCCCAATTATTAGAGAAAATTATTTTGAGTAGTTTAAAAAAATACGATGCATTAGTGGGCTTAGATTTTCGAATTAACGAGATATATGATATTGACGATGGAATGAAAGTTTCAGTTGATAATAATACAATTTCAAAAATTATAGGTATGTCAAAAACCCTTCCTGAGTTTGATGCAATAGATTGTGGTGTCTTTAAATGTAAATTTGATTTCTTCAATGCATTGGAAGCTGCCAATGAATCAGGNAATTGTAGTTTAGCTGATGCATGTAATATGTTAATTGCTAAAAGTCGAATGGGGGGTGTGGATATCGGTAATTCATTTTGGATGGATGTTGATACGCCAGAAGCTTTTGAAGAATTAGTTAAATAATTTGATTGCTTAATTTTTAATATGCCAGCGCAATTTAATTTATCAAAACCAATCTATTATTATGCTAATCAAATATATGAATACTCATTTGTAAAATTAATTTATAGCCATCTTGGAGGGACTTTTTTAGTCCGGAAGCCCAATCGAGAATTCCGTGCAAAATGGTATTTCCGCCAGAGTCAACGTAAACTATCTAACAGTCTGGCTTTTGCTGAACNGCCAAAAANATTAGTGAAAAATGTGAATGATATTCCCTTTGATTTGCCGGGAGTAATTATTTCAAACAGCAATACGATAGTTCAACGTAACAAGGATATTGTCAAAGCGATTTTTATGGGGCACGGCACTGGAGATAAGCGTTATGGTGGGAAAGCCAGTGCTTTAGAGTCATATGATTATCATTTTATCTCTGGACCAAAACATATGGAGAAGTTAAAGGATTCGAATGTAAACATTCCGGATAAAAACTTAGTAAAAATTGGGAATGCCCGTTTTGATGAAATTGTAAATAATGAAATTGATATTTTGGCTTATGCAAACTATTTGGGTATTAAAGATAAAGATCGAAAAACTATATTATATGCCCCAACCTGGAAATGGGGAGCCGGTACGCTTCATAAATATGGATATAAATTCTGCCAGGAGTTAACCAAAGAATACAACCTAATCATTCGACCCCATTATTTCGATCGAAAATATATACTAAAATTTAAATTATGGGCCAAGTCCAAAGGCCTAAAGCATATATATTTTTCGAATCCAGCAAATATATTATCGAATGATACCATGTTCGATTTTGCTGTTTCAGATATGTTGATTAGTGATACGTCCTCAATTCTTTATGAATATCTAATTACTCGAAATCCGATTATTATAGCGAATACTAACCATGTAGATTTACATAATATGCCAGCGGAAATGGATATTTCTACGATAGCAAATCGTATGGGGGAAAAGGACGATATAATTAAAGTGGTGGAAAATGTTTTTGCCAACCATCATTCCAATAATTTCGAAAAAATGCTTCATCATTGTTTTTATTTTAATGATGGTAAATCCATAGANAGAATTTCAAATTTTTTATCTTCAACCAGCTTAGAACGAAATTAATTATTTTTATAATATATTTCTATAACAATAAGTATTCGGAGCTAATTTAACTATTATGAAAGCTATAATTCTTGCTGCTGGTGTTTCTCGCCGGCTTTATCCACTTACCTATGAAATTCCCAAATGTCTGATCGAGGTTGGGGATAAACCTATTTTGAACCACCAGTTGGAAGCTTTAGAATCCTGCGGTATTACAGATATAATTATGGTGTTAGGTTATTATCGTGAAGCTATCATGACCCATGTTCAATCCCAATTCCCGGATATAAATTTTGAATTCGTAATCAATCACCATTATTTTGAAACAAATACGGCCTATTCACTTCGTCTCTGTAATAAGTCGCTTAATGGCAATCCTTTTGTTCTCATGAATGCTGATGTACTTTATCCAAAAGAAGTTCTGAAGCGGGTGATCAATTCAGCTTATGATACTGCATTAGCTGTTGAAATCAAACCTTGTGGCAGAGAAGAAGTAAAGGTTATTGAGGGAGAGAACAACCGTTTAGTGGCTATAGGGAAAGAATTAATTGAAAGTAATTCACTGGGTGAATTTATTGGAGTGGCAAAGTTTTCTGCTGAATTTTCAGTAGCGTTTGAAAATTCCCTAGATCGATTGATTGCAGCTGGAGGCACAGCCGATTATTTTGAAGCGGCCATTCATCCACTCATGGCTGACCACAAAGTTTATTATGAAGATGTATCAGATTTGCCATGTATTGAGATTGATTTTATCGAGGACTTGGAAAAGGCTCGTAAACTGGTTAATTCGGACTGGTTCAAATAAGATTTCGTGTTCCCCGATCATTTGATCATCGACTTCGACAGCACTTTCATTGCCAAAGAATCTTTGGATGAATTGGCCCATACTTCACTTATAGACCATCCGGAAAGAACCGAACGATTAGAAAAAATTGAAAGTTTGACCAATGCTGGTATGACTGGAGAGATATCCTTTGATGAATCTCTATCACAACGAATGTCCTTGCTTGACGCTAACCGAGATAATGTTCGTGCCGTTACTATGGCTTTATCCAAAAAAGTAACACCATCATTTGAAAGAAATCGGTCTTTTATTCAAGAAAATGCATCACATATTATTATAATCTCTGGTGGTTTTCGGGAAATGATCATTCCAATTGTGTCGATGTTTGGCATTACTACCGAGTACGTATTTGCCAATGAATTTATTTATGATGAAAATAATCATATTGAAGGGGTGAATTCAAAAAATGTCCTTGCTCAACCCGGTGGAAAAGTTGCTCAGGCAAAGGCATTAGGACTATCGGGGAAAATTCATGTAATGGGGGATGGCTTTACAGATTACCAATTGAAATCGGAAGGGCCGGCAACACAGTTTTATGCCTTTGTAGAAAATATCCGCCGGGAGAATGTTTGCAGTCTTGCGGATGGCATTTTATCCAATTTTGATGAATACGTCAATATTGTCGTCGATTAGACAGATATTTATTCTTCAAATTTTAGTAAATTGCATTTCAATTTAGACTAATATTTTTGAATTAAGGTTATTATGCTTCAGAAAGTACTTACAGAAAAAATCTCCCAATGGCAGGATGAAATCCGGTNAATTATAAAAGAAAAGGGGGATGTGAAAATTAGTGATGTGACGGTTTCCCAGGCCTATGGCGGGATGCGTGGCATCAAGGGGCTCACTTGTGAAACGTCTGCTGTTTCTGCCGATAAGGGGCTCATCATCCGTGGTTATCCATTATTGGATATCACCCATATTTCACCGGAAGAAGTTTTCTATCTTTTACTTACTGGTGATTTGCCAGATGCGAATGCGCTTTCCGATATACAAAATCAACTAAGGGAGCACCAAGAAGTCCCAGATTATGTTTGGAATATTTTGGAAGCAATGCCGGAGAATTCCCATCCCATGACCATGTTCACCACGGCTATCCAAAGTATGCAAGTGGACAGTCTTTTTGCCAGCAAATATGATGAAGGTATACCCAAAGCTGATTTTTGGAAATGGACATTAGAAGATGGGCTTCGATTGGTGGCTAAACTTACAGGCATCGGTGCCGGTATTTATAGAATGCGGTTTAATAAAGGTGGCCGAATCGCCCATAATAATTCTTTAGACTGGGCAGGAAATTTTGCCCATATGCTGGGGATAGAGGATGATGATTTCAAGAAATTGATGCAACTTTATCTTATGCTCCATTGCGACCATGAAGGTGGAAATGTAAGCGCATTTAGTGCCTTGACTGTGGCATCGGCACTNTCGTCTCCTTATTTATCAGTTTCAGCTGGACTTAATGGTCTCGCTGGACCTCTCCATGGATTGGCGAACCAGGAATGTTTAAAATTCGTATTGGAAGTACGAGATCATTTTAATGGCGCACCTTCTACCGAAGANCTGAAACAATTTTGCTGGGACAGATTGAATAATGGACGGGTTATCCCTGGATATGGCCATGCAGTTTTACGCTGCCCTGATCCTCGCTTTACTGCCTTTGTAGATTTTGGAAAAGAACATATTCAAGATGATGATATTTTTTCAATCGTCGGTTCTCTTTTTGAAGTTGCTCCACCCGTTCTTCAGGAACAAGGGAAAGCAAAAAATCCATGGCCTAACGTGGATGCCGCTTCCGGATCATTGCTTTATTATTATGGCCTGAAAGAATTCAATTATTATACGGTGCTGTTTAGTATATCCCGCGCCATGGGAATGATCTCTCAGATGGTCATTAATAGAGCACTTGGGATTCCCATTACGCGGCCCAAATCTGTTACATCTGAATGGATAAAACAAAATGCCTGATTGGCGAATTTGTATTCCCTTTGAGAATATTGTAAATTCAGTAAACTGGAGACATGATTATGCAAAACGAATTTGATGATGAATTAACCCGAATGGATGAATTGGAAAATGCTTCTGATATGACACTTAATAAAGCTTTGTCTCTTGATGATACCATTTCAAGTCTTGAATTAAGGGACCATCCCACTGTGCAAACGGGCACAAGCCTTCAATCGGTTATTGATATTCTCCGAAAGAAAAAAGTGGGCTGTGTCATGGTTGAATCTGGTGGAAAAATTGTAGGCGTTATGACAGAGCGGGATTTCTTGTTGCGGGCCATTTCCAAAGGATTGGATACGGAAAAAGAGATTATTGATGATTACATGACTTCCAATCCAGAAACACTCCAGGCCAATGATCCCATCGCCTTTGCCCTAAATAAAATGCATGTATTTGGTATCCGCCACATTCCAATTATAAATCAGNATAATTCCATTCATGGCATGGTTTCTGTGAAAGATGTGATTGCCCATATCGGTAACTATTTTGCAGATCAAATTGTGAATTTACCCCCGCAACCAGACCGAAAGGCTTTGGATCGTCCAGAGGGGGGATAATATTCTCTTCATTAGTTTTTTTGATCCGTCAAAGTTTCGACGGTTCATTCTAATAAATTTCGCCATCCTTTTACTTTCAGGATGCGCATCACACCCAACCATCAATCCCCATTTACCGGAAGCGGGTAAAGTGAAAAAAGGATACGCACTTTCTACAGAAAATGTGTTTCCCTATTTGTGGTATCGCAAAGGAATTACGGACAAAAGTGAAATCGGATTTAGGATCGGCTTACCCATATATGGCACGGGTATTGATTACAGTCGCGTCCTCTATCAAAAGGACAATAAATGGGATATGATTAATTTGGCCTGGTCCGTAAACCCGAACTTTAATATGGATGCCACATATTACAAATTCAAGACNAAGAAAANTGCTAACGGCTTTTTGAAATCCCGCTGGTGGGGTATTCGGGGTATGATTATCCGAAATGGAATTACCAATCATGCCAGCAATCGGCTGGGCTTTCTTATGGGTTTTCAAAGTAATCCACGTTGGGGAATGGAATTTGGTTATTTTCACGATCCCACATCCATGCCAATTACGCAATTATTCAATCCAAACTGGGATCCCATAGGCGATGGTGTATCAAACCGATTTGCTGATAAGCCCATGAAAGATTCCGCCACGGGATTTCCATCTGAATATTCACGCTTGACGGGACTATCTCTCAGTATCTTCTTTGATCTGGATGCGCCGAAGAAGAAAAAGTAATTATTCTTTTTTAAGATTCTCATTACAATCCTCAAAATTGTCCTTACCAAAAAGAATTAAATCCTACTTCGATCGGGCTGTCACCTCAATCTATGACGGTCCCTCAAACGCCCATCCCATTATTGCTCTGAATGCGCTGAAAAACACCATTGGGGATGACCGCCATAACCCATCCCAACCATTGCTGGAGGCTATGGCTGAATTGGCGGAAAAGTATCCACAACGAAAAGATGACAAGGCAGTGTTGGATGCGGTCGCCAAAGATGGTCTCGGCCTCACAGTTTTTATCGCCGATCTGGAGGACGCCTGCCAAAGTGGGAATCCAATAGAAATGGAGCAGGAAGCAGCGCGCCTCCAATGGGTGAGTGAGAATGGTTTGGCGGGGATTGATTGTTTACTGGAAGTGGCCCTCCAGGATTTTGATCGATTGGGACTATTTACCTATCATCTTCAGCGGGCCAATACTTTCAGTCCGGACGTGAAAAATACATGGCCTTATACCCGATGTTTACTGAAACAAATTTGCAAAGAATCCTTGCCCGACCCCCATGATAAAGTTGACTATGAAATAAGTATAATGGGTCAAGTGTCAAAAGATAAAATGCAATTAATTAAAATGGCTGCAGCCAATCGTTTGTGGAATGGGGATTATGTCCGTATTGAGGGCTATCGCCGGGAGCTCTCCTATTGGTTCAGTAGGGTATCGGTTGAAATTGGTTCGGGCAAAAATATCATGAATGGACTTGAAGATTATATGAAAAATGGCGGTAACTTTTTTATCAAATTGGCAGAGGGATTGATTGAAAATCCCGTTTGGGAAGTAAATATCATCCAGTTGGAAGCATTGCGGTATTTTGCCAAAAATTCTCAGAATAATCTGCCTAACATTTCAACCCACTTAACAAAATTGACAAAATGAACATTGGCGGCTACGACCTCTACAGCATAGAAACTAGCGTTTTCGCCCTTGATGGGGGTGCCATGTTTGGCATCATCCCCAAACCACTATGGGAAAAAGAAGCGCCTGCGGATGATCAGAATCGTATCACCATGGTCACTCGATCTTTACTCTTGGTTGGGCATGGTAGAAAAATTATTGTGGATACGGGCAATGGCAATAAATGGCAGGATAAATTCAAAGTTATCTATAATATTGATACGGAAACGGTGAACCTGAATTCGTCTTTGGCGAAACATAATTTTACAGCGAATGAAATTACAGATGTCTTTTGTACCCACATGCATTTTGATCATATCGGTGGAAACACCAAATTTGTAAATGGCAAACTAGAACCGGTTTTCCCTAACGCCACCTATTGGATGCAAAATGAAAACTGGGATTTGGCCAATTCACCATCTGAAAAAGATCAGGGCAGTTTCATGGAAGCGGACTGGTCCGTGTTGGCGGAAAATGGCATGATCAAAATCGTGGATGGAAAAGAATCCTTTTTACCTGAAATCACCATGGAAATGTCTTACGGACATACCACCGGAATGATGCTGCCCAAGATTCAGGATAGCAGCAATACAATTGTTTACATGGCGGACCTCATTCCAATGGCAGCCCATATCCCTTTGCCTTGGGTTATGGCTTACGATATTCTGCCTGTCCTCACCGTTCAGGAAAAGCAATTATTTTTACCCAAAGCGGTGGATGAGAATTGGATACTATTTTTTGAACACGATCCTGTTCATCAGGCCTGCACCGTTCATTTTGACGGGAAGCATTACCGCTTGAAAGAATCAGTCACCATCAGTGGGTGAAGCAGTAGAGATGGAAGTCCTTTTTCAAAAGGGGCTGGCGGAATATGAAAAGGGCGATTATTTCGAGGCCCACGAAGCTTGGGAGGATCTTTGGTCTGATTACAATTTTCCCGATCGGAAATTCATCCAAGGGCTGATTCAGCTTGCTGTAAGTTTTGTCCATTTGGGAAATGGCAACTTGACCGGTGCCCGGAACCTCTTGAAAAAATGTGAAAACAAATTTGCCGAATACGCAGGCATCCAAAGAAATATCAATATAAATGAATTGAAGTCTTCCATTGAAGCAGTAGAAATAGTTTATGAAGATATGGAAAATGCGTCAGAATTTGACTGGGACCTTGTCCCGAATTTGAAAGGATAATATGAGTAATATTGCACTCTTTGTGAAAGATTTTCAGAAGGGGACGGAACTGTCGGAGCGGCTCACCGCCATCGATATGGAAGTCACTTTTACTGAATCTATTTATGATCTTCCGGATCAGTGCAGGATTGGAATCGTTGATCTGGACGACGAGAAATTTGGAAATGTTCAATTTGTTTCTAAACTGAACAGTAAGACCGGAATGACCCTGCTAGGGTATATGAATAAAGTGCATAAAGAAACTCGGGATAAACTGAAAGCGGCCGGATGTGATTTGGTGATTTCTAAAGCATCTATAGTAACGAATATCCAATCTTTGGTTAAAGAACTCACAAAGTGAGGGAGAGTAACACCAGAAAAGTTGGACGGGCAAAAGCGGTTTTTAAAACTCTATTGGGGGAATACCCTAACGCCAAATGTTCTCTCCATTATAATTCTGCCCATGAATTGTTGGTAGCAACAATTCTCTCCGCTCAATGTACAGACCATCGCGTTAACCAGGTGACACCGGCACTATTTAAAAAATATCCATCGCCGGAAGATTTTGCTTATTGTGATGTCATGGAACTGGCGAAAGATGTTCATTCTTGTGGATACCACAATCAAAAAGCGAAGTCTATCCAGGGATCCAGTTTAAAAATTATAGAAGAGCATGAGGGGCAAGTCCCCAATGATATGGATGAATTGGTGAAGCTCCCGGGAGTGGGTCGCAAGACCGCCAATTGCGTTTTGGGAGAAATTTATAATGTGCCCTCTATGGTGATTGATACCCACATGGTGCGCATCATGAATCTTTTAAAATTCGTCAATACTAAAGATGCGAAAAAAATTGAATTTGAATTGATGGCATTATTCGAGGATAAAAACTGGGTCAAACTCACCCATTTAATTATTGATCATGGCCGCGCAGTATGTATCGCGCGGCGACCCCAATGCGGTACCTGTGTGGTTAATGAACTGTGTCCATCGGTTATTACTTAGAAAAAACATTTCAACAAAAAAATCTGAAAAAACACATGTCAATCGATCCAAATTCCAAGAGTTCACTTGATAAACTTAATGCCCGGATTGAGAAAACGCTGGATTCATCTCGAACCGAAGCTGCTGAAAAAAGGCATAATAAAGGCTATCGAACTGCACGAGAAAACTTAAAAGATTTATGTGATGCCAATTCATTTATTGAATATGGTCAATTGGCCGTGGCGGCCCAGCGCAAAAGGCGTAACCTAGATGATCTTCAAACAAAAACTGCTGCCGATGGTGTAATCACGGGAGAACTTGGCGCTATGGGTTTAAAAAGAATTGGAAGCGGAAAAGGATCCAAAAGCACAGAAAGCACTTTACGATAAACTCGTCCAACAAATGTATGATACAGGCAAAGCCACCGAAGCGGCATCATTTTTAGAAATAGATGCTGTTATTGATCCTGCAGACACACGCACAATTATCATAAATGCACTACAATAAATATATTTTACTATCTTGTAAAAAAAGTATTGTACCTAGTTATTCCTAGTCTCTAAGCTTGCGCCCACGTTATCACAGTATTGATAATGGATTACTTGAATAAGATGATGAATAATACAATATCAGCCAGAACAATCCAAAGCGGCCCCATCGGTGTGCTTAATCTTGATATTGAATCGTTGCGAATTAACTCGCTAATTATTGATCTCTTTATTCTAGTGATTATTGGACTCGCCGTCCAAGTCGCCTGACCGAATATTTGACAAACGGTAGGTGAAGATGACGGTGGGACAAAAACTCCCTCCCAATACCCCTACCCAAATGAATATTCCATCTGATTAGACTTGATGCGTGTCCATAAATTTTTGAAAATAAATGGAAGCATTAATGCGATCAGATACAATAAAAAAAGGGTTTGAACATGCCCCCCACCGGAGTTTGCTCCGGGCCACTGGTGTCATTCAAACCGAATCAGATTTTGAGAAACCGTTCATCGGTGTGGCCAATTCCTACATTGACCTGATTCCCGGCCACGTCCATTTACAGGAATTTGGCAAGGTGGCCAAACAAGCTATTCGGGAGGCCGGTGGCNTCCCCTTTGAATTCAATACTATCGGCGTGGATGATGGCATTGCCATGGGTCACATAGGGATGCGTTATTCCCTTGCCAGTCGAGAGTTAATTGCGGACAGTGTAGAAACGGTAGCCGAAGCCCATCGCTTGGATGGCCTCATGTGTATTACTAATTGCGATAAGATTGTCCCAGGGATGCTCATGGCAGCCGTTCGAATAAATATTCCCACTGTTTTTGTCTCCGGCGGGCCCATGAAAGCGGGAAATCTTGATGGAGAAAAAGTTGATTTAATTTCTGTTTTTGAAGGTGTGGGTCAANTTCAATCGGGTGCTATTTCTGAGGAGAAACTTACTGCTCTAGAAAAAGAAGGCTGCCCCACCTGCGGTTCCTGTTCCGGCATGTTCACCGCAAATTCTATGAATTGTTTGATGGAAGCATTGGGGATTGCTCTCCCGGGGAATGGATCTATTTTAGCTGTGGATGATGGTCGTTTAGATTTGGTGAGAG
>JGI26263J51726_1000614_pt1 | contig 15487 bp, 17 predicted proteins | sample SaaInlV_200m_DNA_2_FD_51726 | JGI IMG/M metagenome (IMG submission 51726)
TCTACCTCAGCTATTTTTGCTTTAGTTTTTTCTAGTCTTGAAAAAATAGTCGGATTGACGTGTTTTTTTGCTAATCCTTCATCATCATAAACATAGAAAGTTCCTGTTACTTTTGACATTCCAACATGTGTTTTTAGTCTCATTGAAATTACAACTTTTCCATCTAATTTGAATTCCTTTGTGACCATATCACTGCTTCCATGGTTTTGAGTTTACCTCCCAACCTGCAAAATCACAGGTTAGTTCTCTTCTTGATAAGAAAGCATTATTGACATCTGAAACTGTCTGAATAAGTGACATGTATCCAAAATCTTTTGGATATTTCATATAAACCTAGTTGAACTTACACAAGAAATTTAAGAAAATACTGTCAATATGTCGTATGGAACGATATTTGATACATTTAAAAAATAAAAAACATATTCCTGTAAATTCTCGTGAAATACTTCATAGATCTAGGGATCTGATATCTGGAATGGATGCACATATCAGACTTGCTAGAGTCGCTACAAATTTTATTGAATTTGATGTTGCAATAGAAACAAAAAATGTCGATGCCCTTGTTGAAAAATTGATTCCTATTGGAGATTTAGATAATACTCGACACGTGATTGAGGAAGAAATAGAAATAGATCAGGGGATTAAGGACGGTATTTTTTATTTTAATCATGAAAGATTTTGGGAATGCCATGAAGCATTTGAAGGTGTTTGGAAGCAATGTTTTGGACGTGAAAAAGAATTAGTTCAAGGAATTATTCTTGTAGCTGTTGCATATGCTCATGCTCAAGAGAATGAATTGCGTATTGGTATCGCGATGTTAACTCGTGCATTAGAAAAATTAGGCACGTCACCATCCATGTATCATTCAATAGATGTAGAAAGAATNAGAAAAAAATCTATTGANATGCAGCAAGTAAATGATTTAATTATATTTGAGATCTAATCAATTCTAATGATTTTCTAATTACTTCTTCACCTTGAAGTANGCCCATACTACCTTTCTTTGCTTGATTTTCAGTTATTCTTGTTGTGCCGTCATTTTTAATAAAATCAGCTGAAACTACTAGTGGNACTGGATCATCACTATGNCCTTTATTGATACATGGTGTTGAATGATCTGCTGAAATAATTATTGCNACTTTACTNGAATCAATATTTTCTACAAGTGTTTTAAAAAATCGTTGATCAATTTCTTCTATATTNTTCATTTTCCCTGTTGCNTCCCCATCGTGACCAAATTCATCTGGTCCCTTGAGGTGAACGTATATCGCATTTTGTGTTTCCATTGCCTTTGCTGCAACTTTTGCTTTTACTTCATAATCTGTTAAACCACCAGCTTCAAATGCTTTCATTTTTAGAACTTCTGAAATTCCAAGTTCAACTGGCATATCTACTATGCATGANAATTTCATTCCATGTTTTTCATTAATTAGCGGTACATCTGGATATTTGTTACCTGCGTCTCTTAGCAAGATGCAGCTAAGTTGCTTTTTATTTTGCTCTTTACGTTTTTTATTTATCTCACTTTCCTTCATGATTTGTATTGATTGCTCTGAAAATTCATTTACTAATTTTGCTGTAAATTTAGAACTTTCTGTATCGTCCAACGGCAAACACTTTTCAATTTTTAAAAAATCTCCGCCGGATTTTGCTACTCCCATTCCTCCAATGTTGCTATATGCTGGATCTGTGTTTGTTATTCTAGATGATAGTTTTTGAGATGATGTTCTAATTCTAATTGTTACTCTGTGACCTATTGTTGGGACAACCACTATTCTTGTATCTGGATCTGAAAATTTTACTTTTTCTTCTAACTCTTTTGCTATTCCATCTGCATCTTCTTTTGCAATTTGCCTGCCTGCTCTTCTGTCCGTAATTATTTCTTCTTCATTTAATGTTGAAAAATTACCTCTTAATGCTAAATCTCCATTTTTAAAATCAATTCCAACTCCTATTGCCTCTATTACTCCCCTGCCTGCATAATCTTCATGCTCAAATTTGTAACCTAGCATATTGAAAACTGCAATATCTGATTCTGGAGCTATCCCTTTTCCTACTGAAATTACTTCACCAATTACTCCGTTACTTGCAATTTTGTCCAATGTGGGTGTTTTTGCAGCTTCTAATGGTGTTTTTCCATCTAAATCTGGATGTGGAAGATCTCCTACCCCATCTAAGAGAACGTAAATTATCTGTACTTTAGAATTGTCCATCTAAAACCCTGTTAACTAAATTTTTGATCTCTGTTTTAAATCTTACAATGTATTTGCGATCATTTTATTTTTTTTTCAAACTTTAATTTTAAAAATAAATTTTACCGTAAATCTTTTTGGATTTTTCTATTTTTTTAATTTAATTTAAGAAAACGTTTTAAGATACAATCACATTGAATTACCATTATGGGTGATATGCGTAAGGATTATGTTTCTGAACGTTTCATGATTGTTTCAAAAAAAATTGACAAAGTTATTGATCCTAAAAAATCTCCTTTTGCTCCTGGTAACGAGTCCATGACAAATCCATCTGTTTTATCTCTTGTTGAAAAAGATGGTGTATTGCAGCGTCTTCAAGATAACGAAGGTGATTATGTTAAAGATTGGTCTATTCGTGTTTTTGAAAGTAAAAATCCTATTGTTTCAATTGAAACTGAAAATTCTTACAGTGATAAACCGTTTTACAGTGAACCTGCATATGGCTATCATTATGTAATTGTTGCATCCCCTAACTCTAAAGATACATTTGCAACAATTCTTCCAGAACAATGGTCGAATGTCTTAGTTGTTGTTCAAGATAGGTTAAGGTGGCTTTATACTCAAAAAAGTGTAACATACGTTTCAATCTATGGTGATAGCGGCGAATTAGCTGGAAATACTAACCCTCATCCTCATTTGAACATCCTGACTTTTTCAACTATTCCTCCTGTTATAGAATCTGAGGCTGAAGCTACCCATAAAATTTTGAATGAAAAAGGAGTCTGTCATATGTGTCAGACTATAAATGAAGAACTCAGTGGACCGCGGCAAATTCTTCAGACTGATGGTTTCATTGCTTTTTCTCCTTGGGCCCCGTCACATCCTTATGAATTTTGGATTTCTCCAAAAAAACACAGTACCAGTTTTTCAAAAATTAGTCAAAAAGAAATTAATGATTTGGCTCTAATTTTACGCGCAACTTTGGGTGGATTATCTAATACTGTTAAAGGTGTTTCTTACAATTTTGCTTTTCACCTTTCACCTGAAAAGAAAAACACTCGTCAAATTCACTGGCATATTGAAATTTATCCAATTACTAAACCTTGGTCTGGATTAGAACGTGGATATGGGGTTTTCTTAAATGATATATCTCCTGAAGATGCAGCTGAAAAACTTGGGGCCGCATGCAGAAAAGAATTAGCTAACCTTGTTGGCATTATTTGATTTTCTGAATGGTTTATTTATCAACTATAACTAGTTCACAACATGGCAATTGACAAGTGGCTTGCAGTTACTAGTGTTGGTCTTTTTACAATGTTTGCTGGTGAGATGATTTCTGTTTATTATTTTATGATGACTGTTCCTTTGGATTCTGTAGTTGCACAAGGTTTTCAACCTGATCCAAAATTAATTCAATTTGTTTCAATTGGTGCTGCCCCTGCTGGAATTTTAGCTGCAGTTGCTTTTATCATGTCTAGGAATTATGGTTCAAAACAAATTGGAACTTTAATTATTGCTGGAGGGATAATTTTACTGGCCGGTAACATCATTGCGTATTCTATGATTGATTCTTTTCCTGAGGTTTATGTTACTAATGCGGTGGTATTTGTCCCATTATTATTTATGGCATTATCCGCACCTGTAATGGCTGTTGGTTCATCTTTAATTCTAAAAAGAAAAAAACATCCAAAGAAACGATTTTTCTAGATGTGATCGAATCTTAGTTCATTTGAATTGTGCTTAAATCCCAATTTTTCATAAAATGGTTTAACGCTATCTGAACAATCTAGAATTGTCTTATAGCACCCATGATTTTTTGCAAGTTCTAACACATGGGTTATGATTTTTTCCCCAATTTTTTTGCNCTGGAATTTTCTGTCTACGACAACATCCTCTATGTGTCCTACAATTCCTCCCTGGTGAATAAATTTAGGTTCAATTAGAAGCGTTGCGGAACCAATCACTCTGCCTTCAATTTCTGCAACAATTATGACGTGTTCTGGATTTAATTTTATTTTCTTAAAAATTTCTAATGCTTTATCCTCACTNATACCACTAGTTTCTCGTAAAACATCCAACGTGGTAAGAAATCCATTTTTAAAATCTTTTTCTTCTANTTCTCTTATAATCACATCAACCATTTCTAAATTTTACCTATTTTTTTATTGTATTCTTCACATGCTTGTTTGTATGATTCCTTATTTCCAATATCCATAAATCCTTTTTTTGTAATGAAACTGTTCACTTTTTCTTTTCTTTTCATTGCTTTTTTAATCACATCGTCCATTCCATACGATTTATTTTTTGGAATTAAACTGAAAACTTTTGGATTCATAATGTAACATCCCATGTTTATGTTAGCTTTAATTTCTGGTTTTTCATTCCAGCTTAANACTCTTCCATTTTTAGAAGTTTCAATTACCCCGTATTGTAAATTTGTTTTATATTCATTTAGACTCATTGTGATGAATGCTTTTTTAGATGAATGCTGCTTCATCATGTTCCTTAGACTAAAATTAAAAATTGAATCGCCATACAAACAAACAAAATCCTCGTCGATAAATTCTTGTGCCGTTTTAAGCTGTCCTGCTGTAGCTAATTGACTACTTGATACTGCGTACTCTATTTTGATTCCAAATTTCTTTCCATCTTGAAAATAGTCTTCAATTGATTTTCTAAGATAACTTACACACAGAACTATTGATTTAATTCCATTATTTTTTGCCCAATTTACAAGGTGCTCTAAAATTGGTTTTTCCCCTACTGGTAACATCGGTTTGGGCTTATTGTCTGTCAATGGTCTTAGTCTTGTTCCTAATCCTCCAGCAAGAATTACCGCTTTCACAAACTTTATTTCAAATTTGAGTATTTATGTTCAAGGATAGATTTGTCTTTTTTTTCTAAATAATTTTCATAATTTTTTTTATGACTATGTCTGGTGTTTCACCAAACACTATGATCATTGGCTCTTTTCCAAAATCACCTTTATGATGAATAAAATCTGGAGATTTTTTTGAATCTTTAATTGATGTTTTAATCCCCCATTCTATGGTCGAACCTTTACTTTTTACATTCTGCGGCTCCTTACTTCTATCATAATCATATGTCGCCAATTTAGATTTTTTAATTTTAGATATTGTTTCTTTTTTATATTTTAAATTTATTGCAGAATGAATTTTTGGATATTTTTTATTAACTGTTAATAGTGCAGTCGCAACGTGTTTTGAACCCCCATATGATAAATCCCCTGCAACAATTACGTCTTTTCCTGCTTTGACTATTCTTCCAGAAATTCCCAGTATCTCTTTGATTGATTTTGGATTTTCTTTTGAATACACAAAATTTGTTTGACATTCTGGAATATTTTTATAAATATTTTTTATTTTAGTAAATTCATTTATTGCATTCGATAATTTTATTTTTGTTTCATCATATGTACCTACATTTGTAATTACAATTCCTTTACCTATTTTTTTAGAATTTTTAATTGAATTCAGTGTAATTTTTTTCGCAAATTTTAACGATTCTTTTACATTTTTATTTTTTATAATTGCATACAATACTGCTGCTGAATGAATGCATCCACTACCGCGATTTATTTTTAAAATTTTTTTATCCGCGATGTAATATTTTTCATTTTTTTCTAGTACGAAATCTACTACCTGTTCCTTTTTTGTTTCTACGCCTGTAATTACCACATTTTTTGCCCCCATTGACTGTATTATTTTGGCAATTTTTTCAGGTGTATTTTTTGAATTAATTTTAATTTCTGCTAAAATTTCTGCCTCAAATTTATTCGGAGTGATTACTGTTGCAAGTGGTATGATGAATTTTTTAAAGTCATCTATTGCTGATTTTTTTATGAGCATTCCTCCTGTAGTTGATCTAATTACTGGATCTACTACGATTGGTATTTTCAATTTTTTTAAATACTGATATACTGTTTTGATGATTTCTGAATTGTATACCATTCCAATTTTTATTCCGTCAATTTTAAAATCTGAAATTATTGATTCCAATTGATTTTCTACCATTTTTTTTGATACTGGTTCTACTGTGCCAAAATTTGATGTGTTTTGTCCTGTTATCGCTGTAATTACAGTAAATGCATGAACGTCAAATACTGAAAACGTCTTGATATCACTTTGAATTCCTGCTCCTGATGATGGATCTGAGCCTCCTATTGATAATAAATTCACATCATTTACTAATTTCTAACACTAATCTATTTTTCCTTTATTTTTTTAAAATTTAAAAATTGTACTATCTATTTTATACTTGACTAACTTTTTTGTCGTATGAGTAAAATTCCTATGGCTGATGACTCTGTTCCTGATCAACTGCAATGTACTAATTGTTTACTTCCTATGCAATACCAAGAAAAAAAAGATGGTAAGTTTCTTTGGCAATGTTTTAAATGCGAAAAAAAATATTTTATTTCTGAAAATATTGATGATGATATGGAAGAAAGTTGGAGCCCTCCTAGATGATGGCCTCTTCTGAAGATGACCGTTTTGCATCTGAAAATTTTGAATTTAGTACTTACAAATCTTTAGCTTCTGCCGAAATTGAATTAATTGAACGAGTTTTTGAGATCAGGCAAAATTTTTTAAATTCTCCTGACTCTGAACGTATTGTTGAGCCTATTTTACAAAGAATTTCTAAAATAAGATCTGAAAAATTAATTTTAGAAAAAAAATTTAATTTAATTTAATCCTATTATGTTGAGGGCTGTATGATGTAATCATTGGAACAAAATTTATCTTCCATGCTGTAAAATTCTCTTCCTTGATGAATGCATTCTCTAATTGTTTCATATGAGATATTATTTTTTAAAAATATGCGACTTATTATTTTATTAATATAGTGCTAACTTCTATACGATCCAACTTTTAAATTAATTTCACGATTGTTTAAATCAGGTAAATGAGTACACAGTATTATGGGAACTCAAATGACTTCTGCTCGAAGAGGTGTGGCAACTGATGAAATGAAGCAAGTTGCAAAAGATGAAGACGTTTCACTCGATTGGTTGATCCCAAAAATTGCAAAGGGTTCGATAATTATCCCTAGCAATAATGTAAGACCGCAAAAAATTCATAATGTTGGAATTGGCAAGGGAATGAAAACTAAAGTTAATGTCAATATTGGAACTTCCACTTTGAATGTAAATTTAGATGAGGAAATTGAGAAGGCTAAAGTTGCAGTAAAATACCATGCAGATACTATGATGGACCTTAGTGATGGTGGNGATGTTAAAAAAATACGTCAAACACTNATGGACAATGCCCCAATTACTTTTGGCACTGTCCCAATTTACGAAGCTTACAACTACGGTGTTGAAGTTCACAAAAACCCTTTGAATTTAACAGAAGATGATTACATCAAAGCATTTGAAAATAATGCAAAAGATGGCGTTGATTATACCACTATTCACTCTGGAATTACAAAAGATATTGCAAAACGAATCTTAAAAGTTCAACGATATGGTGGAGTTGTGAGCAAAGGTGGTACAATAACTGCTGCTTGGATGTTAAAACATGATAAAGAAAATCCATACATTACTCATTATGATTACATGATGGAAATTGCCAAAAAATATGATGTAACCTTTAGTCTTGGTGATGCATTAAGACCTGGTTCAATTTTAGATTCCCATGATGAATTACAGGTACAGGAAATGATCAATATTTCTCGATTAACAAAAAGGGCTCATGAACAAGATATTCAAGTTATGGTTGAAGGACCTGGCCATGTTCCATTGAATGAAGTAGCTGCAAATGTCAGATTAGCTAAATCCCTTATCGGTGATGTCCCTTACTATGTTCTTGGTCCTTTAGTTACTGATGTTGCTTCTGGACATGATCATATTGCAAGTGCTATTGGTGCTGCAGTTTCAGCAAGTGAAGGTGTAGATCTTTTGTGTTATCTAACGCCATCTGAACATTTGGCGTTACCTAATGCTGAAGAGGTTAAAGCTGGATTGATTGCTTATAGAATTGCAGCTCATGCTGGTGATCTTGTAAAAATGCGTGATAAGGCCATTAAATGGGATATGGAAATGACTGAAGCTAGACGCACATTGGATTGGGAAAAACAACTTGCTTTATCTATAGATCCTGAAGCAGCTGCAAAAATTCACAATAGAACTGGACAACATCTTGGAAATAATGTGCCTTGTACTATGTGTGGAGGTGCATGTGTTTACATGATGTTACCTCAACAAAAAAAATATGGCCAAGAAAATGAAAATTTACAACAAACTGAATAGTAATTTATCTAGTCCGTCCACTGTTTCATGATTTTTTAATTCATTTACGCTAATCCATCTGAATTTTGAATTTTCTCAATTCAATCTAGTCTCTGTTTGTTTTGTTTCAAATAAACATGGAAATGTTCTCCACTCATGATTTTCATACTCTGCTAAAGAAGTTTTTATTTTCTCTATGGGTTTGAGAATTTTAATTTCATCTTCTATCGTTACGATTTTCTCAAAAAATTCAATTTTTATTCTATTTGCTGGATTCTCATCCTGGATAATTCCGTTAACTCCTCAACATAATCCATTCGTTGTTATTACTTTTTCACTTCTTTTTAGAATTAATAATTTATTATTATTTTTAATAAAATATGTATAACTATTTTTGTTGAATCCCGTTTATCTATTTTTCAATAGTTTTTGCCATCTTTGTGAGTTTTTTATATGACTCATTAAGATCTGAGTGTTTAGACAGTCTCTCTTGGCAATTTTTAACATATTCAATTACTTCCTCTGTTTTTGATTCTTGAACTGATGTTAGTAATCTGCCTACGTCTTTCCAGAGCTCTTCTGCAACCCTTCTAATTTCTGGATTTGCAATTATAGTTTCAATTAATTCTGGAGTTTCTGTCATTATGCTTTCTGCCAATACCTTTTGCACTCTGAATGTTGTACCTGACATTTTTTCTGTCAGTAATGATTTTTCATCTTTTGATATTATGTTTGCAAAAACCAAATTCATTAAATGCGTTAATCCTAAAATTATTGCAATTTTTTTATCATGTTCGATTGCATCTATTGTAACGAAATTTGCTCCCTCGAACAATTCTTTTGCGACTGTTAATTCTTTTTTAGCATCTTTAATTGGAACTGAGATGATNTTTTGGTTTTTGACTGTTTTTATTCCTGGACCAAACATAGGATGNATNCAAATTGGATTAATTTTGTCTGGCATTTTTGATAATGATGATACAACTTTAGATTTTTCTGATGAGATTTCGATAAGATACGTCCCTCTTTTCATTTCTTTTGCAATTAATCTAATTATTTCTGGAGTTCTTTTTGTTGGTGTGCATAGAATGACATAATCTGCTTTCAAAATTGCACCTACTAGTGATTCTGATACTATTACATTTTTTCCAAAATCGTTGCTTTCTGAATCATATCCCGTTACTTGGTATTCTGAACCCGAAAAATAATTTGTAAACCATTGTCCCATTTGCCCCCCTGCACCGATAACTGTTAATTGTTTCACTGTTTTTCACTCATGATGTTACCTAGTATATGCATTCCTTTCATTAGTGTTTTTTCATCTTGACATGCCGATATTCTGATAAACCCCTTGTAGTTCCCAAATCCTTCCCCTGGTGCTACTGCTATTCCTTTTTCTAGTGAATTATTGGCAAATTCCACTCCGTCAAAGCCTTCTTGATTAATTTTTGCAAAAATATACATTGCTCCATCAGGAATTATGAACTCTAGTCCCATTTCTTTTGCTTTGTCTGATAACATATCTAGTCTTTTTTGCACTTTTTTGGAATTATTTGATGTATCTGCATCTAATGCTTTCATTGCAACATATTGGATTGGTTCTGAAACATTTGTTAAGCAAAGTGCTTCTAATTTTGCCATTTTTTCTATGATTTGTTTGGATGCTATTCCGTACCCTACTCTAAACCCTGTCATGGCGTGTGATTTTGAAAATGATTGTGTGACGATACTTTTTTCATAATTGTAACTTAGAATGCTTTTCCAATTAATTTTTGCATATTGTGAATAAATTTCATCACTTAACACATACAAATTATTTTCTTTTGCTAATTCCATAATGCTGTCTTGTAATTTTTCTGGTAAGATTTTACCTGTTGGATTATTTGGATAATTCAAAACAATCATTTTTGTATTTGGATTAATTATATTTTTAATCTGCTCAATCGATGGTTCCCATTTTTCTTCTAATTTCGTGTTTATTGTTCTTACTTTGATTCCTGCATTTAATGCACAATCTTTGTATGCTGGCCATGCTGGTTCAATCACTATCATTTCNTCCCCTGGATTTAGTAGTGTACTGATTGCTGAATAAATTGAAAATCTTGCACCTGGACTCACTATGATATTTTCATGTGTGACNCCTACGTTGAATTTTTTTGAAACATATTTTGCAAGTGCTTCTCTGAAAATTGGCATTCCTTTTGCTTGTCCGTATTTGATAAACCCTTTATCAAAAACTTCTGATAGTGATTTTTTAACAATTTCTGGTGGTGAGAAATCTGGTTCCCCCACTTCCATGTGTATTATTTTTTGTCCTTCTTGTTCAAGCGATTTTGCTTTTAAGAAAATAGAAAGATGTGTTTGTTTATTTTCTGATTGCACTCTTATTGACTCGTTTAGTAAAAAATTTAAAAACTTTGATGCTAATGTTTCATCTAATCCTATTTCCTTGGATAATTGTAATATCTTCCCACGTAAGTTATCCTCGCGTTCTTCATCTGAAACACTCTTTCCAATATTTTTTTTAACTTCGCCAATTTCTTTTGCAATATTTGTTCTGGTTTTTAGCAAACTGATCATTTCTACTGTAACTGCATCCATTTTGTTTCTAAGATCGTTAATATCTGACATTTTTTTATAAACTGGGTTTTATTGCGCCTGTGATAAGTGCATGATCTGCTATTGTTAGAGCAACTAGTGAATCTACTACTGGTGCTGCTCTTGGTACTACGCATGGATCATGTCTTCCTTTCACTTGAAGTATTGCATCTTTTTTATTTTTAATATCTACGGTACTCTGTTTTTGAGCGATTGATGACACGGGTTTGAATGCAACTCTCATTGTAATTGGCATACCGTTTGAAATTCCTCCTAATATTCCTCCAGAGTTATTTGTTTTTGTTACGATTTTCCCTTTCTTCATTGTGTACAAATCATTATTTTCTGAACCAAATAATTCTGAACCTCTAAATCCTGAACCAAATTCCACTCCTTTTACAGATGGAATTGAAAAAATTGCTTTACTCAAATCTGATTCTAATGAACTAAAAATTGGTTCGCCTAGTCCTACTGGTACATTTGTTGTAATTGATTCCACTATTCCTCCTAGGGANTCTCCTTTCTTTCTTGCATCTAAAATTGANTCTCTCATTTTTTNAGCTGTTTTTTCTTCTGGACATCTTACTTCATTTTTATAAATTAATTTTGACATTTTTTCATTAAATTCCTTTTCCATCTTTATTTTTCCAATTTGTGATGTGAATGAATTTATTTTTATTCCTAATGTAACTTTAAGCAACTTTCTTGCAATCGCACCTCCCATTACATGNGTTGCAGTTAGTCTTCCTGAAAATCTTCCTCCTCCTCGATGATCATTAAACTGATTGTACTTCATCATTGCGGGGTAGTCTGAATGACCTGGTCTTAATTTTGTTTTTAAATTTTCATAATCTTTTGATTTTTGATCTGAATTCCAAATTAACATTGTAATTGGTGCTCCTGTTGTAAAACCCCTGAAAACCCCTGATACTATTTCTACAATATCGCCTTCTTTTCTTTGTGTCGAAATTAAATTTTGACCTGGCTTTCTTAGGTCTAACATCGTCTGTATTTCTTTTTCGTCTATTTCTAATCCTGCAGGACATCCGTCCAATACTGATCCAATTGATCTTCCATGACTTTCACCAAAACTTGTTAAGACAAGACGTTGGCCAATAGAACTTCCCGGCAACACTCTACCTATGTTAGGTGATGTTTATAATTCCTCGTGGTTTTGGAAAAAATTACCCTTTGTTGACATATTTTGCTGTGAATGAATACGGTGATTTTTCATTGGCTCTGAATTTCATTTTTGATATTTTTACCCAGTTTTTCTAAAATTGTTTATAATTTTTGAATTTTTGCGCCTAATCTGTTCATTTCTTCTATAAAATTTGGATATGACACTTCTACTGATTCTGAGTCTGTTACCGTACAATTTCCAATATATGTTCCAGCAATACAAAATGCCATAAATAATCTATGATCATTTTCTGAATTTAGCTTTGCGCCTATNAGNTTATCTGAGGACTTNAAAATCAAACCATCTTCTTTTTCTTCTACATTGATTCCTATTTTTGGTAATTCTCTTGCAAGGATGGCAATTCTATCTGTTTCTTTTAATCTTGCATGTTTTACATTTACAATTTCTATTGGATTTGATGAAATTAGAGATAATATTGCAAGTGGTGGTAGAAGATCTGGCGAATTTCTTAAATCAAATACTCCTCCTTTTAATTTTTCAGGTGATTCAATTTTAATTTCATCTTCATCAATTATAATTGATACACCTAGCTGTTCTAGAAAATCTATGAATGCTTCATCTCCCTGTGGTAAATTTCCCATACTTCCTTTGACTGTTATGTTTTCTCCATTAAGTACTGCGAATGAAAGAATTAACGCTAAACTTGAAAAATCAATTGGAACTGTGAATGTAGTATTTTTATAAATTTGTGGTAGCACATTATATTTTTTATATGGGATTAATGTTTGAACTGAAACTCCAAATTTTCTCATTGTTGCAACTGTTGCATCTAGATATGGTTTTGAAACTAAATTACCTTCTATGTTTAAACTAATTCCTTTTTTTGTTAGAGGCGCAGTAATTAATAGTGATGAAATAAACTGACTGGATAGATTTCCTGGAATTGTGATTTCTCCTCCTGCAATTTCGCCTTTGATTTTAATTGGTGGTTTTCCATCTATTGAAATACATTTTGCCCCTATGCTTGATAATGCATCCAACAGTGGCTGCATTGGTCTTTTCTGAATGCTCTCATCTCCTGTTAGGGTGATTTCTTCTGAAAATAAACTGGCGATTCCTATTGCAATTCTAATTGTCGTTCCTGAATTTTCAGTATTGATTTCAGGTACATTTGCGCCTATTTTTATTGATTCTTTTACAATGATTGTTGATTTCTCTACTTCTATGATCGCTCCAAATTTTTTGCATGCTTCTATGGTTGCTTTTGTATCTGCTGATAGTAGAACATTCTCTATTTTGCTGTTATTGCCTGCAAGCGATGCTAAAAAAATTCCTCTGTGTGTGTAGCTTTTGTTTGAAGGACAGGCAATCTCCCCTCTGATTGTTGATTTCTCTACTTTACAGTTCATTTACTTCTGCCTTTTTGTTATTTACTTTTGAAACAATTACATTTCCTTCCAATGCCTCAAATACTTTTTTGACATTAGATAAATTATCTTTTTTAACTATTGCAGCTATTGATGGACCGTTACCTGAAACTGATGCCGCTAATGCGCCCTTTTCAATTAAATCTATGATTATTTTAGGATCTGAATTTAAAATAGCTGACGTTGCTAACCCGTTGATTGTCATCGATTCCCAATATTTTTTCCCTTTTGCTAATTCCCATGCGTTGTTAAAAATAGGTGATAATATTTTTAACTTTTTCAAATTTCCGCGTTTTCTATTTTTTGGAATAAAAATAACTGCGATTAAATTTGACGGTACTCTTTCAAAATCTACTCTTTTTCTTTTTCCATTATCTGTTACATTGAATCCTCCATAGTAACACGAACATGCATCATCATATGCACCTGTAATGCTTACTTTGGATTCGATTGATGCGTCTACGCCTGCCACTAAAATCTGCTTATCTGTTAATTTCGGTTTGAATATTTTTGCACATGCCAATGCAATTGCTGATGATATTGCACTTGAACTTTTTAACCCGTACCCTGTTGGAATTTCTGAATTTATTGTAATTACCATCTTGTTTTTTTCTAGATGTTTTTTTGATACAATTTTTTCAATTGTTTTGTTAATTAGGCGTGAACTTAGGCTTCTATTTTCTGATTGAATTTCTATTCCTTTACCTTCNGATGTTTCTATTGTGACCTCAACTTTTAACTCAATTCCTAGAGTTGCTCCTTTTTTATTGGCAATTGCACTAACTATGGAAACTGCTCCATGAACCGTAGCTTTTACTTTTACCATCAGAATCCTCCTAGCAATGATTTTTTCATTGCATTATATGGTGCTTTCATCTCGTGCCAAATTTCAAATGCCCTAATTGCCTGCCCGAGAAGCATTTCGTATCCATAAATTATGATTGCGTTTTTCATTTTTGCTTTTTTAATAAAATCCGTATTCATTGGTGTGTATACAATGTCATAAACAACTGTTTTTTCATTTATTCCTTCAAACGATATTGGACTTGGTTCATCTTTTAAGCCAATGGATGTTGCATTGATGATTATGTTGTAATTTTCTGTGGATGTATCTATTGATTCTATTTTTTTAACATTTGCACTTAATCCTAGTTTTGTGGCAAATTCTAATAGATTATTTGCTTTTTCTATTGTTCTATTTGCAATGTCTATGCTTGCAGCTTTCTCCTTTGCAATTCCTGCAACAATTGCTCTTGCAGCTCCCCCTGCTCCTATTAGTAAAATTTTACTATTTTGTATTGCAATGTTTCTTTTTTTAAGCGGTTCCAAAAATCCATCCATGTCTGTATTGTAACCTTTCAACACGCCTTCATTATTTACTACTGTGTTGACTGCACCAATTATGCTGCATGATTCATCCATTTTATCTAAATACTTCATCATTTCAATTTTATGCGGAATGGTAATGTTGAATCCATTTATTTTTATTTTTTTAAGTCCTTCAACACCTCCTTCTAATTCTCCTTTTGGAATTCTATATCCTATGTATGATGAGTCTAAATTTAATTCTCTAAACGCTGCACTGTGAATGTTTGGAGATAGGGAGTGATCAATTGGATCTCCAATCACTGCAAATCTTTTTGCCATTTTATTTTATTGGACAATATGATTGATTTAAACTCTCAATTTTCTATTTAGTTCATTTTAGATTGATTATTTTTTTAACTTCATCCNCACTAAATTGTCCTGGAGCTNTTGCCTTTCCTAGTGATACNTAGGTGTATGGACTTCCAAGATATAGGCATAAAATTCTGGAAATTCTGCCAAAATCTCCCATGGCAAATGAAATTAAATTGTTTTTTCCTTTATTCTTGTA
>JGI26263J51726_1000640_pt1 | contig 15175 bp, 21 predicted proteins | sample SaaInlV_200m_DNA_2_FD_51726 | JGI IMG/M metagenome (IMG submission 51726)
AAATATTTTAAAAAAACTAGTGAATAATTCCCAAATTGCAATTGATGATGGTGTTTACGACGTTGATGTAAATCTGCAAAAATCTGATCAAGATTTCAAACAAATTATCGCATCCAATACCCATGCCACATTGCTTACTGAGGTAAAATTTGCATCTCCGTCATTGGGTAAAATTAGAACAATTGGCGACCCTGCTGTTATTGCAAAACAAATGATTGCAGGTGGTTCAAAGGCATTGTCTATCTTGACTCAGCCGCATTTGTTTAATGGCTCTCCGGAATATTTTATCAAAGTAAGACAAGCAGTAGACGTGCCATTACTTATGAAAGACATCATGATTGATAAAATTCAGATTGACACTGCAAAAAAAATCGGTGCTGATTACATGCTTGTGATTCAATCTCTCTTTGATCAAAAATTTCTTACAGACATTGATGAGTTCATAGGCTATGGNCATAAGCAAGGTTTGAATGTTTTACTTGAAGTTCACACTAGAGAAGAATTCCAAAATGCGTTGAAAACTGAAGCTGATATTATTGGAATCAATAACAGAAATTTAGATACTTTGGAAATTGATCTTAAAACTACTGAATCTGTCTTATCTGGATATGATCATTCTAGACTTATTTTATCTGAAAGTGGAATTAATACACCTGAAGACATTCAATATCTCAAAAAGTCTGGTGCTAACGCATTTTTGATAGGTTCAAGTATAATGAAAAGCGATAATATTGAAGAGCAAGTAAGAAAATTGGTGAACTCAATATGAAATATCCTAAAAATGGCAAGTTTGGAGAATTTGGTGGACAATACATTCCAGAAACTTTGGTGCCTGCTATTGAGGAATTGGAGGAAAATTATTTAAAATTTAAAGACGATAGAAAATTCAAACAGGAATTAGATTATTATCTAAAAGTGTATGCTGGAAGACCTACTCCGCTATACTATGCAAAGAATTTATCTGAAAAATTAGGCGGTGCCAAAATCTATCTTAAGCGAGAAGATCTACTGCATGGAGGAGCTCATAAAATTAACAATACTTTAGGTCAGGCACTTTTAGCAAAAAAAATGAATAAAAAAAGAATTATCGCAGAAACTGGTGCTGGACAACATGGTGTTGCAACTGCAATGGCATGTGCTGCATTGGGATTGAAGGCCGAAGTGTACATGGGGTACAAGGATACAATTCGACAAAAACAAAATGTCTACCGTATGAATATGCTAGGTTCTAAAGTGCATCCTGTAAAGTCCGGTTCCAAGACCCTGAAAGATGCAATTAATGAAGCAATCCGAGATTGGATTACAAATGTAGAGAACACGTATTACTTGCTAGGTTCTGCAGTTGGACCACATCCGTATCCTGTAATGGTTAGAGATTTTCAAAGTGTGATTGGTAATGAAATTAAATCACAAATGAAAAAAATCAACAATAAAGATCCTGATGTTGTAATTGCATGTGTTGGCGGTGGTTCTAATGCTATTGGCACGTTCTACCCTTTGGTTGATACAAGTGCTGAAATTATCGGTGTTGAGGCTGCTGGCAAGGGATTAAAATCCAAATTACACTCTGCAACACTGTCTGCAGGAAGTAAAGGCGTACTTCATGGAATGATGACGTATCTACTTCAAGATGGAGAGGGTCAAATTACTGAAACGCATAGTATTTCAGCTGGATTGGACTATCCTGGAGTTGGTCCTGAACATGCATACTACAAAGATACCAAGCGAGTAAAGTATCACTCATCTACAGATGCTGAAGTGTTAGATGCATTTCTAACTCTTACTAGAACTGAAGGCATCATCCCTGCTCTTGAATCATCTCATGCAATATCTGAAGCAATGAAAGTTGCAAAAAAGGGAAAACCTTCTGAATCCATTGTCGTAACACTTTCGGGTAGAGGTGACAAGGATGTTGAAGAGGTTCAAAAATATTTAGATGCTAAAAACAAATAATAATTTTCTCTGTTTCTGAATTTATTTTATTGACTTTACATATTCCTCAAGTTTTTGTTTCTTTTCTTCAGGTGATGCTGTTAGTAATCCTTTCCACTTGTTTTTCATTTCAAGTTTTTGTTCTTCTTTCTCGTCATCAGACATTACATCCCATTGCAATTTCATTTGCATAAAGTGCATAATCATTGCAGCCTTGTCTGGAATTGATAGTGACTTCCATGCCTCTCCCATTTCCTTAAATTGTTTTTTCTTTTCAGCAATTTGTTCTGGAGTCATGTCCTTGTAGTAATCTTTCATTCTTTTGTCATGATTTTTGTCATTTTTGCTGTCGCTGTGCTTTTTCTTTTTGTTGGAATCAAAAGATTTTGCATCTGTGACATAAAGTACATCTCCAGTGCCTGCATCGACTAGAACTTTGCTGTATTCGTGGTCATCGTTTGTNATGACTACTTTGTAAACAAGATATCCGTTAATTGAAGAAAGTTTTGCATACATGCTTTTGCTATCTGCTACATTGTTTTCAGCAATGGTCATTGCGTCTACTAACGTAATTTGAGTTAGATTTGAGTAATCTTCGTTATTTTCAACTGGAATGGTTCCTTCGATATTTGGATATTTTGTTTTATCCCAATCTGCAAATGCTGGTGACAATCCTATTGTGCCAACTACTGCCACAGTTACCAATATCGCAATAATGTTTTTTGAAACCATTTAATTAAATTCGATTTTATCAATATAAAAGATAATCGTATAATTTATTCTAGTTTATCAAAATAATTGTCTGATCCATGAAGTAATTTCTTTACGTCGTAATTTTTACCACTAGTTTATTTTGCATGTAATTGATAATTTTGTTTTTTTTAACTCTATTTTTTTAACAATGCTTCTTCTGGTGTTTTTTCATTATTTGATTCCCAATGCCAACTGTGATGTTTTTTCCAATGTGCTTCTAATTCTTCAGTTGTTGGCTCTTTACCTAAGGGGCTACCGCATATTTTACACTGTTTCATTTTTTATGTCTCCCTTTTTCTTCTTCTTTGGTATTGTTATTGGATGGCATTGAACTGGAAAATTCTCTTCATCCATTACGTGTATCTATTCTTATGATGAATTAAGAGTTTTGCGTTTTATTATTTTCTTTTTTAATTGGTTTTTTATTTAATTTCTTGGATGGTTTTTTCTTATTTCTAAACCTGTCTCTGTTTCTAATTCTTTCTAGTTCCATTATCTGATATGTTTTTTCACATTCACATAATTTCATATCTCCTGTATTCTGATCATGTGTTGACTCTATGCTTCCATTGAATAATAATTCTCCAACTACTTCCCATGCCCTGCTTTCTGAAATTTCAAATTTAAAATTGATTGTAGAGACTTTTGTAAAATACCCATTTTTTGAATTTCTTATAATAAACTGCTCTATTTTTTGTTCTACAGTTAGAGTGGGTCCTGTATTTCGAAATTTTCTAAATGGTCTTCTTTCTGACATGTTTACTTGTTTATTTTCTTGTATTTTATCTAATCTTCTGCATTAATTGTATCCGGATCATTGTTTCCTGGTAGATACGTGTCCCCGAGCACGTTTTTCATTTTTTCATCAAATTCCTCTTGTAATCTTGTTAAATACATCTCTGCCTCCGTTTGATCCTCTGGAATTCCTGTATCTGTATCATAATTGAATCCTGTTGCTAAATGGTAAAATTCTTCAAAAAATTCTTTACAGTCAATTACGTCTGCATTTCTATCTATTGATATTACCAGACAGTTCTTGTCATGTCTAAGATTAAGACAAACCTCCTCTTCAATCATGGTGTCCACAATAGTGGCCATTAGATATGGAATAAATTTTGTATCTAGTTGTTTTTTACCCTTACTCGCTACCCATAATTCTTCACCTTCCAAGAAATTGTCAAATGTTCTAACAGCTACATCCCTAAGATCTGAATCCAGATGCGTTGATTTTGATTCCCATAAACTTTCATCGTATTTGCCTGGCTCTGCATAAAGCATGTCGAAAGTTAAATTTTCATTAATCTCTTCAAATTCCCATACTTGTTTATTTGTCCACATTGGAGAAAACTCATTAATTATTTTTTTTGTTAATTGATTCAACATGTAGCCTCTTATTCTCTATTGTTTAATCTTATCTCAAACTATTATTTGCTGATTTTAAAAATTCTATTGTACATTCTGCCAATCCCTTATCTGAATGATCTTTAATTTCATGTTTACAGTTAGGACATGTGCCTTTTTGTTCTTCTGTAAATTCTTCTCCTACTTGCTTCATACAACATTCCATTAATTCTTCAGTTGAATGTGATTCCATGGATAACTTACACGTTGGACATTCAGTCATTTTCTTAATTCTAATTTATTTTATGCCCCTAATAATATTTGATCTATTCTAAAACAATCAAAAATATTGATTTTTTTAAAATAAATAATAACTTTTTTTTTAAAATAAATAATAACTTGTTTACAAATAATTCAGAATGTTCATATTTGAATAATTCTCATATTTGAACAAATTCTCTATTTTTATGCAAATAATATTATTAACCCCACAGCTGATGCTGCTAGAGAAATTCCCATACATACATAAAATTTTATAAATTTTATATCCATACCATGTGCTTAAAACATCTAAAATTAATAGTTTAGAATTAGAAAACAGCAAATTTGATCATTTTGCATCGACTCTTTGGGAGTTACGGATGATCAAATAAGTGACTCCTGCTTCCTATATTCTAATGATTTTAATGGCAAAAAAATTNTTAAAATAAAAAATGTCACATGAATTCATCAAAATGGGTTGAAAAATTTATGCTCTTTTCTTTATTTTCATGATTGAGCCTAGGTTTACTCCGTTATGTTGTTTGTATCAATAGATGATTGACAATAATTTTATGCTTAATTAGCATCAGCCCAGTTATGAGTGAAAACTGTGTTATTTCTTGGACAAGCGATTCTTTGTTAAGATGGTCTGATTTTAAAGCTGAACTGAATCCTGCTGTTTTTGAGGACTCCCGCAGTGTTATCAAATACGGGTTTACGTGGACAGTTAATTCTGATAAAGTAAATGACAAAATAGTTTTTCTAATTGATAGCATCACAACTGTCACAGAATTTCATCCTTTGTTGTCATGGTTTAGAGAATCTGAATCTAATGATGGTTTATTAAAACACGAACAAGGCCATTTTGATTTGGCTGAAATGCTTCGAAGAGATCATGATGTTGTATTTGAAAAAAATTTTTATCATAAAGTTTTTGAGACGCGTGGCCAGAATGACGCACAAAGAAAACAATTTGCTAAAATAGATTCAGGTAAAATGATTTCAAATGAAGTGGACAAACTAAGTCAGATCTTGGCAAAAAAGCGTGAAGAATATGATGTGGAAACGGAATATGGCCAAAATATTCCAAACCAAACAAAATATTCAAATATTTTTAAAAAATTATCATTGTGATTCATAAATTTTCGTGTGTATTTTATTTGCCCTGCTTTTATTTTTACATCTTGAGTTTAGATATGTCGTAAAACTTTCATGATATTTTAAATGAGGCTCTGTATCCTTATTTTTTCTAACTCTAAGCCAAAATCTATTTTATCTGTTTAATTGTGATTTTATTATTTTTAATCATGTGAAATAAAGTATTTGATGTTCTTATTTTTGAATTATGTGATATTCAATTTCTGCAATAATGTTGCGACACTAACTTTGCATATTTTTTTATGCAGTATTCTAAATTAGATTGATTCTAAATCTTCTTTATTTTTTACTTGACTCCTCTAATTTTTGGTTATTTTTTTTGCCTATCTGTAATTTCTTTTTTTCTTTCAGAATCTGAGTGTATTTCAGCATGTTGGAATAAGTCTTCTTTTGAATCAAATATTTGCTCACAGTAGTAACATTGATGCATTGACATTGTTATGCTACAATTGCTTTTATGACTTTGCTGCATTTGTCTTGAAAATTCAAATACTTGATGATTTTCTTTATATTCTCGTATGTTGTATATCTGAATTTTATATTATGTTGCTGCTCTATCTGAAAAAATAATTATAATCTTAAATTAATTTTTACGGCGTTTCAATTTTAATTTTGTTGTTGCACTCGGGAAGTTTTCCTGTTTCATTTTTGAATTTTTCCATTACTTCTTTTTGCTCTTCTACATGATCATTTGTAAATATTCTTTGATACGCTGAAGTTTTTTGCATGCACTCATCTCCTTCAAATTCTGTATCGACATATTTTGTAAATGTAGTTTCTAAATTTTTTGTTTCGCCAATAAAAATTGGTTCTTTTCTTCTATTGTATAATACGTAGACCCCTGATACTGCTTTTACTAGTTTTGCACTATCTATCCAAACTCTCATTTTATCGTCTAGTAATTCCATAATCTATGATAATTTGACTAGATATTAAACTAGGATGGTAAATTCCGTATAGTACAAGAACCTTCATGCTTTTAATACCTATAACCGAGATTATCATCCTTGACTCTTTTAGAAAAATTTCCTGATCCCTTTAAGCCACGCCAAATTCAAAAAGACATACTAGATGAAATAGAAGTACATCTTCAATCAGGATACAAAAAAATAGTTATTTGTGCTCCTACTGGTGTTGGAAAGTCTCTGGTTGGCGCTACAGTTTCAAATTATTTTGACAGCTCTTTCACTGTAACTGCCTCTAAACATTTGCAAGATCAGTACATCAAGGATATCCCGTTTTTAAAACCAGTTAAAGGAAAACAAAACTTTCCNTGTTTGAAATTAATGGATGCTGAAAAAGTAGGTGACGATAGAGAGTCCATGAGGTGGGGGTTGACTTGTGATAAGGGCCAATGCCAAGAAAGAATAAACAAAAACGGAAAGGAGGTGGTTCAAGTCTGTAAATTCAAACCTACCATTAAGCAAGTTGAAGATAAAACTCAGGATTCCCTTTCATGTCATTATTATTTACAAAAATACGATGCTCTTGTTTCTAACCACTCGTTGTGGAATTACCATGCGTTTTTTACCATTATGAAATANAANAAAAAATTATTTGCTGACTATCTCNATAGAAAGGTGACTGTATTTGACGAAGCTCATAAAATCGAAGATCAAATAATTCAATTTGTCGGATTTGATATTTTTGCTGGACAGGTGGACGAATGTAATTTAAGTACTGACAGGTACAATTTCACGGATTTAGATTCCATGATTCAACTTACCGATGACATTGCATTTTCGTATGCTAAAAAGATTAAAGATATCAAGGAAAGTACACTGTTTCAGAACAATCCTGATTTTGAATTAATTACAGGCTTGGAGCGACGTTACGATAAGGCCGCACAGGCAAAAATTGACATCATTGCAGACAAGGATAACTTTGTAGTTAATGACCCTGTAAAAGACATCAATGGCAATTTTAGAACTATATCCGTAAAACCTATCGACGTTTCAAAGTTTGCACATGAATTTTTTGAAACAGAGTATCAAATCTTTATGTCTGCAACAATACACAAATCCAGTTTTTGTGAAAATATGGGTTTGGAAAAAGACGATGTTGCGTTTGTTGATACGTCTAAATCCCCGTTCTCATTGGAAAACAGAAAAATTGATCTTCTCAATGTTAGGCGATTAAGTTATGGCTCCACTGAAGAAGACGAATTGGAAGTAATAAGGACAATTGATAAAATTTTGGATGACCACTCTGATCAACGTGGATTGATTCTAACTTCTTCAATTCCAAGATGTCATAAAATTATTCGACACCTATCCCCAAAAAATACTGGACGAATTCGACTCTGTCATAGTAAAAACAGAGAGGATAAAACACAAGACGAAGTGATCTCTGAACATTCTTGTGATCCTACTGGTGTTTTACTTTCGTCATCTCTTTGGGAGGGTGTGGATTTGAAAGATGATTTATCTAGATTTCAAATCATTGCAAAAGTACCATACCCAAATTACACTGAGAAAAGAACAAAGGCAAAAATGAACAAATTTCCTTTGTGGTACACTTCTCAAACACTGACTAAATTGCTGCAAGGGTTTGGCCGTTCAATAAGAAGCGACAACGATTGGGCAAGAACCTATGTTCTTGACACGGCTGTAAATAACGTGTTTTTTAAAGGCCAGCAAATGATACCAAAAGCTTACCATGATGTTTTGGGGATGGATGAATCTTAGTCCACGTTTTTAATTTTTTATTAACTACTTGATCAATTTTGTAGAATGTCTATACAGATTATGAAGATTTTCTCCATCTAGGACTGTATCGTGCAGTATGTCTTTAAAATTGTAATTTGTCTCATCCTTTGTTGTAATTTCTTCATTCTTGATGTCTTTAGAAACATGTTTGATTTTTTTTAATTGTTCCAAAACCTCTTTGTTACAATTGTGCCATAAATTTAACGAATCATCTGGTACTTTACCGCTCATAAATGTCGGCATATTTTCTATCTTTTTGTTAGTTAAAGTTAAAATTTGTTTTGCTAAAAATAATGGCCGTGTGGACACATCTGTGAATTCAGCATAACATTTGTCACAAACCATCATGTTGCATTCAGATTTAACTTTTCTTTGAGTTTTATTCTGATGCTCACACTCGTACACATCTAAATCATTCAATACGTTTTATTAATTTCACCTGTCTTTATCTCCTTCTTAAATCACGAAAAAATATAATTTTACTATGATATTTCCTAGGCAAACAAACTTTTCATGATTGATTAGACGTTTTTTTTAATTTGAATAAAAATAAAAAAATTACGGGATCATCATAATTGATATGCCCATAATAATTAGAAATCCTACAAAAAGGACTGTTCGTTCTTTTTGGTCTTGTAGAAGTTTCTTTTCATACATGTAACTTTTACTGTTTAATTTAGATTTTAAAGAATGTATTTTATTTTTATAAATTTATGATATTGAATTTAATATANTCTGTTTTTAAATTACTAGATCTTTTTAAAGAAAATAAAATAATCTTAAATGGACATATTACAATATCTCTACATGGGATTGTTTGGTTTTGGTAAATCTAAAATTGATAAGAGAAAAGAAGATTGGGTCGTTGAGGGTAAAAATTTGTGTGACCGGGGAACATCACTTGACAATCTAGGCAAAAATGAAGAAGCTATCGCATGCTATGATGAAGCACTCAGTTTAGACTCTACAAATTGCGATGCCTGGACCAGCAAAGGTAATTCATTATCTGAACTAGGCAAGGATGATGAATCCATTGTATGTTATAGTCAAGCAATTAGATTAAACCCTGAAGATCTGATGGCCTGGACCCGCAAGGGTTTTGCATTAAACAAACTAGAAAGATACGAAGAATCACTCGAATGCTATAATCAGGTAATTAGATTTAACTCTGAAGATGCTAACGCATGGTTTAGCCGAGGTAATGCATTGGCACAATTAAGAAAATTTGAAGAGTCCATCGCATGCTATGACAAAACCATTAGATTGAATCCTGAAGATCTTAGGGCCATGTTTAACAAAGGCAACGCACTAGCTAATTTAAAAAAATTTGAAGATGCTGTCAAATGCTTTGATGATGTAATTAAAAAGAATCCTGAATACCCTTCTGCATTGAGACACAAGGGCGCAGCATTAAAAAAATTAGGTATGGACAAGGAAGCAGAATATTGTTTTACAAAAGATAGAGAACTAGAATAGTTTTAGAAACACAATTTAAAAAAAACGACAGACACGCTATGAAAAATAAATCACGTTAACTAAAACCATTCATTAACATCTCAAAGCAATTNTGTACTTTAATTGACGGTGCTATGTTNGTTCGTTAAGAAAATGAGTTCAAAATTATTTATTTTTTTAATTGATCACTAGCATAATGTTCTAGAATATTTGGAATCCATGCATGTATGAATAATGCAATGCTCATTTTCATTGCTCTTTTCCAGTGATGTGCATATGATACGTTATTCTCCTCTAAATGATTCATGTTTGAATAATGATTTACTGGTATTTATTGATTTAGTTATACTTAAGATTAGTATTATTATATTAAGTAATACTACTTATTTAGTCGTAATNTAATAAAATTATTTTAAATGTTTGACCACAATCTGTTGTAAAATGATCTAACTTTCCTTGTTGTCATTTTTAGTAATTATTTTTGATAAGGCTTAATGGATTTTCTATACGATTTAATTATTTTTATGGGTTAGCGGATGTAATTGCACCATTTGCAGCTGAGCCTACAAGAGTTGCAAATTTTGCAAGAGCGCCAGTTTTATAATTTGGTTCAGGTTTACTCCATTGCTTTCTTCTACTTTCTAACTCTTCTTCAGACACGTGGATGTCCAGAGCGTTTGTTTCAGTATCAATTGTAATTTTGTCGCCATTTTTGACTAGTGCAATCGGTCCGCCAACATATGCTTCTGGTGCTACATGTCCTACCATGAATCCTCTTGTACCTCCAGAAAATCTACCGTCTGTTACCATTGCCACTTTCTTGCCTAATCCTTGACCTACTAATGCTGCAGTTGTTGCTAGCATTTCTCTCATTCCTGGCCCGCCTTTAGGTCCTTCGTATCTGATTACAACTACATCTCCCTCATCAATTTCACCTTTAGACACTGCATCAAATGCATATTCTTCTCTGTCGAAAACTTTAGCACCGCCCGTAAATTTTGTCATCTCCACACCTGCTGTTTTAATTACGCCTCCTTCTGGAGCTAGACTTCCTTTTAGAATAACTGCAGTGCCAACTTCNTGTAGAGGATTTTCAATTGATCTTACAACATGTTGCTCTGTATCTGGAAGTTTAATGGCATCGAGATTCTCTTTAATTGTTTTACCCGTAACTGTCATGCAATTTTCATTTAGTAGTCCTTTTTCTAACAATTTTTTTAAGACAAATGGTATGCCTCCTATTCTATCCAATGACTCCATTACATAATTTCCACCAGGCTTCATATCAGCTAGATGCGGGGTTTTCTTTCGAATTCTTTCAAAATCATCATACGTCAAATCAATATTTACCTCATTTGCAAGTGCAAGTAAATGCAATATGCCGTTTGTTGAACCTCCAACTGAATTTAACATCATTATTGCGTTTTCAAATGCTTCAAAAGTTAAGATATCTCTGGGCCTGATGTTCATCTCTAAAAGTTTGGCACACGCAACTCCTGAATCATACACCATTGTATTTCGTCTGTCATCTTCTGCTGGGGGGCTGGCACTACCTGGTAAGGCCAAACCAATGGCCTCTGAAATGGATGCCATGGTGTTTGCAGTAAACATTCCGCCNCACGATCCTGCATTTGGACATGCTACATTCTCGATATTTTTTAAATCCTCTAATGATAATTTTCCTGCGTCGTAAGCACCTACGGCTTCATAGACATCTACAACTGTCAGTTCTTTTCCATCTAACATTCCTGGCTGGATTGTTCCGCCGTAAACAAATACTGATGGAATGTTTAATCTTGCCATTGCCATCATGGTTCCCGGTAAACTTTTGTCACATCCTGCAATGCCGACCAGTGCATCATATTGATGTGCCCTGACCATCAATTCAATTGAATCTGCAATTACTTCTCTAGATACCAAAGATGATTTCATACCTTCATGTCCCATTGCAATTCCGTCACTTACTGCAATTGTTGAAAACTCTCTAGGGGTTGCACCGCCATCTGACACCCCGCGTTTAGCTTCTAAGGCTAATTGTGGAAGATGAATGTTGCACGGGGTTGCCTCGTTACCTGTATGACAAACTCCTATGAACTGTTTTGATAAATCATTATCTGTAAGCCCCATGGCCTTGTACATTGCTCTATGTGGGGATCTAGCAGTACCTTCTACTACATTTCTGCTAGATATTTCCATAATAGACTATTTTCAAATCAGTATAATTTAGAGTTTTTTAAAATTATCTGAGAATGAGTTACCGCTGATGTCTATTTTTTAGATACATCATAACCCTTAAGTTAAAATAAAATTCAGCAATTTTATGTTGTTTACTATTCATAAACTAAAATGTGATAATGGACATAGAACAAACGCTGTTGTGTTGGATGGGTATACTCTGGAAGAGACATTGAAAAAATTTCCACTCAGAAGTAAATGCAAGAGTTGTTGTCTGCTACTGCACAAATGTTAGTATTTTCTAAAATTTTATTCATTTAAATTGTAAATCCTAAATGATATTTGTGTGAGCGATACGTCAAAAATTGAGCAAAAAGCCCTTCAATGCCCTGTTTGTAAAAGTGACAAAGCAATGATTGTGGGTGAAAATGTAAAACTGGGNGGAAAATTTGAAGACAAAGAATTTCTAACTACTGAATTAACTGTTTTACGTTGCACTAAATGTGGATACTATATGATATTTGATAAAATGGCACAGTTTACTACAAAGGAAGATTCAAAATCATAGATAATTACTAATTGACAGGTTGGATTCTTCGGACATTTTTCCTATATTCCTCATTTTGAAAATGCTCTTCACATACTAGCCAGATTAACTCGTCATCATTTCTTTTTCTAAATTCTATGAAATATTTTTCAGGATTATCGCAACATCTTTTCATTGTTATCACCATTGAACGCATTGATCATAATAAAAAAACTTACTATTTCATAATCTCTTGATTATCAAGCTGTGTCTGGTATTCCTGGATCTGCTCATCTGTTTCTCCACCAAATGTTATCAGAATTCTATCGTCTTCTACNATGTTATAATTTCTTATGTCTGACATTGCTTCCCCGTTGATGAAATACTTTAGTGAATATTCGTCAGTTGTACAAAATGCCTTTCCATCAGGGAATACGTAGCACTGATCATCTAATCCTATTGACAGTGAATTAAACAGATACTCCAACTCCACACCTGTTGCATGTTTGTGAATAGTTGTACCGTCTCGAGATTCAAAATGTATCCATGGAGATTTAATTTGATATGCTGGTGCTGAGAAATCAAATTCGTCGCCAAATATTTTTACTAAAATTGCTGCATGAGCATGCTCACTTCCTAACGCACCTGCATTTTCTGGACCTCCGGGAGCTTCAACTGTCATATTTACGAACATGTATCCTGCATACCCTACAATTACTGCAATTACTGATAACACTGCTATTGCAATTAGCGTTTCTTTTTTCTTTGCAGCTGAGTGTTTTGTGGCATAATTGTCACGTTTAATTTCACGCTCTTTTCTATCTTTTCTGCCCATGAACGTTCAAACTCTGAAATTACCCCTATTAAAAGACATAATAAAAACAATAAATAAAATTGAAAAATAGTCTTTGGCATGACCTGTATTTTTTGTGATATTTTGGATGGAAAACGCGATGGTCATCTTGTATATGAGGACGAAGATCATATTGCCTTTTTAGACAAGTACCCTATTGACGACGGACATACGCTAGTAATTCCAAAAAAACACCATGGGCGAATCACAGATATGGATTCAGATGATGTTGGAAGGATCTTTTCAATAGTCCCTAAAATTGCAAAAGCGGTGTTATTGGGATCCGGTGCGGATGCATTTAGTTTAGCTCAAAACAATGGCAAAGCTGCAAAACAAATAATTCCACACGTACACATCCACATCATTCCCAGATACAACAACAAGGGTACAGAATGGACAAAACGTCAAATTCCAACTGATGCCGTATTGTCTGAACTTGCAGTAAAAATTCGTGCAGCCCTTATTTAGAATGACCTGGATTGTATCTTAAAATCGCTCCAACCTTCCCGAGACTTGCAAGCATATTTCCATGCTCTGCACTTCCAGAAATAACTTCCAACTGTGATCCTGTTTTTGCTGCGATAATTTGCAAGTAGTCTACGATATCCTGCTCGTTAACTTCTTTGTCCATCGCATTGCATTCTGTGCAAGGTTTGTTTTTGTATTCTGTCTTTTTTGGAATTACAAGTTGCCTTTCTACGATGTCTTCTTCGATGTGCTTGCAGCGCTTACACTCCGCCTCAACTCTGTGTAGGTTGGTGTTATCTGTAATCATTAAAATTTTAACCACGTTATTTTTCAAATATCCTATAACTTCCTGTAACCCGTATGATCCTTTTCCTGTGTTGGTGTTTACCTCCCTGAATAAATCCTCTATCAATTTTTTCTCTTCGACCANTCTGAAATTTCCTAAGATGTCCCCTGATTTTGAAAACGCCTCCCTGATTCCTTCAGCACCTGCATAACCAGAATCAATTGTATTGATGATGTTATTTTGCAACCTGTATTCCAAGTAATTTCCATTTATGAAGTCCTCCTTTGTAGGCCCCGGACCTGAGATAATTAGTCCTTTAACCGGATAGATGTCTATGAAATACTCCCTTGTGGTTTGTGCAACTCTGTTGTAAAAATAACTTAATTCCATCTCTCTTAATTTTTGAAATCTTTTTGCCGACTGGCCACCCTGTCTGTGTTTACCTGCTACTCCTGAACCTGTTTGGGACAAAACTTCAATCTTGTCACCATACAACAATCCCCAACCTGCATCCTTTGCATCAATTGCCAAAAATCCGATAAGGTTGTCATCCTTTAGCATGTCTTTTAAAATATCTACGTGGAAATGATCATCGCATCTGTAAAGGTATTGATTCAAATCTTTTGGCGGATCAATTTCCCATACAGTAACCACCTCACTTCCCAANGGCCCTCCTTCTTCTGAAGGCAGTGCACCACAAAACATCACCAATCCTCTTTGAGGCGTTTTTTTGTACAGCTTTAATCTTTGAACAACTTTGCCCAAGGAATCAACTACGTGGGATCTTGTAAGATCAGACTTTATGTTATCTGCAGTTCCCTGTTCTTGTTGAAGNGAACTGATAATTTCGTGAAGTTGTTTTCCTTTTGGAATGTACACCGTAATTAACTCTGTACCTCTGCCTGATTTTTTAGATAATTCCTCTAGTGTCTTTCTAATTTTATAGAGTTTAACTGAATCCTGTTTTTCTATGTTGATCTTTCCCATTCACTGTTTGTTCTTTTTATCGGATATTAATCCATATTGCTTTATTTCGTAATCTGTAAATTCAAATTCATAAAAATATGATATAATGTTCATGTGACACTGTTTTCAGACAAATTAGATAATTTTAGTCACAAATAATGATTTGATTTTGGAGAATGAATCTTTCAAATTTACGATAACCTCACTTAGCTAATTTTGATAGTCAGAACTTCCACAACTTAAACAACGATTAACTTTTTTATCAAATCTTAATTCTCCGCACTTGATACATT
>JGI26263J51726_1000645_pt1 | contig 15130 bp, 3 predicted proteins | sample SaaInlV_200m_DNA_2_FD_51726 | JGI IMG/M metagenome (IMG submission 51726)
CCGCTATTATATTTTTTTGTAAAAAATCACCCTCAAACCGTATGGAAAATTGTCTTATTTTTACCTGTTTTCTGTCCAACGATTGGGGCTCACCTTATAAAAAGGAAAGACCATGGCAGTTAACAACACAACAATCGACTTAATTAATGACACAACTACTGTTGATGAAAACTCAACTAGCAATGCATTTAATTTATTTGCTAACGACTCTGGAGCAATCTCCGCACCTGTTATTGCATTACACGACATTAACAACAACAAGATTAAAGATTATGACTACGAGTCGTTTAATACTTGGATGTATGATTATATGTTTGATGAAGTTGACTCTGTATATAGCTCCGAGGCTGGTTATGACACAAGTGTTGCTCAAGACGGCACTAGTCCATATAAGAAATTTACAGACGGTGATGGTGTAACTTGGGTTCGCGATGAAAGGTACGATCTTGGGTACGACAGCGATGGACAATCTGTTGATGAGATTTATAAAGACGGAGTGTTGGTTTACAAAGAAGAGGCATCTTTTGACCCAGGTACTGTAGGTGCATCCGGTGTAGATCCAGATTTCTATTCATATGGTTATGAATGGTCAAACACTGGATATACAGTAACGCATTACAATGTTGGTGGCAGTGGTCAAAACGACGTAGTAACTGGTGTTAACACAGTAATAAATTTAGCTGATCTTCCATCAGAATTGACATTACCTCAATCAGTCATTGATGACCTGACTAACAACCCCGACACGACACGTCTTTACAAGGCTGTAGAAACAGGCTCGCAACATTCGGAGACTGACACGGTTACGAATATGAATGTCACTTCGTACTACGTAGCTTATAAGGGCGATGAAGATGCCACTATTTGGATTAATTATGGATCTGGCAGCATGACCATTAACGGCCAAGATGTAACATTAGTTTCATCAGGAGTTGCTGTCATTATGAATAGTGATCCAGCAAATGGTACAGTCGAATTTGACGAAGAAACAAGTGCATACAACTACACACCAAACACTGACTATAGCGGTTCTGACAGTTTTACCTACACTGTGTCTGTAGTGGGTTCTGGTGTGGATACAGCAACAGTAAATGTTACGGTTAACGCTGCCCCAGTTGTCAACACAGCCCCAGTTGCTGTTAGCACAATGGGTGATATGGTGGCATATGTAGGAGATGTAAATCCAACAATTGACCCGTCAAGCTACTTTAGTGATGCAGATTCAGATGCGTTAACTTATTCAATTACAACCGAAAGAGTTGATGGCTCAGAGTTAGAAACAGAGAGTTTAAGCGATTGGCACAATGCAGCAGGCACTCTGAGTGCTAACGATGTAGGTACTTGGGTAACAACAATAACAGCAAATGATGGCAATGGCGGTACGGCAACACAGACTTTTAATATAATGGTTAATAGTAATCCGTCTAACACAACCCCAGTTGCTGCTGATACATATGTCGCGCCTTTTGATGCTGAGCAAGATTACGCAAGAGATGCTGTTCAAGACTTGTTTAATAAGATGGGCATTACCACGTCTGATTTATCAGTGGTTATGACTGAAGATGAATCAACAGATATAAACACATTTACTATCAGTTCAACCGAAACAGGCATGACAATTTTGGTCTTTAACGCAGATGGTACACTTAATGTCAACTCGTCAAGCAATATACCTACATCTATGTCAGTAGATGATATTGAAAAATGGTACGAATTCTCCGATCCTGAGAATAACGATAGCTACGCCTTAAAAGCGGTAGAGGACTTATTTGAACAAATAGGTATCAATGATTTTACCAATTTAAATGCCACCGTACAACCTACTGAGACGGGTGACTTTATGGTTATTGAGGCAGATTCATTGAATTATAACGGCGTAGAGATGATTGCTGTGAGAATGGAGTTTGTTTTTGTTGATGGCTTATTGTCTAGTAAAACAGGTGTTCCAACTGAATTATCAAGTATTTTTAGTGATGCCAATGTAAACACTTGGTATACATACAATGGCCCAGATAAACAAAGAGAACAAGAACAGCAAGATGCTGGCTTTGTGAGTGATGATCATCAAGAATCATATTCTAATGTTTGGACATGGACAGACGGCGAGGGTGTTTCTTGGATAGTTGTTGATCAAGATAATAATGGTGTATGGACTTCAACTGAAACAGGCAGTAATGGTGATGTAAGAACATTTGCTGGTAATTGGGATCAGTCAACCCAAGAAAATACATTTATAGAAACTTTCACAAATTCAGACAGCTCAATTGACTTCACAAGAACTGAGGTTTCTGGCAATAATGGTACGACTATTACCTATACTGGAAAGGTGGATCATATTGGCTGGCAGCCGCTTGATGGTATTTATACGATCGATCCAAGCAATCCAATTATTGAAACATTAGACTTTATGTGGAATACCACAGGTATTACAGGTCAGGCTACAAAAGAAGGTGAAGCAAGTTCGGTGGCTGTTGATTTTGTAGATGGGCAAATTACAGTTGGCGGTGAAGCGGTTTATACTGACTTTGGTTTTGATGATTTCTTCAAAGCTGGAGAGGTTAATTCATACGAGTGGACCGATTGGGACGGCTCAGTGTGGAAGACAATTGAAGAAGATGTGGCTGGTATATGGACCACTACGGAAACTAAATACGACTCAACAGGCACAACCCCAACAGGTGAAGAGCGTGTCATGAGTTCAAGTTGGGATAATAACTCACAAACTAATACCTGGACTGAGCAGTGGACAGATGACAATGGTACAACTACCAAGACAGAAGTCTCTACGCCAACTGGTACTACCATTACTACCACTGGCACAAGTGACCATGTGGGTTGGATGAATTTAGGCGAGCTTTATACCAATTTAAACGTGGTTGAAACCATGGATAGTAACTGGAATACTACCAATATTACAGGATCAGGTGATAATGCTAGCGGCATTTCAGTTGACTTTACTTGGGATGCTAGTAACTGGCAACTACTCATTGATGGCGATTCAATTAATGTGTACGATGATGCAAGTACTGGAGGCGATTATCAACAGGCACAGGATTGGACTAGTGAGTCTTGGACTTGGACAGATGGTAATGGCACCACTTGGACAGTTACTGACAAACAAGAGGGTGATGTTTGGACTTCAACTCAAATAGCGACTAATGGTGATTCACGTATTAGTCGTTCAGAATGGAATCAAGATACTGAAACTAACACTTGGAGTGAGGCCGTTGTTGAGAGTTCTAGAGGTTTAGACTTTACCGTTACTGAAATCAACAACAAAAATGGAGAATCAACTAGTGCAACTGTAGGTAATACAGACCGAATTGGCTGGATGCCGTTAGATGGTGTTTATACCGATGTTAATGTTATTGAAACTCGTGATGCAAATTGGCAAACAGTTAGTGTGGTTGGTAGTGGCTTTAACACTGATGGTGTTAGTGTAACTTTTGGCATGGAAGCTAGTGATTGGGGTTTTCAAATTACCATAGATGATGGCACAGGTGCTATTGCTTATGACCCATGGGCATCAGACAACGTTCACATAGATAATGCCACTGGCGTCGAAACCATGGTGAAAGAAGATTACTCAAACACCTTTACTTGGCAAGATTGGGATGGTTCTACTTGGACTGTGGTTGATGAAGATGTAGATGGTGTTTGGACATCAACAGAAACAAATGGTACGACAGGTGATGTGCGTGTACATACGTCTAGCTGGGATGACACAACCAACACCTCAACTTGGAGTGAGAAATTCACTTCAGGTGATGGAAAAGTTGATTTCACTCGTACAGAAACTTACAATCAAGATGGCTCATCATCGATTACCACAACAGGTAAAGATGATCACATAGGCTGGGATTACTTGGGCGAAGTTTATACCGATATGGATGTAACTTTAGTCCGTGACACTGGCTGGAATATTGTGAGTATTACAGGTGTTGGTACAAACACTGATGGTGATGTTGTTAAGTTTGATTATGACGATGGGCAGATTACCGTTGATGGCGATACTATTGGTCAACAAGATTATGGAGATGATACTAAGTCGGCAGATAACTTTGAATATGAGTGGAGTTATTATGATGATATGGGTGTTGAGTGGACAGTAACTGACTCACAAGATGGTGATTGGTGGGAGTCTAAAGAAGTAAGCTCTAATGGTGATGTTCGAGTTAACAAATCTATGTGGAACGAACTTGGCGATGATGATAATGGCGATGGCACTATTGATGCTGGTGCTGGTGGCGGTGATAAAGGTGCTTATTCTAAGTTTGTATCTAAATACAAATCTTCTGAAACGGATGGTAGTGGCGATCCTCTGATTAAATACAAGATGGTTGAAAAATACTATAACGATTATGAGGGTTCTGGTGATTCACGCTCAGTGATGATTGTTAAAGGTACAACTGACCAGCTGGGCTGGGATTACTTAGGTGAAGTTTATAGTGACATCGACTTTAAAATTGTTCGTAATAATGATGGAAGTATTAGAAAGATCGCTGCCGATGAAAAAGATGCTCAAGGTAACGATGTAGTCGCATCAGCGGTTAATGAATCAGGCACACCTGTTTATTTCCATAAAAATAATGGTGAAATATTTATCACCGAAGATTTGACGTTAGCTGATAAAGGTCGAAGTATTTATCAGATGAATGATAATTTCTTTGATTTTGACGATCAAGGTGGCAATGAATTTGAAATGGAGACTGGTCAGTGGGAGTTTGATTATCAAAATCAACAAGGCCAAACTGTTAGTGTGGTGGATAAGAACACTGCAACTGATATTATTACCATTACTGCAGATAGCTACAATGCTGGGTCTGAGTCGTTAAAAATTGCCATTATTTATGATTTGGATAGTGACAATATATCTTCAATTGTTGGTGTTCCAGATGGAGTGGCCGGACTTGACACAGCTAGTATTGAAACTTGGTATAAAACAACAGTTTTAAACTTTGAGCCTAATGGTGGATGGGATTCTGCGGATGCAGATGCACAAGAGCAGGCATTTATTACGCAAGCGACAAGCGATTACTTTGGAACTATCTCATTAAATACAGTTAATTTAGCAACAGTATTTGACATCAATGATAAATGGGTTACCACAGAAATAACCAAAGATCAGAGTAATAATGTTGTTAGTATTGTGGTTCGAGGTCGTTCCGAAAGTATTGGTACCGAATCTGAAAGAGAAGAGTTTTACGAAACCGATAGTGCTAGCACTGCACAAGCTAAATTTGATGCTGGAACGCCATCAAAATGGGTTGAAAAATCAATGACCTTTGAAGACAATACTGATGGTGGTTATTCAATGGTTCAGGCTATTACTTCTTCACAAGGCGAGGATATGACTCGTACTGAAACTTATAACGAAGATGGCACAATCACAATTACTAATATTGGTGATATTTGGTTTGAAGGTATGTTGGTTAGAAATGCTGAAATTATTGAGCAATTGGATCACAATTGGAATTTGATTGATTTTTCAGGCACATCTGAAATTCCTGATGCTGAAATGGCAAACATTAACAGCATGGCAAATCAAATCATAGAGGGTTATAGTGGACCTGCCAATGCAAATGTCGTTACTGTTGACAATACAAAAGTAATGATTAGTTTTGACGGAGTGGGTGAGTATGGCCAGCCTCAACTTACTTTTAGCATATTTGCAACAGAAGATATTACTTTTAACGGTATTACAATATTTAGTAAAGATGAAATATTTGCTGAAGAGAATAATTATGATAAAGCGGGTGATTCAACACTGAATGAGTATATATTAGCTGATGGTGATAGCTATTCAACTTCGCGTAAAGACTGGGTCTGGAATCAAGATAGTTTAAATAAAACTTCGGAAACTATTGATAATACTGATGCAGAGAATGAGATTACTACTGTTATTAGTACTTTTATTGGTACGCAGTCGGATAAACCAGAGCATACCATTACCATTGTAGAGACGAAAAAAATTAATGAAGATGGCAGTATTAATTGGTTAGATCATCAAATCACAACAACAAAAAATGAAGATTACACCATTAACTTTAAAGTAATTGATGGATCCAATACTGATTACGATCATCGTGAGGGTGTAGAACTTGAATTTGTAGGCGCTAAGAAATACTCGGGTGAGCTTTATAAAGATGTTAGTGTCTTTGAATTTATCGATAAGCATTCGGATGATGTGTCAATTAATGGTACAGCTAAAGGTTTAGATGGTTCTGATGTTGAAATCTTTAAACCAGAAGGGCAAAGAAAGTTAGAAATTTTAAAAATTGGTCGCGATGGTCAGCAGCAAAAAATTGTTGAAGATGATGGCCAAGATTATCAGGACGGTGATCATCAGTTTATTGAAAGAGATAGCGAAGTTTACCAATGGAGTTATACAGATCAAAATAGCATTGATTGGACAGTTGTTGATAAATATGAGGCTGATACGGGCACTTGGTCAAGTACTGAAACTAGTAGTGTGGGTGAGCGATCATTTGTGGATACTTGGGGTGAAACTGGTGGAATGTCGGTCTTTACAGAAAAGCTTAATGGAGAAGATGTTAGGATTGAAACCAGAGTATTTACTTCTGAATATAATACTGCAACTAATGAGTTTAAAGACATTCAAGTAGTAACAATTACCAAAGGCAGTGTAACAGTTGGTAGTTTTACTGAAACCATGACATTTAATAATGATGGCACTTCAACAAGAACTATTGACGGCTCTTTGTATCATTTTAATGGTCAAAATTACACCGATATATCAGTGATTGAACAAAGAGATAGTAGCTGGAATATTACCTCGCTAACAGGTAGTGCAACACCTGAAGGCTCCACTTTGTCGGTTGACATTGGTTATAGTGATACCAATTCTTGGGGTGAGCCAATTCTTACTTTTGATAATGTTATCGATGTAGATGGAATAACCAATACCAATCCCGATGCTGTGGCTGATAGTTTTACAACAGATGAGAATACAACTTTAACGCTTGATGTGCTGGCTAATGACACTGATACAGATGGAGATGATAAATCTATTAGCTCTGTTGGTAAAGCGGCTCACGGTAAAACCTTCTTGTTAGATGGTGAGGTGGTATATACGCCAGATCATAATTATTCAGGTGATGATGAGTTTACCTATACGGTTAATGATGGTAAAGGGGGCGAGGACACTGCAACAGTTACTATTGATATTACTGCTGTTAATGAAGATGTTAATGCAATTGATGATTCATTTACTGTGGAAGCCGGATCATTGGCAACCATACTTGATTTAACTTCTAATGATACAGATGCTGATGGCGACACAATGACAGTAACTGCTGTAACTTCGGCAACTAATGGTACTGTATCTTTAGATCTTGGTGTAGTGACTTATAAGCCAGATGCAGATTACGATGGCACTGATAGCTTTACTTATACAGTATCAGATGGTACGGTAACAGACACTGCCACAGCTACAGTTGTGGTGGAGGCGTTAAATGCCGCGCCAACAACAACTGAAGATGTTGTTACACTTAATGAAGATGCTTCAATACAAATTGATGTGTTGTTAAATGATACGGATGATGCCGACACTACCAGTTTGGTTATTGATTCAGTGGGTGAAGCTACTAATGGTACGGTGAAGCTAGTTAATGGCTATGTATTCTATACACCTGATGCTGATTATGCCGGTGCCGATAGCTTTACTTATGTTGCTAAAGACAGTGAAGGTGCCAAAACACCGGGTAGTGTAACCTTAACTGTTAGTGCTAGAAACGATGCGCCAGTTGCAACGGTGGATGTGGTTAATATCGAGCAAGATTCTTCTGCATTGACGATAGATGTATTGGCAAACGATATAGATGCTGAGAGTGATACTCTATCTTTAATTAAAGTTGGCACTGCTGATCATGGTACAGTGACAATGGCAAATGGCCAGGTTACTTACACGCCAGATGCAGACTATGCTGGTGTAGATTCATTTACCTATACAGTAGGTGATTTAGATACAGATGGCACAACAATTAAAGCTAAAACCATAGGTACGGTTAGCATTACTGTAAGTGAACTTAATATTGACCCGATCACGGTTGATGATATACAGACAGTTACAGAGGATTCAACTAATAATAAGTTTAGCGTTCTAACAAATGACACTGATTCAAATGGTGATACCTTAGCACTAGATTCTGTTAGTAGTGCCACGTACGGTACTGCGACACTTGCGGGTAATAACATATTGTATGATCCTGATGCTGATTATGAAGGTTCAGAAACTCTAACTTATACAGTGAGTGATGGCAATGGCGGCACAACAACTGGTACGGTAACTATTACTGTTAGAGGTCAAAACGATGCGCCAGTAGCGGTGGCCGATATACTGGGTAGTATTTCTACTGATAAAGGCCCAGTAAAATTAGATGTGCTTGCGAATGATTATGATATTGATGTTGACGATAGTATTTCTATTAAATCGGTAGCCACCTCGGAAACAGATACATTTGCCTCGACAGCAGTGACAGCGCTTGGTAATAGAGTAAGCATTGCAAGTGACAAGGTAACTTATACCGCAAGTAGCGTTACTAGTGGTTCGGATAGTTTTAGTTATCAAATTATGGATGCAGATGGCTTAACTCATACCGCCAATACAACATTGACATTGTCTTCTAACACTAATCCTGATGCATTGAATGATACTCAAACAATTGCCGAAGACGCTTCGGCGACAGAGATAACAGTGTTAAGCAATGATACGGATGTTGATTCAGATAAAGTGCAAATCTTTAAAATAAGCACAGATCCATCAAACGGCAAGGTGGCAGTAGAAAATGGAAAAATTTTCTATACGCCAGATGCAAACTATGTAGGCACAGATAGCTTTACTTATATTGTTAAAGATGGTAGAAGTGGCTTTGATGAGGCAACAGCAACTATTACAATTACAGCTATTAATGATGACCCAAGTGCTAAAACTGACAACATTAGTGTTGAGACTGGTGCTAGTGCAGCTATTATGGATATTTTGGGTAATGATATTGATGTCGATGGTGACACTTTAACGGTTACTGATGTTAATGATGCGCTTAAGGGCGGTACAGTTGTCTTAACAGATGGTGTGGTGACTTATGCGCCTAAAGCTGGATTTACTGGCACCGATAGCTTTACTTATACAGTATCAGATGGCACGGCAACAGCAACAGCAACGGCTAATATTACAGTAACAGCAATCAATATTGCACCAGTGGTTGTTGATGATGTCATAACGAGCAGTATTTTGGAAGATTCAAGAGATGCTCAGATTGATGTATTGAGTAATGATACTGATGCAGATGTCAGTGATACCTTGAGTGTTGTGGCTATTACTCAGGCTGAACACGGTACGGTTAAACTAACGGCAGGCAAGGTATTCTATGCGCCAGATGCAGATTACAATGGCAGTGATTCATTTACTTATACTATAGATGATGGTAATGGCGCTCAAGATTCTGGTGTAGTAACTCTAACGGTTACTAATGTGGATGATATTGCAGAAGCCAGCAATGATGATTTAGGTGATATTGCCTTGGGAGCACGTCGTGTGAAGGTTGATTTGTTGTCTAATGATTCTGATATTGATGGCGATGCTGTTAGTATAACGGGTGTTGAAAATGCAAAATACGGTTCAGTAAGTTTGGTTAATGGAGAGGTTTATTACACACCTGGCAATAATGAAGGTGTTGACGTCTTTACTTATACTATTACAGGCGGTGCCACAGGTACGGCAAAAGTTAATGTGGTTGCTGCTAACAATGATGCTACAGGTAGTGTTAGTATTAGTGGTGCTGCACAAACAGGGCAAACACTAACAGCGAGCAATACATTAGCCGATGAAGATGGTATGACCGGCTCAACGGTTACTTATCAATGGTATAGAGACGGAACTATATTAGATGCTGAAACTTCTACTACTTATGAGATTGCACTTGAAGAAGCTGGATCTACTTTCTCTGTTAAAGCGACTTACACAGATGATAATGGAACTATTGAAACAGTTTCAAGTAGTGCAACAGATGTTGTAACTCAGCTAGACACACCATTTACATTTGTTTCAACAGTGGTTACAGGTGTAGATGCAAATGCAGCCTTAAGTGGATATAGCTTTGCTGATACTGATGAGCTAGTTAAATTAACACTTAACTTAGATGCAAACTCTATTTATAGTAGAACAGATATTGATTCTATCACGGGTGCAGATCTTAGTCTTAATATTGATTGGACACAGTTTGATGCGCTGGATGGTGCATCTGCAGAGAAGTTTGCTATTAACAAGGTGGGCAGTAATTTACTCATATTAAACTCTTCTTCAACTTCTAATAGTAATACTTTTGATACTTTGGCATTGGCATCACTTCGTACAATCGATCCAATGTTAACAATTGTAGATACCGATACAACCAGTGCAGATGCCAGTAAATTGTCTAATAGTGCTGACTTAATCGAGGTATATTTACGACCTAATGCCGATGCAGGTAAGGTTGCTATTGAGTTAAGTGGTACGATTTCAGCCAATCAAGGTCAGGTAACATTCGCTCAATACGATTCTACTATGAGCAACATTACCGAAATTAGTGAGAATTCTACGCCAACAGGTGATGTAACGATCTCAGGTGTAGTGGCGGTTGATGAGATGCTTACAGCATCGCATACATTAGCCGATGAAGATGGTATGGGTGTGGTGAGTTATCAATGGCTTAGGGATGGTACTGAAATTAGTGGTGCGGTTAACAATACTTACACCATTACCACTAGTGATATCAATAAAGCGATTTCTGTAAAAGCGAGTTATACTGATGTTGATTCTACCGCTGAATCTAAAGTCAGCTCAGCTTCTACGGTGATACAATCGACAGAAAACAAGCCGCTAATGTTTACTTCTGGGTTGATTACGGCAGAACAGGCGTCTATTGAAAAATATGGTGCTGATTATTCTTCTGATGCTGCAGAAGTTATTATTAAGTTAACCTTAAGCGCTGATATGGCAAGGTTTGCAACTGATAGTACTATTGCTTCAATTACGGGTACAGAGTTAGATCTTGCTATTGATTGGAGTCTGTTTGAAGATATTGCCTATTCGGATAATACAACAGCTAAATACGAAATTAGCAAAGATTACACAGGCTCGTTGTTTATGGGTGATGTGACTAACGCCAGTGGCGAGCTTACCAAGCTAGTTGCGACTTCATTAAATACTTCAACCAAGCCATTGTTAACGCTAGTGGATAATGTTGATTCAACAGGTAGGGGGGTTGTAGACCAGCCTTCTTCTGTTGATTTATTGTCAATCTATCTTAATCCAAAAGACACAGTTAAAGACTTTGAAGTGGTTTATGGTGGCGATATCTCGGTTGATCAGGGTGATAGTACCTTTGTTCAGTTGAGTCATTCACTTGAGGTGGAGGCTAAAACNTATGATGCAATTGTNTCAACAAGCTTCTACTGCAACAACCATTACCAGCTTAACCGGTGTTTCTATCAACTTATGGGAGAATGGTGTTGATACAACTTCATCAGTAGCAGTGGACACGGGTGAAGTTTCTATTGACAGTACAGTTATCTTTGATGAAGTCAAGCTATCAGTAGTCGATGCTTATGATTTTGACATCAATATCTCAGATGCCATTGATGTGCTACGTCATATTGTTGATCTTGAGGCATTCGCTCCAGGCTCTGCTGGCTTCCATGCGGCCGATGTTGATAACAACGGCTCAATCAACATCACTGATGCAATTGATATCTTAAGGCATATTGTTGACTTGGAGGCTATTGATACCTTTGACATTATTGATGCCAGCGGTAATCGAGTAACCACACTAGATGCTAACGCTTCAGGCGATGCGCCAACTTGGACTATTGTTGCCAATGGTGATGCGGATTTAAGTGGTGATTTTGCTAACAGCTATTTAGTTACTAGTGATTTAGTTTAACGTGATGACATGATAGTCTGTATGTGACCAATAAAAAACCCTGACTAGTTTCAGGGTTTTTTATTAATAAAGGTACATTGAAGATAGTATTGCCAGCGCTTAAATTGGTATTTTCTAGTGTCTAAAACCTTGGAAGGTTTATCAGCAGCATGCTTAAACAAATCTAAAAGACTATCAGTTGCGATTCTGCTTGAAAATTGCCATTCAATGGGTAGCTATTGAGTCTTGCTCTCAAATAAGTCTTGAGAGTAAGTTGGTCGTTTATTGATATAAACTTATCCAATATTTTATTGCTTGTTGTTTACTGACAGAGGCTTTGTCAAACATGACTATAATAACTTAATAACTTAATAACTTAATAACTGGTCAATATGTCAATTGTTATATCAATGCCAATAACCATAAATACTACTTCTGTATTATCACAAGTTGATATTTCTGATTTTTTTACACGGTGTGTAATTACTGGGTTTGGCGCCCAAATTGGACAGGACAGTAGTATAGAATCGGCATGGGATATTGGTGCGAATACCTTGGGTGCTTTTATTGATAGTGGATCATATAAGGATAATAATGCAGAAGATATAGATATGTTTTTCACTATGAATGCTTATGGAGATGTTCTAGGTTTGTCTCTTAAGGCTACATTTGGAGGTGGTGTGAAAATTAGTGGTGACTTTGTACCAGCAGATATTAATAGTACAAGGCAGCAAATTCTCAAGCAATCTTATCAAGCATATGAGGCATTGGAAGGGATATCTACAGCTAGCACAAATAGCATGGTTGCCTCTATGGTGTTAGATGCGCTAGGCTACTATCAAGTGGTAAATTTAATAAGTGTTTGGGATAATGAAATTCTAACTGCAACTATTGAGTTTGATAGCGCTAAGCTTGATGGTATTGATATTAGCACACAGAAAATTATTATTTCTACTGATTCATATAGTGATACTTATAATTCAGGTATTCTTGATAATATTCAAGAGTTTGTGTACAAGGTTGGTAATTATGCCATGACTGATATTTATAATGCAGGGCAAGTTGTTAAGGCCGCCAACCACACCTTAAAACTAACCAACAACATCAGCTTTGATCTATATAAAGACGATGCGGATACAAATCAAGATTTAATCATTGACAATGGCGAGCTGCACATCAATGAAAGCTATAGTTTTGACACTATAAAAATAGCAAATACCAACAACTACACACAAGATATTAACATCTCTGATGCCATCGATGTACTGCGCCACATCGTTGACTTAGAGTCATTCACATCAGGCTCTGCAGGTTATCATGCTGCTGATGTTAATAATGATGGTAATATTAATATCTCTGATGCTATTGATATCTTAAGACACATTGTTGATCTAGAAACCATTGATAGCTTTGATCTTATTGATGAGGCCGGCAATAGAATGAATAGTATCGACCCAACTGTATTGGGTAATGCACCAGACTGGATGATGGTTGCCAATGGTGATGTGAATGCTAGTGCTGAATTTGATGAAAGCTATGTAATGGCTAGTGACATAGTCTAGATTTAAAAATAACAACTCCTTTTTATGAATTAAACAACACAATAATATTTAAATATTATTGTGTAATGATGGTTTTGCTTACTTTTTAGATTAGGTTCATAATAAACCTTTAGTGTAATTATTAGAAGGTTTGTTATGAGTGAAAATAAAATAAATAATGTATATTTTGTTGATAAGGAAAATCAAAATATTGACAACCCGTCACTTCAAAGTATTCAAATCAAAGCAGAGAAGTTATCTGCAGAAGATGATCGATATTTGATAAATCTTGAAGCTGGATCAAATATTAGTATTGATATTGATGCAAGGTTTAATTCCAAGCTTAGTGTATTAGATGCAAATGATAACAAAATTGCATCTAATAGTTCAAATAGCCGTATTGAGGTAGATGAGGGTGACGACCCTTATAAGTATGATCCGTATGTTAATTTTGATGTTGATCACCATGGTGTATACACCCTTGTACTAGAAAATGGCTCAGGTGCATATGTGCTTAATTTATCAAAAGATATAATTACTTTTGCATTAGAAGACTCTCAATCTAATTTAATTAATGTATTAGGTGATGGTGTAGATGATAAGGGTGGGGTGTTAACAATTAAACAGGTTAACCAGCCTGAACACGGCATCACTAAGATCATTGATGGTCAAATTTTATACACACCAAGTAAAGATTATTTTGGCAAGGATGAGTTTGAATATGTTTATTTTAACGGGATGCAAAATCAAATTAATGCCACCTATCAGTTGTCAGTTGTTGATGTTCATGATATAGAAAAGTCTGATTTTAATGTGGATGGTGGCAATACCGCCATTGATAATAACAGCTTGCCAACAGCCTCTATATTTGCAAGCAAAGCAAGTACTGATGATCAGTATTACTCACTGTATTTATTAGAAGGTGAAAGGATTGTTATTGATGTAGATGCAAGCTTTAATTCTAAACTCTCCTTGTTCGATGCAACTGGCAATAAGGTTGCCTCTAATGGCTCTAGCTCAAGGGTTGAGACTGATGAGGTTGGCGGTATTTACAAGTATGATCCGTTTATTGATTATAAAGCTATCAGTGCTGGTGAGTATCAAATTAAATTAGAAGATGGCACTGGAGATTATCAATTACACGCATCAAAAGATAATGCTCAGGCAGTAATTGAGCCAGTTCCAGAAGTTGTTGTTGATTNTGGTTTGATTTTATCGTCAATGACATTAACAGCGCATTATGCAAGCCTTGTGTTAAATAATGAAGACTATACCAATCAATCTATTGATGCAATATCTCGTATTCGCATAGCATTGGATTTTAATATGATTAAGTCACAGCTTAATGGTGCAGATAAGATAATAGGTATTGGGTTTAATATCCAAGCAGACAGTCAGCTAGATTCTGTTGGTGCTTTTGCAACTCAAGATAATGATGAGTGGCTAATGGATATTGATTTTTTAGATAATTTTAATGCTGCTATTACCAATAATATTGCTGGCGACATTGTTATTCAGCATATTCCAGGAATTGCAAGCCAAGTCAACAATAAAGTTAATTTACTTGATGTTTACCTTAACCCGAAAGAACTTGTTGATCAGTATGCGATAATTTTAAAGAACATTGTTATTTTGACTGATACTGGTGAGGTCACATTGAATGATCAG
>JGI26263J51726_1000673_pt1 | contig 14768 bp, 15 predicted proteins | sample SaaInlV_200m_DNA_2_FD_51726 | JGI IMG/M metagenome (IMG submission 51726)
TGTTGGGCTTTTAGCTCGCTCATAACCGCTGTCCGTTGGGTCTACAGAAATTCAAATAAACTGCAAAATCCATCCTGAGGCGGCATTGTTCTCCGTTGCGGAGTTGAGCCGGAAATCTCAATAAACGTCCAAAAAACAATGTGTCTTGATTTTCGTAGAAGGTGTTCAAGTAGATGCCTATTTTTTCAACGTTGGAGATACGAACATCCTCACCTTGCTTGGGGTGCTCTTAAGACTATTTCAATCTTCAATCTGAATTAAGATTTGATCCTTTTCTGCATTCTAAGCTTGTTAGATCAAAATAAGATGGTGTTGATGAACCAGAAAAAATCATAAAACCGTGCCATCTCGAGAGGAAGTGAGCAATCTATTGTAGGCTACTGCCCAAATATGTAAGTTTTCTCCCTACAGTCCAAATGATAAATGGTGGATTTTAGATTTATTACGGCTCCATCAATGATAAAAACAATAACGAAAATACACAAAACGCAAAATCCACATCTGCAAATTAATTATGTAATTTACTCAAATAATAATGGAGTTGCAAAAACATCACTTGCGTTCAAGTTAAGTTCTTGGGAGCGAGAATTAGCACTAAATCCACGAGGTCTTCTGCAATATTGGTAACAGAGAATAGTTGCAACAAAATATACCTTAACTCGTCAGATATTTTGTCTTTGACTTAGAGAGTACTTCAGCTGAATTTTTATAATTGAACTGAATCAGTCAGTTTATCCAGTTGCTTAATATTTCGCTGAAGATAACCTGGGAATGTGCGATCAATTACAAGTTGTAATTTGCCCAATATAGTGCTAGTTTTAGCTATTCTCCCCCATCTACTTTTACTGGGAAATAATGAACCACTAATACCTTTTTTATTGTTAACTACTTCAGCTTAACATTCAGATAAATATACTGTTTTTCATTTCTGTTTTTCTTAGAAAGTTGTGGAGAATTTTACCTAAGAACAATAGATGCTCTATAACATTCATACTAGGAGATAAAAAATGAATGACTTGTCTTCAAATCACCTTGTTGCTGCAATTGATTTTTCAGAAAATTCCCGCTCAGCTCTCTTTTTTGCAGCAACATTGGCAGATCGTCTGCAGTCAAGGCTAACTATTTTGCATGTTATCCATGACCCAGTTTCGTCCCCAGGTTATTATGTTAGGGATTCCGGCACAGAAGAATTCCAGACAATTGAGGAGCTTGCAAAAGGCAAGTTTAAAGAATTTATGAATGAAATACAAAAAGATAATCCTGATATAAAATCCCTGGTTTATGCAGAAACTCTATTAGTATCTGGAATTCCAGTACCAAGAATTCTGGAGGTGGTAGAAAATATAAATCCGGATATGGTCATCATGGGAAGTCTCGGGCGTACTGGTCTTGCACATGTACTTTTGGGATCCAAAGCTGAACGGGTGGCTCAGTTATGTCCTGTGCCAGTGACTATTGTTAAACAGGAAGTATCAGTGGCCGAAAAACAAGATAGTAAGGAGATTGAATGATGGAATGGTGGTCTATGTTAATAACATTACTCGGAGGTTTGTCACTCTTTCTCTATGGCATGGAGCAAATGTCGGAAGCCCTGAAGGCAGTAGCCGGAGACAGGATGAAACAGATCCTAGCCACGGTCACAACTAGCCGAATAATGGGCATGCTCACAGGTGCATTCGTGACATCAGTGATCCAATCTTCTTCTGTAACCACTGTGATCTTGGTTGGATTCGTCACTGCAAACTTGATGACCTTTTCACAAACCATCGGAGTAATACTAGGAGCTGACATCGGCACCACTATTACCGCACAAATTGTCGCTTTCAAAGTTACTAAATACTCATTAATTCTGGTATCAGTAGGCTTTGCTATGATTTTTACGAGTAAGCAAGACCGGATAAGCCAATATGGCCAACTGATCATGGGGTTAGGACTAATCTTTTTTGGGATGTCGTTGATGAGCAACGGCATGCGCCCACTTCGAAGTTATGAACCTTTTGTCGTTCTCATGCAAAATGTCACCAACCCAGTCATTGGAATTCTGATAGCTACGCTTTTTACAGCGCTTGTACAGTCTTCTTCAGCAACGATGGGTGTGGTGATCGCATTGGGATCGCAGGGGCTAATCTCTCTCGAAGCAGGCATCGCTCTGGCCCTCGGCGCAAACATCGGCACCTGTATAACTGCCGGATTAGCTAGTTTGGGAAAACCACGAGAAGCGATGCGTGTTGCTGTGGCACATGTCTCTTTCAAGGTAATAGGAGTTTTGATGATTGTCTGGTTCATTCCATGGTTTGCACAATTCGTACGAGCAATTTCGCCTTCAGTGGCAACAGAACTCTCCGGTATGGAAAAGTTGGCTCAGGAAACTCCAAGACAGATAGCAAACGCTCACACTATTTTTAATGTGGCAATTGCTCTGTTTTTCTTACCGTTTGCTGGTTTTTTTGCTCGTTTTTGCGAGTGGGTGGTTCCAGATGCACCACTTGGGGAAGAAATTTCTCTTGACCGTGCCATCTTTTTGGATGAGGACTTAATTGATACGCCTTCACTTGCTTTACATCGAGCAAGAATGGAAATTGCCCACATGGGTGAAAGTGTCAAGGAAATGTTGAAAAAAAGTATGCCTGCGTTTTTCAATTCAGACATAAAACAAATGGAACAAGTTGCTACAATAGACGATAAAATCGATTTATTGCATGATCAAATTATTTTCTATCTTGGGCAACTCAGCAAAAAAAAACTATCTGATCAACAATCAAAAGAGATTGCAGAATTAATGCGAGCCACTAATGACCTTGAGCGAATTGGAGACTTGATTGAAACAGACCTGATTGCGCTTGCAGAAAAATGCAAAGCCCAAAATATTCAGATCAGCGAAGAAACAAAGGAAGTATTATTAAAACTACACGATGTTGTCTGCAGAGCACTCTACACTGCTCTAAATGCAGTCACCGGGAATGATCTCGATGCGGCTCAATCCGTCAGAGTCATGAAAGCCGAGATCCGTCAGCAAATCTCAGCTGCAGAAGATCACCAAGCCCAACGTCTAGTGGTACATGAACCTCTTAGACTACCGACATATGCCGTTGAAATTGAATTAATTGAAAAACTGAAACGCATTTATGATTATGCCAGCCAAATGGCTAAATCGGTAATTCCGAAAAGTAATCCTGAATCGCAAAAGGAAAACGAACCGTTTCCAATTACTCAATCCAAGGACTAAGAAATGGACCAACNGGTAGAGGTATATAAAGNAGTTTATAGAAAACACCATAGGAAAAAACAAGCCAACCCAGTGAAATCGCAACAATGGTAAGCCATTTTCGAAATCCTAGATAAAGCATTGAGGCTCCAAGGAAAATAAACGTACTTAAAAAATAACCGGCACTTTCGATCACCAGCAGATAAAATACTATGATTGCAACATAGATAAACAAAGTACGCAGCTGCCCTGATTCAGGGTCTGGTTTCCCTCGTTTGCTTACTGCTTGAAAAACTAGGTAAGTGCAAAAAATAACTATGATAATCATCCATAGATATGGTACCACTTCCGGGCCTACATCTTCAAGTTCTGGGAAATCCAAAGTCTGCGAGTAGAACACTCCGCAAAGCAATAAAATGCTTAGCGGAAGGAGTACATTTCCGGAATAACTTGTTGAGTGGTTTTCTTTCTGATTCATGATGTAAGTATAATTAGTCTCTGAACGAAAATCTGTAAAGTCAGCTTTTAATCAAGGTTTCAGTAGTTTTTGCATGACCAAGGATTTGGCCGTCCGTTTTTAGCTATCTGCTATCAGGTTGAAAAATCAGACCAAAAAACTGAAAACTTATAAGATAATAGGACACAATACTGAGTACAATTAAGGTAAGGTGACAAGACACTTTATTTGAGCAGACTATAGGAAATAAGAAGAAATCATTCCAATAGATATAGTGACATGCCAACTTACCTTTTAACACGGGCCGAGTTAAGTTACGCAAACGAGGCCCTCATCTTAAATCTTGTTGAAAATAGTAAACCAAGCTTTATTTTAGAATTCCCGAATTCTTTAGCCAGCGTGTAACATCTGCCTTATCCTCTAAAACTATTTTATAGAACTTGTCATGCTTGTAATAGACAGGATCCACTCCTCTTTTGCTGACATATTCAATCCATTCTGAATCCTTCATCAGTTTGGAAAACAAGTCATCATAGAACTTTCTAGCTTCTGCAGAAATGCCTTTTTTGATGGCAAAACCACGCCACATGATTTCATTGTCCATACCCTTAACTCCCAGTTCCCGGAAAGTAGGAGCATCGGGAAATTGAGAAAGCCTCTTGGTACGTGATAAAGCAGCCACTTTCAGCTTTGGCTGTCCAATGATGTCCTGAGCATTTCCCACATAGACTACAGCACGCTTGCCCAGTAGCTCGATCATGGCTTTTTTGCCACCCTTGAAGGGGATATATTTAGCCTTGATCCCGGCTGCTTTCCAAGTTTTCATTGCCATTACATGATCAAGACCACCTGCGGCAGGCCCAACCCACATTTGCCGTTTTCCCTGCTTTTCCAACGCTTTTGCATCAGCAACGATCTGTTCCCAGGTATTCACAGTTTGTTCACGATGTGTGATGATGGCTTCCGGATCGGACATACTCATTGCCAGCCACTCGAAGTCACCGAGGTTGATGTCACTCTTTGCTGAAACAGTCTTGTAAACAGGTGACTTTGTCGTTCCGAACAGAGTATATCCATCTGCGGGTTGTGACAGGATGTACTTCATTGCAACAATACCCCCAGCTCCCGGCTTGTTTTTCACCACAAATTTTGCGCCGGTCAGCCGTTCACCTATGACGGCCAGCTTGCGGGAATCCCGATCGATGCCCCCCCCGGGTTTAACGTACACCATGATGGTGATAGGTTTTTTCGGAAACACGGCTAATACAGTCTGGACCATTCCGCTCATTGCGATGCAGAACACCGAAAGTCCAATTGTCAAATGCTTGATTCTCATTTGGTTCTCCTTGTTGATTACAGAAAAATCAGACCATAAATAGCCAGCAATTCTAACCTTTAACACTGAAAAAACGTTTAATCTCGGTAAATTCAAATCTAAGAATTACTGACTTAAAGTAGTTCTGAAAGTTATACTGCAGACTGTCTGGCTTGGAACTAACTGATAAAAACAGAAACATCCACAAGCCAACAATAATCAGCAGCGGTTCCCCACCCTTAGCAAATCTCAAAATTGAACTACCAGGTGGTGTACGGGTTCGCAATCAGGTTAGAGTTGAAATAGCGTGGATCTCCGCTCACCTCTTCCCCTACCCATGAAGGAAAGTCAATGGCTTGTTCCTCACTTTCCAGTTCAACTTCGGCGACAATCAAACCCTGATTGACACCTGCGAACTCGTCAATTTCCCATGTCAAACCAGCATGGGGTATTTTATATCGAGTTTTTTCGATAATAGGTTTTTCGCATAATTCATCCAACATCTCGTTGGCGTCCACAGTTGGAATTTCGTATTCATATTCCTTTCGGGTTGCGCCTATGGTGATGCCTTTAATAGTCAAAAAACCTTTATCATCAATGGTTCTTACTCGTACCGTCCTTTCTTTCACAGTTGATAAATATCCTTGACGGTAAATTGTGCCGGAGGCATATTCACGCCAAGAATCGTCCTTTATCAAATATTTGCGTTCAATTTCTTTTCCCATGACTTTCCTTATTAAAGTTTAAACATTCCCGGAAACGGGTCCATGCCGATAACACGCTTGATCGACCTGAGGTAATTAAGGTTTTCATAGTCGTTGAGTCCCAGCATTTCCTTTGCTTCGAGAATTGCTTCTATGTCAACCGACTCAACTGCTACAGTTTGTTGGGTTGCACCGTTGAATTGAATTTCTCCTAATTCGGTGATGCAATCGTTAATCGTAAAAGCAAACCGGCGTTTGAAAACCTGTACCGGAATAAGTTGAGAATGAGAATAAATAATGTCACGCAGAAATGAATCTAACGAGTATTCATTCTCAGTCAGTTCCTGCATTTCAACACCAAACGCAGGAAAAACTTCATCCTTGAGCATTGNTGCACTCATCGGAAATTCCCCTTTCATGAGAGGATCCCATTGCTCCAGCCCTTTTTTTGNTTGAACAAAAACTTTTATGTCCATCAACTTNTCGCGGATTTTTGTATTATTTTCGCTGTTTCCAGCAGAGATTATATAAATTTCTTTGCTCTCGCGAATCATTTCGCATTTTGAGAGAGCATAGAGTTTTTCTTCGACTTTGCCAAAATTCTTGGCCCAGGTCCTGAACTCAAAACGTGGTTTTATTCCTTCCATTTGATCTCCTTTTTGGATAGTTAAAATGACACACTTTGCTGTGTCCTGTTAAAAACAATTACGCCTTTGATTTATACTTTCTATAAATAGGCAGAGCAAACAGCAANGCTGCCACTGTCAACATGGTCAGACTGAGCGGTTCTGTGAAAAAAACCAGCGGACCATCCATCATCACTGCACGGCGGAAATTTTCTTCAAGAAGATTCCCGAGGACAATACCTAGTACTACTGGCGCCACAGGATAATTATAGCGTTTGAAAATCCAACCGACTAATCCAAAACCAATGCAGGCTCCCACATCAAAAAAAGAATTCTGGACAGCAAAACTGCCGATCAAAGCGATTGCAAGAATCATTGGATAGAGAATACTTGCCGGCACTTCAACCACCTTTGCAAAGAAACGAACTCCGTAAAAACCAAGAAAGAGCATGACAGCATTGGCAACGAGCAAGCTTGAGAAGATTCCATAAACAATTTCCGGATTAGATTCAAATAGCAATGGTCCCGGAGTAATATCGTGCAACTGCAATGCACCAATCAGGACAGCATCTGTTGCGCTTCCGGGAATACCAAGCGCAAGCAGCGGAATAAGCGCCCCGCCAACCGAACTACTATTTGCCGCCTCTGATGCCGCCACACCTTCGACAGCTCCTGAACCGAAAGTTTCAGGTACTTTACTGTTGCGCTGTGCCAGATTGTAGCTGATAAACGACGCTATCGTTGCGCCTGCACCCGGGAAAACTCCAATGATTGTACCTAACACTGAAGACCGCATAATGGTGTTTTTTACTCTCCACGTTTCCAAAAGCGTAGGAAATTTCCCGGTTACTTTCTTAACTAACTTGGTTCCAAGTTTACCATCCTCAATAGCGGTAAAAACCACACTCAGTGCAAACAAACCAATCAGTGCAGGAATGAGACTGAATCCATCATAAAGTTGATCAATCCCGAAAGTAAACCTGGAGACTCCAGAAATTGGATCAATTCCTACAGTGTTTATCAGCAGCCCAAATAAAACCGCTACCATAGCCTTGGCAACATTGCCTTGGCCCAAGGAACCAACCGTGGTCAAACCAAAGACAGCGAGAGCAAAATAATCTGCTGGATGAAAGCCAATAGCCAGCCTAGCAAGCGGGACAGCAAACAAGATCAAAATGATAACGCCGAAAATACCCCCGATCGTTGAAGCAATCAGTGAAAATCCCAAACCTTTCCCTGCTTCTCCTTTCAAAGTCAGAGGGTATCCGTCTAGAGCAGTCGCAGCAGCAGCGGGAGTACCTGGAGTGTTGATTAGAACTGCTGTAATTGAACCACCATAGTTTGAGGAAATATAAATCGAGACCAGCAGAATCACTGCCAGAGAAGGAGACATTGTGTAGCTAAAGGGGACCAAAAGTGCCACACCTGTAGAAGGAGATAAACCCGGCATCGCTCCTACCATGATACCGACAATGACTCCGGCAACGATTACAAGAATTGGTTTCCAACCGATTAGTGTTTCGAAACCGAAAATTAGGTTTTCTAGCAGATCCATAAGACTTTTATTAGTTCTTCTTTAGATAACAGAGTACAAAATAAATATGACCTTTGATCAATTCTACGCAAAGCTCAAATCACCAACAAAATAAGCCCCCAAAATTCTTCTGAAAAAACACTTTAATTACAAATAGCGACTCTGGTACCTTTGACCAAAGAAAACATATTATTCAAGTCGAGTGCTTGGTGGCCAGAATAAGTACTGCATCTGCGACGTCTTCGGCAAGATTTGTGACTGCGCCAAGTTGTTTAAAAATACCTTTTAATTGATACTTCCTCGCCAGTTCATATTTTTCATTTTCAAAGACTGATTGCAGGAGTTTATACTCCACTTGGTCGACTTCACTTTCCTGACGACTGACTTCTTCCACATGCTGCCTAACAGCTCTCAAATCTGTAAATAGTGAATCTGTAGCGTGGGCCAAAGCTTTTACAGCTTTGTGGGTGTGATCCAGCATTTTTTTCAGCGGAACCTTAAAGTCTTGTGGAATCTCCGGTTTTTCTAGTGCTATTTCAGCAAGTGAATGTTTGAAACTGCTGGGAACTTTGTCGAGTTTTGTCAAAAACCAGAGCAGATCATCCCTAGAATCTGGCATTAAAGACTCTCGCATCAGTGTCATTTGAATCTGAAGTCCTAGATCGTCCATTTCTTTTTCAATTTTATTAAGATCTTCATTTCGTTGAGTAAACTCGTCACTGCTCCCATCCAGATATGCCTCATAAGACCCCTTATAAAGATGCGCCATATCTTCAAGGTAACGCAAAAGACGTTGTATTTTTTCTTCAACAGCATACTGTTTTTTAAAAAATAAACTCAAAGGGTTCATAATTCTCTCCGATGAAAAATTCTGTATAAAAATGCTAGTTTTTGTTTAATGTCACGGTCATGTAACTTGTCCTTCAGACCTCCTCCCAGAACGATCCATTCCGGGCTGATTTCGGACAATGCGTCTCCCAGTTGCCAGGGATAATTATAAGTTTGACCCGCTAATTTGCTCAAGGCTTCCAGTTGTACTGGTGAAAGTCCATTATTGTCCAAGTCAGCTATTTTTTCGGCAGTTACAATCAGCCTTTGCTGCAACGAGTATTCTACAACTTTCAGTCCCTGTTTGCTGGACAAGTTCACTTTATCCTTAACGGAGCGTACAACTTCGGCAGACGTCCGGAAAATGGTGCCTGAAAGTTCATGCAGTCCATCCGTTTCGATTCCCTCTTTTTGAAACTTTTCGATGACACTGGCAGAAAGCTGATAATTTGAATCACGCTGTACTGTTTGCTGGAAAACATTTTGCAGGAAATACAAACCGACAAAACAAAGCAAACATGAAATAATCGGTGTGATAACCCAGCCTTTGACGATGCTGTAAACACGTGGCCACTGGATTTCCCTGCCTCCCTGCAGCATTCCAATTCCAATCACAGCTCCAACCACAGCTTGAGAGCTTGAAACTGGAACCAGCGGAATTGTTGGCAGAGACATATTCGCGAGTAGCTGTTCCAGTCGTTCAGAGGCAAAAAGGAAAAGCACGATTGAATGTGACATTACGGCTACCCACGCAGCCAATGGCGTGAGAGTCATCAGTTCAGAACCTACGGTCATCATCACCCGCTTGGAATAGGTGAAGACGCCAACAGCGATCGCCAAGCCTCCCACTAAAAATAGCTGCTGCGCTGAAGAAATACTGAAACCCTGCCCAAACTGCATATCCGGAAACGGTGCCACGGGCACAAAAACCCCCATCACGTTGGCAATGTTATTAGCTCCTAGACTATAGGCTCCAAAGGCTCCTGCAAGGATTAAGGCCAGACGGGTATAGCCATCTAAATGTATCAAACCAACACCAATTTTACGTACAAAAATTTTGGAAATTGAAAACAATAACGCCGCGATAACTGCAGAAAGCAAAGGACAAATAATCCAAGTGGAAAGAATTTTCAGTAAGGAAGAGATGTCCGTGTAAGAATCACTAAATAGATTCCAGCCGATAATCGAACCGATAATGGCCTGGCTGGTTGAGACAGGCAGACCTAATTTGGTCATCCAGTAAACTGTCAAGCCTGCGGCTAGAGCGGCCATGAAGGATCCTCCAATGGCATTTACCGCACCGAGTTTGCCCAAAGTTTGTGCCGCGCCGGTTCCGCTGACGAACGCACCGAGAACCACAAATATACCGCAAATAATGGCAGCAGTCGTGAAACGAACCATGCGGCTGCCAACTGCAGTACCGAAAACGTTAGCTGCGTCATTTGCACCAAGTGACCAGCCTAGAAAAAGGCCGCTGCTTAAAAAAATAAGAACTGTGGGATCAAGCAAAACTATATTATTGAAAAAAATTGAAGGTCATGTAGAAACAAAATAATTGGTTTTTACGCTAAATTTGTAATGATTTAATTTTCAAAATCTACTTCGAATAATCAATTTTACTGCTATATATTTATGGGCTTGACGCTACTTCTTATACAGCAAAAACTAATTATGGGGTCCAGACACTGTTAGTCATAATCTACTTTGAATACTTTTCCAGTTTCATTGTGGTTTGCTAAAGTGGGTCGAAAATGTAGTGTTTTTTGCTACTCTTTGTTTGAAACAAATGCAAAACATCTTATCTGGTTGATAATACAGAAATATTATGATATATTGCTCTATAATTTCCAAGATAAATTATTGATATATTCAAAATATCAGCAAATTGAGTTTATCTATATTTTCGACTCCATTAAAACTTATTTTGCACTTTTTTTAATTTGTGCTCTTAAGTAGAGTAGACAAAAACAATGATACTAGTACCTTTTTCTTCTTATTCAACAAAATATCACGATCAAAGATATAAATGAAATTAAAATACATAATTGTACTCATAAGGAATACTTATGAACTTTGACCAACTGAGAACATTTCAGGCTGTTGCTACCACCGGTAATTTCACCAAAGCCGCCCGCAAGGTCTTCTTGTCCCAGCCAGCAGTCAGTCAACAGATCCAAGCACTTGAAACTGCCTGTGGTGTGCGTCTATTTGATCGTTCTGGGAAAAAGGTTCAACTAACCCAGGAGGGAAAATTACTACTGACAAAAACCAGCATTATCACAGCTGACTTGAGAGAAATAGAGGTTCTTTTTGAGGAGATTTCAAATTTAAAAAAGGGGCGACTGGAGATTGCGACCAGTGCGGTCTTTGGAACTTATTTTCTCCCGCTTACTATTGGCAAATTCAACAGCGAATACCCCAGCATAGAAATAAAACTGAACAATGTTAATTCCCATGAAGTTAATTCCATGCTACTGGCAGGTAAGATAGATTTCGGTTTCGGCGGCTTGGAGGAAAATGAACCTGAGATCACCTCTATTCTTATTCACGAGGAGCCACTCATCACCGTAGTCGGTAGTAGCCACCCGCTGGCTAGAGTCAAAACCGTCAACATTGAAGCCCTCGTTTCCACCCCTTTGATCTGGAGGGAAAATGGAACACAGGTACGTAAAAAACTGGAAAAATGGCTGGCTGAAAATAGTACTAACTTTTCTACCGAAAGGTTTATTGAACTGAGAAATGTAGAAACTGCTAAACGGTTACTGGAGGGAGGGTTCGGACTGACAATAATTCCTGAGACCGCGGTGGAGCGTGAACTGGCGACCGGTTTGCTAACAAAAATCAACCTGCCGGGACTAGATATAAAGGCCACATATTTTCTCCACTGCCCCAACAACAGGCATCTCTCGAAGTCTGCTGAAGTCTTTCTTAGCTTGCTTCCGGAAACTGTTTCATTAAGCCACGGAAAGAACTGTAACCTTGAGTTACTGAAAAATATCTAAACAACAATTGTGTGCAATAGTAAAATTTTTGACATTTAAGATAACCTTTCTTAAGATGGTACAATCCCTTCCTCAAATTTAGATTCAATTACTTTGTTTGAAGAAGTAAAATTTGAAGAGTTATTGCATCCTGCTAAGAAGAAAATTCGAAACGCTTTAGAATTATTGTGGCTATACAGCTAGCCTGCTTTGATTAGAAAGATGAAGATGGATTGAAAAACTGTATCTGAGAATGTTTCAAGGGGTTTTCCGGCAGAGCATAAAATTCACTGCATGAAAACTCATTACTAATTCTTCGTGCTGATTTATTGTTTCGATGAATGTACGCACTATGCCTCTGTCAGGTTTCGAACGTGAACGTTTGGTTTCAATAATGGTGGCACGAACCATTAGTTTGTCTCCCGGACGTACCGGAAGTATCCAACGCAGTTCATCAATTCCCGGAGAACCGAGACTTGAAACAGGAGAAAAGTAATTATCAACCAANGCCCGCATCACAAAGGCACAAGTCTGCCATCCNCTGGCGATAATTCCTTCGTACTGACTTTTTTTTGCTGCCTCATGATCTATGTGAAAAGGCTGTGGATCATAGCGTCGAGCGAATTCAAGCACCTCAGTTTCATCAACCTCAAGAGGGCCAAATTCCATCACAGATCCCTGAATGTAACTTTCAAAAAACCACTCTTCTTTTTTGGCGGGCAAATTAGTCTTTGTCATTAAATTCCAGTTGGCTGGTAAAATTCAAAAAGCTGTCCGCATTCCCAGCGCAAACTGCATTTCCAGTTTCCGGTCATGAGGCAGATTCAGGCTGGCAATATCCAATCCCATCAACCACACAGTAATGATGGGCGTTCCTGAAACCCAGCTCCAGCCCATGTGCAAAATGTCTGAAGAGCCTTCCCCCAATTCTGTGTCACCCTGACGTACTTGAGGCCACTGAATTTTCCGCAGTGACAAAGTAGCGCCTTTTCCGGCAGGCGATACCCACTGATCGTGCACACCAATTTCAAAACCGGATCCGCTTTCACTCAAATATAAATCGCCAACTCTGCTATTCCAACCGATAGTTTTTGCCGGAATACTCAAAGCCAATAAGTGGAAGTAACGTCCTGGACCTTCAGGTTCATCATAAAGATGAAGTGACAAACCAAGTGCTCCTGTGCTGTAAGTGCTTCCTCTACTTCCAACAGTATGATAGACTTGTGCCTCCGGAAGTATTGGAAAAGATGCCGCAAAAATTGGACAACTTCCCGAAAAAAAAATCAGCAATAATAATAAATGTTTTGGAAATGACATTGTAAGTTTTGATGTAATCAGCATTTCCGACAGCCTAAATTATTCCGTTAATATTCCGGACAAAGCTAAAACTGCCGACTTTTAAACAAGTATAAAGATACAACAAAATGACACGCTATTCAAGTACACGAGGGCAAGTTAAGAACCTTCTCTTTGAGGAGGCAGTAATGATGGGGCTCGCAGATGACGGTGGTTTGCTGGTTCCAACTGAATTTCCGGATGTACGGAGCATGCTTTCGGAATGGCGTTCATTGGACTTTACAGCTTTAAGTCTTGAAATTATGCTGTTGTTTACAAGCGGAAGAATTCCGCGGGAAGGACTAAAACCGCTGATTGAACGGAGCTACAAGACTTTCCGTCATCCGGAAATCACGCCAGTAAATTCGCTGGGCGGAATCCATATTTTGGAGTTGTTTCATGGTCCTACTTTCGCGTTCAAGGACGTAGCGCTGCAGTTTTTAGGCAACTTGTTTGAGTGCTTTTTAGACAAGCGTAATCATCCTTTGAGAATCATAGGAGCAACTTCCGGTGATACCGGCAGCGCTGCCATCCATGGCCTGCGTGGAAAAAAAGGGGTGGATGTTTTTATGCTTCATCCGAAAGGTCGGGTCAGTCCTATGCAGGAATTGCAAATGACCACAGTCCTTGATCCAAACATTCACAACCTGGCCATCGAAGGTACTTTTGACGACGCGCAGGCGATTGTAAAAGCGCTTTTCAATGATCAAGAATTCAAGAAAAAATATTATTTAGGTTCAGTCAATTCGATCAACTGGGCGCGTATTCTGGCACAAATTGTATATTATTTTTACGCCTGGTTTCAGGTGGCAAAGGACGATTCTGAGCAGGTAAGTTTTGTGGTACCAACCGGAAATTTTGGCAATGTCCTGGCAGGATATTACGCCAAGCGGATGGGCTGCCCATTGACAAACTGGTTATTGGCACAAATGAAAATGACATCCTGCACCGCTTTTTCAGCAAAGGGGAATATCATCGAACTGAGCTCAAAGAAACTTATAGTCCATCGATGGACATTCAAATTTCCAGCAACTTTGAAAGGTATCTTTTTGATCTTGCAGGAAATTCTGCAGAGAAACTCCAGCACTGGATGGAAGAATTTGACCGTAGTGGAAAACTTACTATTGAAGGTGAACTGCTGAAAAATGCCCAGAATGACTTTGTTTCCGCTCGTGTAGGTGATGAAGAAATAGTCAGGACAATCCGGGATTTTCACCAACAAACCGGATATTTATTAGACCCCCACACAGCAGTCGGAGTAAAAGCCGCAGAAAAAACTGATCTTCAGACACCCGTCATTTGTCTGGCTTGCGCACATCCGGCGAAATTTGGTGAAACCGTCCGGAAAGCCTTAGGTACTGAACCGGAACTTCCGGAGGAGTTAGCCGTACTTGAGAAACTGGAAACACATTCTAAAACGATTCCTGCTGTTACAGAAAGAATCAAGAAAGAAATTCTCGAAACACTTGCAGCCCAGAGCTAAAGGCCTTAGCCCTGATTCCGGAAATAGAAAACTGAAAGAAGAGTGACCTCCGATAGTCTACAGCCTGAAACTGAGATTCGTCAACCGACCTACGATGAATTCAAAAAAAATCGTCCTGTGTGGACGACCTCGCTGCGGCGCGGTGTAGAGTACGCGGTCTTTCGTTTTGGTTTGTTCTTAGGCAAAATTTTGTCGCTACCGCAGCTGCAAAAAATGGGGCGCGGGGTTGGAAGTTTTGCTTATAAAGTTCTTCGTAAAGACCGCGGGATTGTTGAAAAACAGCTCGAACTTATTTTTCCG